>Ga0307515_10019329_pt1 | contig 12274 bp, 8 predicted proteins | sample 17_EM_MG_FD_194513 | JGI IMG/M metagenome (GOLD analysis project Ga0307515, IMG submission 194513) | Populus trichocarpa ectomycorrhiza microbial communities from riparian zone in the Pacific Northwest, United States - 17_EM | ecosystem: Host-associated > Plants > Roots > Unclassified | place...
GACTCAATAAAGCTAAATTTAGATAAAGTTTGTTTAAATTCATGAGCATGTTTATTAGACTTATGACTTGGCTAATCTTTTCTTTTTTTTAGTTATATAAAATGCCTGAACATGTTTAGAAAAATAATCTAAACATTTTATTTATTTATTTTATGAGAAAATAATCATTTTTTCTAAATTGAAACAAATTTTATTATACATAAATATTCGCTAAACATTACAATGTAAAAAAACCTTATTTGTCTTTAAACCTAACTATAACTAGATTTAATTGAATTAACAATACTCAATCCTCTAAAAAAAACAAGGTATAAAAGAAAAGGAGAGAATTTAACTCCATTGTCATTGCATGTATTTCAAAGGAGCTAGCCGATGATTAAAGAGTAAGGAGTAAATTTACATGAATTCTATAATCATAGTTGCAAAACCTGATTGGAAGGTTGATCCAAAATAATGCCTGGATAATGGGGTAAGAGGTCAAACCAAACTGATCCCATGTTTTTTTAGAAAAATCAAAATAATGTTATTTTAATTAATTTTTTTTTTATAAAAATCAATATATTAAGGGTCAGGATTTGACTGGATTAGTGAGTCAATTTGAATTTTTAATCATGCCAATCAGGTTTTTTTAAAATATTTTCTTCATTTTAAATCAATTCAATCTCCACATCTGAGCTCTAGATAACCGGTTAGGCTCATCCAGGTTTTACAAAATTATAGTTTGAGTACTCTGTTTTTATCAAATTGAAAAGGCAGACATAATATTAAAAGTTGGCCCAGGTATCACAGAACATAAGAAAAACTTCATCGCACCTACTTAAGTAGCCCAATGTTTTGATGGATTCGAGCCAGCAGAGGCCCTAATATATTGTCTGTGCCCAGAACGCAAAGGTTCTAGATGCCCTAAACTCACCCAATTCCCTGACGCTGCTGCGTCCACCCTCATCCGTGAACTATATATACTGCGTCCACCTTCACTTCACTTTCGATCTCCACTGCCTCTGTCTCTCTCCCTCTACTAAACACCACCAACGGGCTAGGCCAATACAATCGACCACCCAGAGCCACCGTGAAGTAATTAAGTACTTAGCTATGGACCTGGACGGCCTAGACGAACCGAGCAAGGTACGAAAACCACCCAGCAGATTCGCGCCAACTTCAAAGAAACCTCAACCAAAATCAAAACCTAAACCTAAACCCGAACCTCAGGAATCAGTACCGGTGGGACCAAAACCCGACCCTTCAGTTTCTAACACAGCCGAAGATGCTAAACCTAAAATTGATGATACGCTTTCGAAGACGGAAACGGGGGTTTCCAATGGTAATGTGAAGATGGAAATTGATGCTAAAGAAGAGAGAGGAGCAGCTGTAAAGGAAAATGATCTAATGGATGTTGATAAAGAAGAGGATGAGGATGATGTGGTTGTTCGCGAAATTGATGTTTACTACACTCCGTCCGTCGACCCCAACACTCAGGTGAACTTTTTTCTCTTCCTCTTTGGAGTGGAGTTTTTCTTTTAACAGTAATTTTATGAACTTAATTTTCTTTCTCTTTTTTGCAGTTATATGTAATGCAATATCCATTGAGGCCGTGTTGGAGACCGTATGAATTGGATGAAAGATGTAAAGAGGTTAATATTTTTACCTTTTTAGGGTTTATTGCTGACTTTTTCTTGTTGTTTTGTGAGGGGAAAAGGGAGATATTGAATGGTGATTTTCGATTTTTTTTAGGTTAGAGTGAAACCTGAAAGCACCGAAGTGGAGGTTGATTTGTCTATTGATGATACTAAAAACTATGACCCTGATATTGCTAGCAGATTGAATATGAAAAAGCAGGTTTGCCTCTGTATTTGCCCTTTCTTTTTTGGTCAAAGGCTCATTTTGGTATGGTATTTCTTCAGTGCTTAAACATGGAATGAAAGGGCAGGGTTAGGCTTCATTATTGGTAGTTTTTTGTTTTAAATAGTGATCTGCGAAGATTTTTGGGCAGATCATAAGTTCTTGATGTATTGCCAAATTTTCACCAAGGTGAGTGCCTTGGTTTTGTTAATGAGAAACTTGGTGCCTTGAAAGTCATGTCGTAGGAACTCTATTGATTTTGTAGTGAGGTGTGTTTCAGGTGTTTGTTATTCAGGACATGATCAGATGTCATCTCTGGTACAGTTCATTTTCTTAGTTCATGGTTTTGCAGTTTACTGAAATATTTATTTTTTTGGTTCTTTTAGTGCTGGTGATGACTGGTGTTTTATTTATTTGTTTCTTTTCTTTTCTTCTTCCCGAGTCACATTTGTTATGGTTTTTGATGTCCCTGTAACCTTTTCTGTTCCTTGTAACTTCTTATGTACTTGTTTGATACTCTAATACAGTATCATGATTTGTGGTTTTCTTTAGACTTTGTCGTCCTCATGGTCGCCGCCTCCTGCTACTGGGTATGCTGTTGGGGTTCTTATAGGTAATAAGGTATGATTGTCCTACCCTCCTGTTATGTGCTTTAACATAGTCTGTTTAATTCATCAGTGTGGTTGAAACAACTTAGTAGTAAACATTTTTTTCTGTAATCTTGGGGAGCGATGGCCCTGTAAAAAATTATTTTTCTGCATCATACACATCTCATGACATTTTATGACGGGAAAGAAAAGGGATAGAAGTTCTGCTTCTCATGAAACTCAATACAAGCTGCATTTGTTCTTGAGGCATAAGAGTAATTGTTAATGTATCTATCTTTGAATATTGTGAGATCTATTATTGATTGGTGGATACTGGACAGCATTCATAAATTTATGATCGAGCTCTTTTTTTTTTATTTGATGAGTGATCAGTGTTTCTTTTATCTGCCTTGAGCAACTGTTATAAGTTTCTCTCTAGTCATTCATAATGTGCTAGAAAACATTTTTACGGTTGGTTTTTATATTATTCTGTACTTTTTTATTTATTTAATGTATCTATACCCTCATCTATGTGGGAATCCATACAGTTTCACATATTTTGTTTCTCCCTCTACATTTGTAGTGTTGTTAATTTGCTAGGAAACTCTCGAGTATGCTCCACCAGTGTATGCGTGTGCGTGTATGTGCAACTAAGTGATCAGTGTACCATCAGTATTCTGCTGCATAATGTTGCTCTAAGTTTGTTTTCCAACTATCTTTAACAGATAACATGTTCTGAGAGGCTCTGGCTTCTTTTTTTTTTCCAACTTGCAGTTACACCTGAATCCTATTCATGCAGTGGTGCAGCTTCGGCCATCAATGGACTATTTAAGTTCTGGTAATTCTAAAGGGAAAAAAAATGCCACAAGTGGAGAAGATTCCAATGAGGGGAAACCCTTGGGTCTACCAAAGAAGCAGGTTCTTTCTCTCTTCATATTCTGAATGCTTTTGTGAAATAAAAGTAATCAAGCGGAGGATGCCTTGGTTTGTTGTGGGGCCTCTGGCCTGGTCTACTGTTGCCTTGGAATGGTGACATGGATATGGTTCTTGCTTTAAGCATTTTTCTTCTTGTAACTAAATTCTTCATGCACATCATTTATGCTTGAGTTCTTTCTTCCTAGCATTTTTAACTTATATCTGTTGCATCATGATATAAAAAAGCATGAATTCCTTAAAACTTTTGATGGACTAAAATACCTTGAATATCAATAATCTTACACTCTGTTTTAGTTTTCAGTTTCCTTGTTTGCTTATAATCCCCTTTTCAATCTTTTAAAATTTTCTCTTCAAAAGATAAATAACTGGTTGTGATTCACACATTAAGACCAAAGAGTGGATTAATCAGCTAGCTAATGTAGTCCAGATTAGATGGTGTTTGTTAATCAAATCACTTTTTCGTTATTTTTTTAAACCACCTATTGAAGTACACAGGACCACCTCCATCACCAGTGACACATTAGTGAGTAGTGCATAAATGAATGGTTGTAGATAGAACACACATACACAAGTGCATGTATGCACACACATGTGATGTGCTTATGCTCATATCGTATGTATGCCTTAATACGGCAGGCAACCAGGATTTCATAGAAATTATTGAGAGACACGAGTGCATGTATGCACACACATGTGATGTGTTTATTCTCATATTGTATGTATGCCTTAATACTGAAGGCAACCAGGATTTCATAGAAATTATTGAGAGCTTTTGGTTATTTATTGTTGTTGTTGTTACTACTATAATTTTTTATATATGCTCATAACCTGTCAGTTCCTAAGCACCAAACCTTATTTATGTTTGGTGTAGAGCAAGCAGATGAGTTCAGGAAATGAGCAAAAGCCAGATGTTGAGGAGGTACACAAATTAAGCGTGCAATTTTACAACTGAAACTTAACATGCATTTATCTAGTTATAACCACATAGTTTGGTTTCAAGTAAAAAATTGAAGACGTGATGCTTCTTTTCCTTTCTGTTACTGCAATTCTTCTCCCGGGCATTTTCTTTGGGTTACATGGTTTTCATTCCAAATTGGCAACTTTCTTTTGCTATGTGCAAGTTTTTATCTTGTAAATAACTTCTCTTTTTTCCCCCTAACTTTACTCAAAAATTGGAATAATGTGTAGGCATGTGGGAATACAAAAATTACTGATGAAAGAAACTATATATTTAGATGAGCTGAAAAGTTTTGGAATTTTCCTAGGTAGGATGGTGTTAGGGAGAAACTACTAGGCATTGGATAAAGAAAGATGATCTGTTGGACACATAAGTGCTTTGCTTCATAGTGGGTTTATTATAGTTGTTCAATCATTTAGTTAATTTTACGCGAAAAGTAAAATTACTACTAAGGACTGTTTTGCAGTTCTCTTAAATTGGTTATTTTCTTGCAGTCTTGGATTCCTCTGAAGTACCATGGCTCAAAAAGTGATTTATCTTCCAGATATCTACAGAACATGGTGGCCCCAGAAAGTTCTACCATTGAGTTTGCAATGAACCCGTATGGTTTATTTATGACTTATCTTATTTGTAACTCTAGGCCTGTAGCAACTTTTCCAAAAACTTTCATGTACTTTAAGATTATTTTTCTGAAGCACCAAATTTGCTTACAAGTTGATGTGATTTTATATGAAGGTATGACTACATGAGCTCCTTGTGTCCTGGGATATCAAACAACAATATTAAACTCAATGGTCCTTCAAGAAGGTGCAGTCACCCTTCTTATTTCATATTTCTTCTATCTTCAATATCAGAGGTTGATGCAGTATGGGAACGAGAAAGTTTACTCCTTTGCTTGTAGTTTAGTATGTTTAGAATTTTATTATTATTTAGATAGCTTTCTAGGATTTTGTTATTATAATTATTAATATTTTACTAGAATTTTCTTTTTTCTTAGTCTAGGTTACTAGAGATTTCTTCTCTGCCTTCTCTTTCTCTCTTCTATTTAATCCCTCTCCTATAGGGGATTCTGCTTCTTCTATCTTTTTTATTACCCTGTCCTACGTCAAATGTGTTATGCATGCTCCAAAATATGTATGAGCATATATTGGCACATGTAAAAATTCATAGATCTGTCATGCATGCGTACAATGCAAGAAATGCATCTCAGAGGCCTTGCAGAGCACCTTTATTGACTTGGTCATTCTGTTTTAGAATGAAGTTAGGATAAATTATATTTCAAGTAGCGTTTTTGTTTCACCGGCTTCACGATAACATTGTTTAGGATATGCAATTACATAAGTTGCATTTACAACAAAAGTGTAGCACTGTTTTTTTACTTTGAAATTTTTTATATTTCTTTTATTGTGAAAATTTGAATATGCCATGTTAAAAGTGGATAATTTGAACCTTACAATGATTGGACTGAGAAATCAAGGAAAGAGGCAGCAATAAGGTGTAAAATAGAACCTTGGGATAACAATACAATAAAAAGGTAAAGAAAGCTAGTGCAAATTGAATGTTGTGGTGGTTTGGTGAGTGGTTGTGTAAGTTCTCTGCTGCCCCAAGATTATTAATGGGAGACTTGGACACAAGATCTAACTTGTATTCTGCTTATGGAGTTCAACTGTTCTGTTCACTACCATTTCTTATTTTTCATTACTTTATAATGAATTAATGTCACAGTAACCTGTGATGGTGATGGAAATTAGGGTGCATGTATATGTTTTTCTTTTCCATCATAATAGATGATATTCATCAACTGATGATTTTGTTTTCGTGCTTTTGCGCTATTGGCTTTTTAAGTGTAAATAGATGTTGTTACAGGGTTTTGCTTTCACTGCCTCTGGAAGAACGAATTAAGAGGCTGTTTTTGGAGGTTTGTTCTGACTCAATATTGTATATCTGTGTTCCATTATATGATATAGTGATGCTTTGGAAGTTGGTGCCAGCCAATGTATGTGGCGGAATTTTGATTGTACTGGTGTCTCTTTGTTTTGTAAATTGTTGTGCAATTTTGGCCAGCTGTTTAGAAACATTAATGTGTGTGAGAAGCATGGCGTGTTTGCTGATTTACATCTCTGTTTCTTATTTTTAACTTCTTTCTCTTTTCTCGATATAACACTTATTGACTAATGGCCAGATGCGTATTTGAAAAACAGATTTAGTTATTTAAATGAATCCATGCATTCATGTCTGTGGTGTCCTTTAGAACATTTACTTGCCCAGTTTGAGTATATACATCATCCAGATCCAAATCCAGGATTGCATTTCTATTTCTGGATTATAAGGATTCATGGTTTCCACTTTGTGGACTTTTTTTTCTTTTGTTTTGTTTGTCTTTTTTGGTTGAAGATTGTTGATGGGGTGAGCGTTTTTACATTTTTTGTCACTCAATTGGGATGTGGTTCTAATTGTTGTGGCTCAATAATATACAGTACGTTTCTTTCTGGTCTTGGTACAGCATTCATACAGTTTTCTCAAGAAAAATTTCCACTTGAAACCTGGACCTTTAAAAAAATTTCCCCTCCTATCCCAATTGAACTTGAGCCACCAGAGTATGAGCATCAAATTTGCTTATCTCTGAAGCTCCCAACTGGATCGTGAAGTTTTAATCTATTACATTAGTATTTCTTTAAAGTTATCGAGTCAAGACAATTTTGTGTTCTTTCTCAACTGTACCTCTACTCCCTTTTCCTTTATGCTTTTTCAGCTTTTGGAAGAAAATCTTGAAGCGATGAATTGTGATAATGAAATATTTGTTTTCAATTTGGAAAGCAATTGTTTGTTCTCTTTAGATAATTCTGGACTGTTATTCTTAATAGGGACCTCCAATTCATCGGTTTGCTGCTCTTAGGCATCTTATTCCAAATGACTCCATTGAAGATCTCTTAATAGTTCTTCAGGAGTATGGGCAATTAGTGCAAGGACTATGGGTGCCAAAAACGAGTTTACTGTTTCCCAACCCAAAGCCAACTGAAAAGGTTAAACTTGCAGCTAGAGATTACATACTTCTTTTATTTAGCAAGAGTTTGGTGGTCACCCCTTCAGAACTTAATGTCCCAATGAAGCCTCTGATTCTGAAGAGCTTCCTGAATATATTTGCTGTTGAAAGGCCTTCCTTTAAGGATTGGAAGTTCAAAGAAAATGTGGATACATTGTTTGTAGAACTGTACCCAGACATTGTTAGAAAGCAAGAACAAGCTTGGGAAGTCATGGGAAAAAACATTTCTGCTGCTTTTGATCGAGCTGGAAAAAGTGTGTCCAAGAATGTGATAACAAAGCCGAAGAAAACCATGACAGATGAAACTCGAGAAGCTCTGCGGAAGGCCTTGCCAAAAGTTCTCCAAACTCACAAGGTTTGCAGGTATGGGTTTCAATTTTTTTCCTGGCTATTTAACACCTTTCTTGTGTGCATGCATGCATGTTTCTCTACTCATATTCCAACAAATATGCAGTTGAAACAGTATTTCTAATCATCGATACCTTTGGAAGCCTGCATCAGTTTAATGGCCTGCATGAGTTTAATGCGGTACTTTGATATGTAGTTAATTTTTCATCTACCATTGGAGGCGCTTAATTGTTTTTTCTGGAGAAAGAATTTCTCAGTGGTTTTATAGGTTAAAACAAGCCAGGGGCTTGGGTGCAACTGTTTTGTAGGTTGCTATAAATCTCTTGATGAATAACTCTAAATGAGTGATCTCCACGTGATGTGAATGTAGAAGAGATCAATAGATTGTGTTTTAACCCATAATACCAGCCTGTGTTGTCAAAATTTCTTTTTGACATCAATATCGCACTAGCTTCCCTTTTGGTTTGAACACTATTAGTTCATTTGAAATCTGTGTTGTTACAGATTGACAAAAATTTATCTCAGAATTTCTTTTTCACTCACTTAAGTATAATGATACGCTTCTTCTCTCACAGTTTTCAAATGATTTGCCAAGGTTTGCGACAGTTGGCCATCTCTCAGTCTACTCTTCCAAAGGCAGATCCTAGAATTGCAGTAGCTGCAGCCTCTGGTGCTGAAGCTCCTCCAGAGGAACTTCAAGAAGTCATAAGTGAAGTCGCAACTAATATTCATGGCTTTTATGTTTTGAAGTCTTCACCAGAACACCCAGATTTTGATCCATTGAGGTTATATATATACTATTTTTTTTTTCTTTTGTCAATCCACTGGTCTTATGGGGCTTATGTGTAAATACGATGCAATAAGATTAACCAGAATAATTATCTACTTCTCATAATTGCTTCTCCCTAGCAGAAAAGTTGTAATTGGGCTTTTTCTAGCAAGAGGACCTAATGCGAATATTAAGAAGTCAGAGGTCCAAGCAGCAGCCAGGCTTGAGCTTAAGAGGGAGCCTTCAAACAGTGAATATATTAAGGTCAGTGATGTAAGACAAACTTAATAGATTGGATAATGCCACCTAAATCTCATTTTGTGGTGACCAGTTTACATATTGTTGTTTGAAATTCTAAAGGGTTAAAGATTAGTTATGTGTTTTAATTTAAAATGGATGAAAAGGGCTCAAGCTTTGATGGAAGTAGCCAGAACTTTTAAAAACATTTCCAGAGTTTCTTGGTAGCAACTAAGGGGTTTAAAGTGCATTTGTTTTTGTTGTAGATGATAAAAAGATTAGGTGGGTTCTAGGTTATCTGGTGGCACAAGAGAAGAACAACTTTGGGGATGTCTTATGACAGAAAAAGCTAAATCATATTGTTATTTTTTGGCAATTTGCTAGTATTGTAAGTTAAGTTGCTTGTCTCCTCCCATTTCCCTAGGTTGCTACCTGCTTCATGGTGCAAGAAACGTGAAAAGCTTGCAATCTTTGAGGCTATTCACAGTTTTTTGTTGTGTTTTCCAATTTTTTATTTTGTTTTTATGTTTATTTTTTTATCTGTTTATTTTTATTATTATTATTATTTTGAGTTTTTGATGTTTTAGTGCTTATGGGATTTAGCCTCTGTGATTCTAAAAGCAATATAATAGTCCCTGTGATGTGAGGAATACTGGAAGCAGACTGCACGGGGACTCAAATTACACAACTGTGAATTGTTAGAGATTACTCTGTTGATTTCAACTGTGTGGACTAAAACTTAAACCACAATAAAAACCTCTTAAAAAATAAACTAGCCTATCCTTCTACTGACACTTTATAACCTTGTTCTGTCCTTTGTTTATCTGTTTATTATTTTGTTATCCAAACCAATTTGGCATTAAGATTTTGTTGACCTGTAATCATTCCATGAACCATACTCAGAAATTACTATCAAATAGGTTCATTCCAAAATAATGTTGTTGAAGGTTGGCCTGCATTATGACTTGTGAGGCTTGTAGTTACAACACGGATGAAATTAGTGATTTCATCTAAGAAGTTGCAGCCATCTATTCAGTAGCACTTTTCATAGCTTGAGTGATTGAAACATGTTTTCTTTTCCAGGTCATGACTGATTTATGCGAATCCAAAGGTTCTGCGTGGGTATTGAAGAGTGGTGATGGAAAACCATCATGATTTGGTTGAAGGTAAGCAATAAAAAAAGCCATGATGAAAAGATTTTATAATTCATATTCAAGGGAGGATCTGATGCCATGCTGTTATACCGCACCTCTATTCTAAAAGATATTTTTGTCAAAACATGACCATATCTGTCTCTCGAAGTGCTTGACCGTAACTAGTGCTGCATGGAGATACTGATACTGCCTAGCTCCTTGGATTGGGTTGGCAACTCCATGAATGAGAACACTTGGATGCACTAAAAAAAGAAGAATAATCTTGAGATCTTCGACAAATTCAGTGAAAATGTTACTTGTGTTGCATTATAAGAAGAATTGATTATGAGATAAAGAAAAGAGACAGCAATTATAGTGCATGCAAAGAACGAAGAGTGCCCCCTTTATTTTATTTTATTTTTCTTCAATGCTTTTCCTAATCATTTGCTTTGCATGGTATAACTGTGCAGGTCTTGCGTTTTTGCAAGTGCCTTTTGTTTCATTTGCCGTTTGTGGAGGTACTTGTCATGTTATGGCGCAATGGCGATTAAGCTAGCTCTACATTCTGACTGCAGTCCTTGGGGAGCAATAAAACCAATTGTGGTATAGAGCTGATTGTTCCAAGAACGTTCTTAAAGGTGGATCAATGGTCGTAACTGCTCTGATGCTTCCTCACGGTTTTGGCTCGGTACATAATTAGGTTTTAGTAAAATCAAAGTTTGACTGGATTTCAACTCTTCGGTTTCTTTCTCTCTAATTTCTTCTTGTGAGAATTACTAATGAGACATGACCATTACAAGACTAGGAAAATTAGATTTGAAAAAAAATCATGTTGTCAAGGAGGTGAGCGCTAGAAGTCTGCATGGTCGTGCTTGACCTATTTGAATCGGGGTTGGCAACCAAGCTTCTCAGGAGGATAGATGGGGGCAATTCAGGTGAGTGTACTGAGCAAAACTCCAGTGGCGAACCGCTGTGCATGGTAAGAATGTTCAAAGATTGAAATTGACTAGAAAAACATTATTTGTGTCAATCAAGCAAATGATGCAATGAAGAGGAATTTGTTCAAGGAATAGAAGAGAGTTAATCACCTCATTAATTATGTAGAAATTATGATTTGACCCGTTGTGTTTGTTTTGATAAAGAAATCTTCTTGTGGGGGAAAGTAATTATCATGTCCATAAATCATAAAGCTAGCTGTGCTGCGCAGTAGCATTTGAAACGAATCCCAAGATGGACGTTCGCTGTAAACAAAAATTATCATAATATAGTACGGGTTGAATAAAATAAAAATAATTGGTTTGGCTTCGACGAAACTACCTGATCTATGTCAGCCTACGTGCTTTCCGAGCCCTATAAAATGATCATCCATCAGATTTATGTGAAAGATGTGCTCTTAAATATACTTAACAAACAAAAAGGACGATATAAAAGAGTTTCTTTAAAAAGTGGAGATCATTTCAGCAACCAAGTTAAAAACCAGTCATAGTGCCTTGCTTAAATGAGCTCACCTGCATTTTAATTCCTGGATGTTTTTATCAATTTATAAATATAATAAATAAAAAGAGAACGCTTTATAAATAAACTTTTATTTTTCATTTCTTCACACAGTTTTGTTATATATATAAAAAAAAGCAGAAGTCTTGAGTATCCTTGCATCTTTATTGATTTATAGGTAAATTTGGAATTTTCTAATACATGTCAGAACAAGTGTCCATCTTGTCATAACAAATTATATCAGTATCTACAAATTATATTAGTATCCACTATAATTAACCAAATCAATTCAAATTAGTTTTTGTAGAGAAACAAGAGGGTTCATAAAAAAGGGGGCGTTGGGTTTACGAGGCACGTCATACTTCTTCTTTAATGATATAGGCTGTTCAAATTTTATTTTTAAATTTAAAAAAAGGGGTAAAAATATAACCTATGATCAAGATAAAATAGATCCCCGTGTTTGTTTTTGGTTGAAAGCAAAGGGTATCCTGCTTTGTTTCTTAAGCAAAGCGACACTCGTTTTGTTTTTAAAATAAAACATGTAATATCCAAACACTATTTTTAATCAAAATTAGTATATTACCCACGCTCCACAACGGTTTAAAATCATTTTTTACCCATATTTAGAGACTAGTATATTAACCATGCTCCCACAATTATAGATATTTTGCTCTGAAAAGTTAGGAATTCTTTACTCACATTTAGAGATATTTTATGTCTAAGATTATTTTTCTTATTAATGCTATTAAAACAATATTACATCTTTTATCTTTCTTCTTTATAAAAAGACTCATGGGTTATATATAAACCATGAATTCTTTATTAAAGGGAGATCGATTCTCGATTGCATATTTTATTTTCAGGGTATCTTTTTATAAGATTATTATATTTTTTCTAAAAAAATCACCGACTTAACAACCAAAGAGTCCT
>Ga0307515_10019330_pt1 | contig 12274 bp, 1 predicted proteins | sample 17_EM_MG_FD_194513 | JGI IMG/M metagenome (GOLD analysis project Ga0307515, IMG submission 194513) | Populus trichocarpa ectomycorrhiza microbial communities from riparian zone in the Pacific Northwest, United States - 17_EM | ecosystem: Host-associated > Plants > Roots > Unclassified | place...
TAGTACATCATATTATCTAGGATCGTCAATTCTATATAGGGCCTATGCTTCTAGAGGTTACGCCTACTATACATAGCAGTTGTCCGGCTAACTATAACGTATAGGTCCAGTATTTAGGCCATTAGAGAATCTAAGAAAGGCCCCCCTAAATCGCTCCTTAAACCACTCTAAAAGGTCTAAATAGCCTACCTTTAGAGTATAATAGGCGGATATAAGCAAACGGCTACAGCACTGCTTAAGAAGGAAGCTAATATTCCCCCCCTATAACTATATATTAAAGCCGCTGCAATATAAAGGGCGTAAAATAAATATAACTCTAATATTATAAAGTATATTAAGACACGCCTAAATAAACTATGGAGGGACCTTAAGGCGCCTTATAGGAGAACAAACTAATAACCCTAAAGTAGGGAAGATATATTAGAGAAATAGGTGAAGAAAGTAGAGGAAGAATAGTACTACTCTAGGGCCTAAGCCTATATAGAGGAGAAAAGGAGACGTATAAGAGGCTAGTAAGGACAATAGCAAGAGAGAGAAAAGAGCTAAAGTAAAGTATAAAAGAACGCTAGGAAACTAACTACCGTAATATAATACTGGCTAGACCAACGCTGGAGAGGTATATGGGAGTTAAAGGTACAGAGGTTAACTAAGGCAAGAAGAACCTAAGCTATAGCATAGTTAACGCCATAGGGGGTAAACACTCTAGGGCTCTAAGAAGGCCTAATAAAGGCAGAAAATATAATAGTAATACTCTTAAGAATAGGAGTAATAGGACTAAAAGACTGGCTCTACTGGGTAGGTGTTCTAGTAGGTAGCCCAAGATACGAATATGGCTGGCTAAGATAGACACTAAAGCATGTAATACTGCTATGCCCCTTACGTACTAACCAAGAAGTAATACTCTTAGTAGCTAGCATAGAGAACTATAAGACACTGCTCTTAATATAAAAAGGCCTTAAGGCGGTTACCTAGTAGCTTATTAGCTAAAATGTACTAAACCAGTTCTGGGTTATAAAGGAAATGGCAATAAAAGGTAGGGGGGCGAGCAACGGGTGCTCCCTAATAACTCTATAGCAGTAGAGTAAAGTTTGCGATACTAGCGCGTCCGTAGGCTTGTTACGGCAGTAGTGGTTCCTAAGGAGGTTAAAAAGTAAGGTAGTAGGAGCACCACAGGTAACTCGCAGGCGCCTTGTAGGCGCCTTATAGGCGAGTCCTATAAGGTGGGGAGATGGATCACGGGGTTTTCTTAAATAGAGTTTTCTCCCCATATATATATAAGGAGTAGTCCGCGTGGGCCCAATAGGGATCCAAATCGGACGTTAAGCAATAAATTATTATTATTATTAATAGTGGCACTTTATAAGTTATAGGTTTACCTTTTAAAGGCTATAGTAGGCTTATATAAAACATTAAATATATTTTTATTTTAGTTAGTAGTTTAAGCTTATAGGTATATAGGCTTAGTTTTTTTAAATTTAGTATAGGCCTATAAACTTCTAATTAAGTTTCTTTAAGGGCCGTTAAGTCTTTAGGTTTTATATATTTAAGTAAACTATAGTACCTTCCTTAAAGTCCTATATGGGTGTTATGACCTTACGCTATCTATATAGTAAATATAGGCTAAAGTGTAATGGAACCTTGTAGCAGGTACTACGATAGGCTCGTTATTGGGCTAGGTGTGTAGGAAATGCAAGTATAAAAGTTAACAACGTAATAATAACTGGTGGAGTGGTTGCCTAATAGATTAACTCTAATTGTATTCTAAGAATCACTATAAAGAAGGAACTATTTAGGTAGGGACTAAGGGTCCTTAAATATATAACTGTACTCCTATAAAATCCTTCTTATATATAATATACGTGTGCTCTATTCGCTTTATTATAGATCTTATAGATTATATAGATTATATAGATTATATTATATAACTTATACTACCATTCCTCGTTATATAGCTCTATTAGCTCTATTATAGACCGTGCTCTTATTAACCAACTAGCTTCTTCTAACTCTTCTCTAAGTAGTTATAGCATTGTACTTAAAGCGTCTATAATACTATCTCCCTCCTCTTTATCTTCGTCCTTAAAGATTCCTAGTATTTTTAAGTTATTTACTAGAGGTGTAATATCTGTCTAATTAATTTGGTTAATATTATTACTTATTATACCTAAAGTAATTTCTTCTTCTTCTATAGTTCGCCGGTCTCGTACCGTTACTATAATATTATTATTAGATGAGATAATACTATCTCTATACTCCCGTTGTGCGAAAGAGGGGTTAGTTTATATTATATTAGCGAGTCCTTCTTCCTAATAACTGTCCTTTTATTTAGAGTGCACTAAAGCAAATATTTAATTGTCCTATAACGTTCGCTCTGTCTCTAACGCTAAGTATACGCGTCCTATTACTCTTAATAGTTATTAAGTTCCCTAAGTAATTTATTATAGGGTCTTGTATTTAATCTGCCGCTATAAAGCTTAATAATAAGCTCTTAGTAGCTCTAGCGGAACTTCATTGTTCTTATAATACTAAGGAGGAGGCTGCCGCTGCTTAGTAGCGCGCCCTTAACTCCTATTTTACTGCGTCTACCTAACTAATTCGTTTTAAAAAAGTGCGTGAAAAGGTCTATTTTAAGAAGTGGAAACTTATAGAATAAGGTTTGTAGGAACTTAGTAATAAGAGAACTAACTCTCTTCCTATAAAGGAAACAACTCTAAGTAGTTTAGCAGTCGCTCTTCCTAGGTCCCCCTTAGGTAACTTATTCTTTAGCGATCCTTCTTTATTAATATTACCTAACCTATTTTCTTCTAATACTCCTATACCTTTCCTATAGCGTTCTTTAGGTTCTCTAGTAGTTCCTAGATAGTCTTATTATAGCCTATCTACTTTACTTTATACTATATTTTATTATTAATATCCTTATAACTAATAATCTTTAAAACTTACTATTTGTCTTCTTCTTACCCTCTATACGTGTCTGCTTCGTAAACTAGTGGCTTAATATTCCTATATGCTGGCTCTAGTATTACAATATACTATACTAGGTAGATTTTTATTCTAGCTAGTAGGTTTAACTTAAATATAACCAGTAAAATCCTCTATATAATTTTAAAAGGTTCTAATCTAATATGGTCTAACTTTTTACTTAGTTATTAACTCTTAAAATTTTTATATAGTAGCTATACTTTATCCCCCTCCTTAAGATCTGGTCCCTTAGATCTCCTAGCATTATAGTATTTTTTCATTCTTTACTATACTACCTTAGCTATTTCTATAAGGTTTATATAAAGATTTATTAAAGTTTCCATTCTTTACTTAGCTATACTACTTATCTTCTTTACTTAACGTGGCAATAATAATATTCTTAGCTTATACCCGTAATTCGCCTTAAATAGTAAAGTACCCATTCCTTCTTAAGGTGTTATATTATATATAAACTATATAACTAGTTATATCTATAAGAGTGGAACTATATTAGGAAATAGACGCTTCTATAGCAGGAAATAAATACTCGCTTAGCATCTCGCCGCTTTTATTTGGCCCATGCACCGACCTTATTACATAAAAGCACGCTTCCCTCGCTGGTCTACCTTCCTCCCTCTATCCTCTCTTTTCCCCTAACACCGCGCTTAGACTGTATCCGTGAGGCATTTTCCTCCCTTAGCAATTATGTAACCGCTATACTGCCTAGCTATCTCCAATTTTCCTCCCTTTTATAGACCGCCGACGACGGCGCTACGCTGCGATACGTCCCTTGGCAGTCCCTATCTATACCTCTTCTCTTTAATATTTAGCGAGTATCTCTGCCCCTGCCTAGGTTTTCATCCACTCTATTTCCCTTAGGTTCCCTATAGCTGGGCAGTGTTTTTAGAGTCTCTCCCGCCCTCTATATAAGAATTGCTTATAGGCAGGCATTAATTTCCTTTTCCTTCTCGCATTACTCTCATACCTTTTAGTTTCCCCCCTCTAAAAGCTGACGTTCCCTCCTATAACTTCTTACTTTGGAGATCTTTAGCTACTTACCACGTTAATAATTACGTGGAACGGCAATAGAGTCACCTTAGACGCCCTAATAACGTCTTGGCAGGAGGGGTTAAGCCCATATAGTTTTAGCTAGACGCTTAGTAAGCTTACAGGACCATATAGTTTTAGGGAAATAATTGGCCTTAAACCCTCTAAGTATCGCTACTAGCCTAGTTTTACCAGAAAGTTAGGCTAGGCAAGCACGGCTATGACCTGCTATTAAGCCATACAGGTGGTGGTTAAGAAAAGTACCCGCCTAGGCTGTATGGTGCATCGAGTTAAGTAATACATAACTATTTACATAATGGCAGTGTTCTATTATAGCGTTTTTAGCATAGTAGGGGCTCGTTTAGGCGCCAGTCTCTCTATATAGTGTAATCTACGCCGCCAGAAGCCTAAGGTCTAGAGCCTAGACCTAGGTTTTAGCCTAAACTTGGGCTTTAGGGTCGCTAACAATATAAAATTTTGTGTTAGGATCTCCCTATATAGTATATAAGGTACGGATTATACGGAATAGGCATCTGCAGACTTATATAATTGTTAGGCGGACTCTGTTAAAAAAGGGGTGGCGTATCTAGTAATATAGCCTAGCTCCTAAGAGCTAGCGCTATAATCCCTTATTCCCCTTAACGGGTATTAGTAGGATATTTGCGCACGTTTTTATCTAATAAAAAAGGCTTTATATAAGGGCTACATCACTATTAAATCTCTGCGGCCAGATAATAAACTTAGCTGTATAGCGCGAAGGTGATTCGCTAGCTTAGTATTCCTCTAGCGTAGGTGCGTTTTAAATAAGGCCTCATATAGGCTGCTGCCTACTAAGCGCTAAATATTATTTATGCGAGCTCTCTAAGAGAATCCGAATCTGGTAACGGTTCCTTAAACGTAGAGCCTTCGCCTACTTAAATCTCACTATTCTTATTCTTCTCGCACCACCAGGACTCCTTTAAGAGAGCAATAACAGCAGCGATAGTAATATCTTTTAATGCTTTTCCCGTCTCTTAGATATAAAAACCCCTTTATATTATACCTTATAACGGTCCCCCTAAGCTAAAGCAATGCTTTTAACGTCCTAACCCGTAGAATACCGCGTCTACCGTTAATAAATGGCATAACATTAACAAGATTCTAGGGATCGCGTCTAGATTAAATACTTAGCTAAAAAATAGAGGGGTTCTTATACCCACGTTGTATAGAGCTAAAGTTATAGATTTAATATGCTTAGGTAGGCGTCCCTAAAGCTAACAAAATAATATTTTAATATAAGCGCAGACGGCGAAGTCAATAGTAAAATCGGTGGTGGTGGAGATGGAGGAAGTAGTGATATTAATAATAATGACGGTTTCTCTACCTAAGACGAATGTGAAAGCGTAGGGGTTAAGTAAAGCGTCTTAATGCGAACTTCTCTAAAAGACACGAGGGATAAGAGCTTAAATTAGCCCGCTTCTTTTAAGGGTAGTAGTTAAGATAGTACCTAGGCCTAATTAGGATAGTAGCTCTTATATACTATTTCTAACATTATATAGAGAATGCGGTCGTTATTAAAGACAGTTAACCCAAATCCAATACTAATATTAATAACGAGGGCTGCCCGTAGGAAGACGATATAGGTATATAGATAGACAATTAGCTTAAAGTCTCGGGTATCTTAATCCCGGAGTGTTGTGGTAGAGAGTATCCTATAGGTATAGAGGATGCTATTAACTTAGAGGCGGTTAAGGGAGCGGAGCCTTAAGCTAGTAAGCTTCTATGTCGCGAACTTACGTTAACGCAGCTAACTATAGACGACTCACTACCTCGCCTAAGCTGCGATGGCGAGAAGAAAAATGCCGTGCGCTTTACTAACCTATCGCTAATAACAAATATTAAATAGCTAACGTAAGAGGCTAGTAGCTATACTGTTCTAGAAGCTATAATATATTAGCTATAGCGACCAATAAAGGCGAAGAGGTAAGGTAAGTATATACTATTATAAGTGCGTCCATCCTATCTAATTAGTACTAAGGCGAATTTCCTACACCTAAAAATGTAAGTAGCAGTAGTAGTAACGATAGCGATAGTAATGGCAGCAATAACTATAGCGATAGCGATAACTATATAATGTGCAACACGTTGCCAACGCGTAAGCGGAAACGCCCCCTACTGGCCTATACTGTTGGCCGTAAGCAATATAGTTAAAAGTTAAATATAGCGTTAAAGCAGTATCCTGGGCACGCTATATACTCTATAAGGTAACAAAAGCTATCTCTACTTCGCGGCAGACCTTAAAATAACAAGTATACTTTTACACTCTATTTATAGTCTAAGATAGCTCCTCTAACTAAAGCGAATAAAAACGATAAATATAAGGTAGAGGAGATTTTTAAAGCCTATGTCTATTATAAAAAGCTATAATACTATATTAAATGGCTTAGTTATAAAAACGACCCAAAATGGTACAATATGTCTAATTTTAAAAATAGCCTGTATAAGCTCTGTAATTTTTATATAGCTAACCTTACCCGCCTAGGGCCTCTAAAATAGTTAAATTAATAGGTATAATATTAGGAGGCAGATAGAAATGCGGACGACTATATTGATAATAATAAGCCTAAGAGATTATACACCAGAGGAGGAATACCGTAAGGATTAATAGAAGGTGTTTCCTAAATAGGTTAGCTTATTTCGCCTAGAGAATGCGATTTTCTTATATACTGTTATATGCTGTTATATACTGTAGAGAAGGGACATAAGCAAATCGTATAAAGGCTACTGGTTATAATTGCACTCTTTTAATTGCTGCGAACTAGGTACTATCTAAAGATTAAAAAGAGGACCTAAAAAACCCTAGTTGTCTAGCTGCGTAAATGCAACCCAAAGGTGTTAAAGCGTATCTCCGCTAGTAGAAGTTTGTAATATCTTCACCATATCCTCTCTTACGTAAAGATATACTATAGAAGTAGATCCTAAGTCTAGGGCTTAATAAATCAGAAAAAGAGAAGTATGCCATATTCGTCCAGGACCTTTACGCTATCCTATACGCTCTTTAGGTAAATAATACTAAGCCTTTATATAGCTTTATTTAAGTCTAAATTTCGCTTTTAAGTTTGCAGGAGGTACTATAATATAAGGAAACGTATTAACATAGGGCAAATAGTAGGGCGACGTTGGCTTTAACTTACTAACTAATAATAGGGACGTTATATCGATAATAAGGTGCGTTTAACGTAGAAATGGGCTAGTTATCTCACGGTTTTATACGGAAGTTTGGGTGTAAAATTTAGGGATCTGCATACTAAGGATTCTAATTCATTTTATAACAGACTAAGTTAATTAAGGCACGAGCTATTACGGCACTGGCAGTAAGCGGCAGTTATAGTAGACATTATAGTAGATGTAGAGCTCACGTAACTATTACGTGCCTAAGGAAGTATATATAACTTCTCACGTTACTACTTACCCTTTCCTTTCCTTTCCTTTCCTTTTCTTTAGCTTTAGATCCTCGTTTATAGACAATCTCTAGTTATATAACCGCAAAGTTCTACTAAGTTTTGCCAACTAAGTTCTGTTAACTAAGTTCTGCCGTTTTCTACTAGTGCTATAATAAAGAGGCGTAGATTGTGAAGGTTGCTACAGAGGTCCCTAATAAAAGTTCTTATACCTTCCTAATTAGGAAGTTTTAGAAATAATAATACTTATTACTATTTTTTATATTTTTATATATTATCCTATAAAGTATAAATTAGAAATATAATCGGACTAGGGTATTAGATATCTTAGTAAAATAGTAGCTTACTTTTAATATATATAAAAAGGGGAAGGGTTGGCCGGCTTAGCGTATAATTATACTTACCGTCAGATAGTGTTAAATTTAGATATAATAGAGAGCTCCTTGCCCTTAGATTCATTCTATTAGGTTAAGTAACACCCTATTAGCTCCAATAGAAAATAAAAACTACTCTTCCTTCTTAACAGCCTCCCGGTGTTAGAATTAAGCGAAAGGTACTAACTAAGCTCCGGATATATTATAAGGTCAAAGTCCGTATATAATTTATATAGACATTAACCGCATCTACTATATTACGAATTAATTAAGTATTTATCATCTGCGTTATCTCTATTATTAATTAACCCCTTAAGATAGCTTCGCTGTAACCTTATAACTTTATAACTCTAATACCTGGTCTTTATACCTCTAATAGGATATCTTTAAAATCCTTTCTAACGTACGCTGCTCCTGCGGGGACTCCTAAGGGTTTAGGCCAGTATTATTAATAGTTAGGTTACTCTTTGGATTGGTTTAGTTTAACCAAAATCTTAAGAGTAACCAGTTCGTCAATTTTATTAGCTAAATTTAGACTGGTTATTAGATATTTTAATAAACCGGTTATCTAATAAAACTAGATAGCTCTGGCTATAATATAAAAACGAGCCTTTATATAAGCCCTTACTAAGGTAAGCAAGGAAGAGAAAGAAGGTGTAGTAAGCTAAGGGTTAGGCTGCCACCATGCCAGGCGGTCTAAAGAAGTAAAATACCTAAGGAAAAGCGCATATTTATAGACGTTAGCGTAATATGCATAAAAGATATAGCTTAGTAACTTATACTAGGCTAAAAGGAATACTCTACTACGCTAAGGCTTCCGAAAAAGAGATTATAAATATAAGTATTATTAATAAGATAACAATTATCACAATCTTACCAAACATAGTCGCTAAACTAATTAGTATACTAAACGGCGCTAGCAGCATAATAATAATAAGATAAATAATCAAGGTATAGCATATTGGTTTTAGCCCTAGGTTTGAGAAGAATATATAATTACTAGATATTTAAAACCGCTTATTACATTTCGCGGTATTCCAGATACGCGGCTACAGACTATTTAGCAGTATAATGTACTCACTATTTATATATTAGTATAGCACCAGACCTTTAGATCCTCAAATAACTATAATATAATTATCTTATTTATTTAGGTATAAAGTCTCTAGATATCCGATTGTTTTTATCCCTTTAAGCCAGGTTTTTAGATTATTTACATTTCTTACCGCCGCTTATTGGCAGAAACACGCATTAGAGAAGTTTTCGGTTAGGGTATCTATAGCAATCTAGTAAACACTATTATAAAATACTCCCAACTTCTTCCTTTCCCTTATTATATACAGAAATTGCTATTATTAACTCTTCTAACTTCTTACGGCGCTAAGGATTTTGGTCCCAAGAAAATTTAATATAGTTCCTCCTTATTAATTTTATATAACTCCTTCTTGATTTTATATATTTCGTCCTATTTAAGCAGAAGTAGTTATAGGCGAGCTTTTAAGAATTAGCGAAAAATGGATAAGCTAGGTTTTCTATAAAGTAGTTTTATAAAACGAGGGTAGCCGAGGTAAAAATCCTTTACTAAATACGGTTAATAATAGCTTGCTAATTACGGGTTATGCTTATACTATAATGATTCCTTATTATAAGGAGCCATACTTCCTATATCTAGGCGGTAGAGGAGGCTAAGTTAAGGCTACGGCATTTTAGCTTATAGGGAATTACCTTTTTAAAGGCGATAATGCCTAGAGTCCTGCAGCCGCTACTTTAGGGGCTAAATTACGATAACTAAGATGCCTTCCATATACCCGTTTTTAAGTTAGCTCTAGATTTATCTATAATACTATTTTTAGGCGTATGCAATATTAAAGCATTAGCACGTCCTATTTAGCGTCTGGCTATATAATATATACGCTTTTAGCTTTAACTAATTAGTTAACTAAGCGAGTTAACCGGAAATTCCCTTACTAATAACGCACCTATTTACAGTAGCCCTTTTATTCTATAAGCCATCCGATCCTCACTTCTATATTATAACCGGCGTGCTACCCCACCGATATAATTAATATGTTCCTATATTACCACTCTATTTACTCTTTATTTAGATTAAGTCCACTAATACGCTATAATTATATAAGGTTTTATATACTCTTTTATTAAAGCTAATTAATAGGCATTGCGTTAGAGACATTTATCGACAGTATCTAAAGTAAGGCTTAGCTTGCAGCCTAGTAAGCATAAATTAAAGATATAGCGTTAAGAAAATAGGCGCCCTAATATAAGAGGGTATCCGGGTAATATTTTAACTAATCCCTTAATATTAAGTGGGTCAGCCACGTGGCCTAGTTATAAAGATAGGTAATAGATACCTACTTAAATTTGGTTAAAGAAACAATATAATATTTACGGTCCCTCTAATAAATCTAGTAATGCTAGTTCTATAGAGGAAGGGGTAGATAACGCGTTATAAGGGGAACAAGGCGCTGCTAGCGTTAAAAAATGGCGTTAATTTATAGACGTCCTTCCCACGCCTTAGGGTGGCGTTAAGATAGGAAACTCGGTGTCTATAGGCCATTAAATTGCTATAAGTATTTGCTCCGTTTTACTTTACATCGTGCTTATTTACCGCTTCCCTCCTTTATATCTTAATCTAACCGCTACATCTTATATCTGCATTACCCCTACTATAATTATTAGATTTAGCGAGCCGATATTAGATAGTAGTAGGTAGGTAACGCGTTCTAGGGTTCTATTTAAAGCCTCGTTTTAAAAGATAGAGTTTTTATTATAATTGTCCGGTTAATATATAGGGCTTTAGTAGAGCTCCAACTTTAGCCTTTTAACTATAATAGTTTTCAAAATAATAGTTTTAATTTTTAGTATTTATTATTATAATTTGTTAAACGGACGATTAGAAATAAGAACTCTATTTATTAAAGAGGGCTCTAAAAGCTCTCTTATATATATTAGGTAGGTCTAAATATAATGATAACAACGTTATTATATAGTAGGTTATAGTTAAGAGAAATAGGTAATAAGACGTTTAATAAGATATATAAGCTTAAGATATAAGATAACTGAGATATAGTTCGTATAGACGATCTAGGTCGTTAGATAGTATTATAATAATAATAAAAAACTTTAATTTAGGTCGATATAATTATTATAGGCTACTGCTAGCTATCTAATGTATTGACATATAACAGAAATAATGAAAAATTTTATTAAATTAATTTATAAGGACTATACTGCCGCTAGTTTCTTGCCTTCTTACTTACTCGGCTCTGATTTTCTTCAGCTTCTACCCTTATCTTTTATTTTAGCTAGTTAGGGGGATAATAGTTCTAGGTAATGTAGCTTATTGGTTTTATATACCCTAGGGCCTTTAGCTAATCTAAAGAGAATCCCTAATAGGCAATTTAGCATTATTTGGAGTTATCTAAAGGGGGAGAATTACTTCTTTATCCGTAAGCTATGTATCTTGTCTTTTCTCCTTAAAGATTGCCAAAATTTCCTTTACGCTATTATCTACTAGCCTTAAACCTAAGCACAAGGTCTCTGTAAGTGTAACTAATACTTCCCGTTACTATAATACTAGGGCTATCTAATACGGGAATGCTAGTAGTAAAGCACTAAGGCCGAGTACTGCGCTATGAATTTGGCAAGTCTACTCTGCTTATAACATTAGAAGTTTATAAAGTTGCCATTATTACTAATAGTTCTTTTTTAATATCGCCGTGTATAATTACCGCCGACTTTTAATACTAAGCGCTATAGGTAAAGCCCTAATTATACTAGTAAGCGTATTAGCGGCCTTAGCTTAGACCTCTAGCTGCTTATTAAAAATTATATTATTAATATATTTAATAAGGTCCCGCTATTAATTGTCTAATATAAGGAACAGGTTGCAATAGTTAAAAATATCTATAAACTGTAGAATGAGAGACCAATAACGCTAGGATTCTGCCTTAGCTCCTATGCGGATTAAAATAGAGATAAATGGTCCAACTTTATCTATGCGGAAAAGGACATTAGAAAGCTTGTTAAGGATATTTTCTACTAGGAGTTTAATCTCTTTATTAATAGCGACTATTAAGAGGATAAACTCGATAAGCCTTACATGTGGGAAATTAAGTAGCTAAGTATAACTATAAGATAACAGATAGGTATCCTACTATACTAAAAGGGTGTATATAGCCCAGACGTAAGAATCTTAGTCATTTTTCTGCCATATATTAAGTCGGCGAAGGATCTTAGTATTTATTATAGATTCCTTATCCGTTAACTAATACGGTTAAATACTAACTAAAGAATATTTTATTTATGCGTTAATAAGATGCTTAACATCCTTATATAACTCGTTAATTATTATTATATAGGCTAGCGCTATACCTATCGCCAAACGGACAGCATTATATAGATAATTAAGATAATCTATAAAGTTTTGCAAAA
>Ga0307515_10019331_pt1 | contig 12273 bp, 7 predicted proteins | sample 17_EM_MG_FD_194513 | JGI IMG/M metagenome (GOLD analysis project Ga0307515, IMG submission 194513) | Populus trichocarpa ectomycorrhiza microbial communities from riparian zone in the Pacific Northwest, United States - 17_EM | ecosystem: Host-associated > Plants > Roots > Unclassified | place...
AATATTTTTTTTTTTTGCTTTTTTTCCTTTGTGCAGTCCACAGTAAAACACTGATGCTTTAGGTTTTTTTTTAAGTTGTCTTATTTTTTTAGCTGTTTTTTTTATGCCTTTCGGGATTTGTTTTTGCTTCTTTCTTTGTTTTTTTTTAACAAATTTTTTTTTTTAATTTAGTTTATTAATGTTTAATTTTTTTATTTAGTTATCAGACTTTCATGACACGTTTTCCGGATTTAATGGGTTAACCTGGTTTGACAAGTTAACCTATAAAATTTTTTTTTGCTTTTTTTTCTTTTTAATTAATTTTTTTCGTTTAGTTTAGTTTGTTAATGTTAAATTTCTTTTTATTTAGTTATCAGACTTTCATGACACATATCCCGAGTTTCACGAGTTAACCTGGTTTCACGGGTGAACCCAGTTAATTCTGGGTTGACCCGTCAATTTTTTTTTGTTTTTTTATTTTCATAAATTTTTTTTGTTTAATTTAGTTTGTTAATGTTAAATTTTTTTTTATTTAGTTATCAGACTTTCATGACACAGATCCTGGGTTTAACGGGTTAACATGATTTGACGAGTTAATCCGAATTTTTTTTTATTTTTTTCTTTTTAATTAATTTTTTTCGTTTAGTTCAGTTTGTTAATGTTCACCTTTTTTTATTTAGTTACCAGACATTCATGACACAGATTCCGGGTTTAACAGGTTAACCTGGTTTGACGAGTTAACCTGAAATTTTTTTTTTTGCTTTTTTTTTCTTTTTAATTATTTTTTTTTCGTTTAGTTTAGTTTGTTAATGTTAAATTTCTTTCTATTTAGTTTTTTTTTCTTTTTAGAGGTTTTTTTTAATTAATTTATTTTATTAATATTAAAATTTTTTCTAAGTAGTTCTTGGCTGATGCATTTAGTTTTTTGTTTTCTTTTGTTGTTTTTTTATGCCTTTGACTATGGACTGCACAGTGCAGTCCACAGTGAAAAGGCACTGTGCAGTCCACAGTCAAAGGCTGATGTCTTTTTTTTAATTAATTTTTTTCGTTTAATTTAAATTGTTAATGCTAAATTTTTTTCTATTTAGTTATCAAACTTTCATAATACGGATTCCGGATTTGACAGGTTAACCTGGTTTGACGAGTTAGCCGAGTTAATTCTGGGTTAACCCATTAATTTGTTTTTTCCTTTTTAATTATCAAACTTTCACGATGCGAATTCAAGGTATGACGGGTTAACCCAGCTAATTCATATTTTTTTTTCTTTTTCTTCATTAGTTTTTTTCTTCCTGTTGGTTTTTTTTCTTTGTTTTTTTCTTTTTAACTAATCTATTTAATTATCACACTTTTATTACACAACCTTGCAGCCAGACCCACGTCTAATGCTATTGGCTCTGGTATTGCAGTCCAGACACTTTTATGCTAAGGGTTAACCAAAGTTTAATGTTATTATTAATATTATAAATATTACTCTTAGGTCAGACGTTGCAACCAAATCTAAGACTCTTAGGTATAACTTTGCAAAAAAACATAACACTTTTAGATCTTAGCTTTTTTTAAAATGCAAAAAATAATTAACTCGCGGTATCGCGCGGGGTATGTAACTAGTTAGATAATAAACTCCGTCACTAAACCAACAACCACGTTAAAAAAAGAAAACAAAAAGAAAAAGGAAAAGAAAAGGAAAAAGAAAAAAAGGGTTTGTTTTTTCATGCTTGAGTGAGAGTGGAGCAAATGACCCTCATCTCCTCGCCACAAGTCCAAACTCCAAACACAAGCACTTTCAGCCCACGTTAACAACCGACGACCACCATGCACAGCCTCATGATTTCCGTCACTAAACCCTCCATAGCCTTCACTACGCCACCAGACTTTTCTACCTCCTCACTCTCAAATCCTTTATTCCCTTCTGGTGGCCCCACAAACTCTACCCTCTCTACCCCTCCACCTCTCCCCTCACCCCCCCTCTCTTCTCCGCCATTGCCTTCCCTTCCCGCATCGTCATCACCATATTCTCAGCCCCTGCTCTCTCCCTCACAACCCCTCTTCTACCTCCTCGCGAGAACATATTTATAATAGTTTCACTTGGCAAAAATGTACAACTGATAGACACCACGTTCTTGCTTAATTTTGTGTTGATGATATCAGTAGAGTAAAAGTATTAGTTCCTACAATAACAACACGTAACGGGGTCCATTTGCTTGGAACTGGACGCTGCCGGAAGGTGTTGTGTCCAGTCCCACGAGTTGTGGGACTGGAAGAGCCTCCAGTTGTTCCGGATTTTCTCCGCGAACTGGAGGCTGCAGGTGGTTGGGACCCGCCTGTGCGAAGGGAGTTGTGGAGAGGAGCGATGAGGGATTGTTGGATGCAATGGTTTTTGCTAGTAGTGGAGAAGTGGAGGGGTTATTGAAGAGTTTGAAAGAGCTTGGGTGGGAGTGGGAGATGATGAGGAGGAGGTGGCCTAATTTGGTGGTGGTAGCACATGGGCCGGTGACCGCCGCCGGGGCTGAGAGTTTGGGAGTGAATGTTAATGTTGTGAGTGAGAGGTTTGATAGTTTTCAAGGTACTGTGTGGATGCTGTCAAAACCAAGTTAAGAGGTTTGGATTCTACCTCTATGTGAATTTGTCTGAACGAAAATTTGTATCATTGATTTGCAAAAATGAAAAGAAGGAGAGCTAACTTTTGGTTAAAAGACTTCGTTTACAAGAACATTTCCCTTTCTTCCTATTTCTTGCTTAAGCAAGAAGAAAAAACTGTTCATAGCCATGACAGGGAAAAAAGAGAGAAGAAGCTCTCAATCAATTAATGTAAAAAGCCATACTTTAATGATGAGACTACTTGTTAAGCCTGTAACTGTCATTCAATGTTCTCATATGTAACTGTTACTGTAATCCATCATGTTCATTAGCTAGTTCTCTAATTTTCTTGATAATTATCATTGGTATTTTATTTATTTATTTTTAAAATCTGGCTTCCACATTGACAAAGGTTTCAACTCATCTTTCACTGTTCGCTCTCTTTTGTTGAAAACTTCACTTGTCCTGCTCCTTCACCTCCTCATATTTTTCACTTTACTTACCAGCCGTCAACTTTTTTGGGAGAACTTTTCCCTTGCTGTATGTAGCAGAAGGTTTGGAGTTGACTCAAAGAACTGTTCTTATGGCTGTAAAAAAAAAACAGAGAGATAAGGAAACGTATGGTGTTTTAATGCCAATAGTTTTACATCAAACATGGAAAAAAATAAGTACCATGTAGTTAACATCTATAAGACTCTTTAAGAATACAAAACCTAAAGGCCACTATATTACAGAAAAATATTTCCAATAATGTCCGCGGGAACAAGCTAGGTATGATAATTAAATACAAACAGACACTCATATGAAGCTACAAGTCATATCTATCAATATATGCGGCTTTGTGAAATACTCAGTATAGTCCTTTGGTTTCAACATTTCTGTTAATTTACTTCCGACTTCACCCCTGATAGAAGTTTCAGTGCATCTTCCATGGATGGTCGATCAGATGGCCTACTTCTCATGCAGAGCAAAGCAACTTCAAAAACCAGTTTTATTTCCTCTTGCATTGCATCAGCAGAACCAGTTTGATTCGCGCTATATATTTCTCTTAGAAGCACCTCCTTAGGCTTGCTCTGTATACTCCCTCCTGCATTTGCCAATCTGCCATTAGTCAGGATTTCCAGAACGATCTCCCCAAATTTGTATGTGTCCATGCAGAGCTCCTCTTTTATGGCACTGTTGAGTTCGCCTGTTAAGAAGTTGAACAAACATTATTCACTACTATGCTTCCAAAGAAGAGATTAGCTTGAGTCAACAGATTTATATTTGTAGGAATATCCCTTTCCCTATTTCAAGACAGCAACATAAGTTTGCTAATGTTTGTTGATATGGATATCAATCACTGTAATACTCTGTTTTTAGTCTTGCTTGTAAGGAATATTGACTAATTCCATGTCTACACTTGGACAGGCAACAACTTTCTTGGTTGGGCCTTTTGTGATTCTTCCATTGCTTATATAAAGTATACTACAGATTTCCAGACTTTCTTACCACTTTTGTCCATCTTAGACTTTTGATAAAGGTGTTATTTGTCTGTTTGATGTGTACAAGTGATTTAGAAAACAGGAGTCCATAGAAAATCTTATAACATGAAACAGCATATGCTAATAGAAATCATGTTTAGTGACGTGTTACCTGTTTCTCTCATGGAAATTGTTGCAGGAGACGAGCCTTTAGTCATTTCCACAAGGTACTTGAACCCAAATTCAGCCAAATGAGGCTCCATATTTTCATCAAACAATATGTTACTCAACTTCAAATCTCCATGAGGAATTGCTGGGTAACAGTCATGGTGAAGGAAGCACAGTCCCCTAGCAATGCCAATGACGAGTTTGTACTTGGCCATCCAATCTCTCTTCAAGCTGATTTTTTCAGCCAAGTTACCATTAGGCTGATAATCATGCAAGACATAAGCTAGTTGCTTGTTGTAGCAAAATCCTAGCAATCTAATCAAATTCTTGTGTCTTGCAACACCTAGTCGTGTCATAAATTCTGTGGCTTTCTTCATTCTCTTTGTTTCCAGTTCAATCTTTTTCACCGAAACTGTTATTCCTGTAGGCAGCACGGCTTTGCAAACTGAACTAGATTCTGCTGGCACTGCTTCCATTGATTCCGTGGAACTAAAGCTTCTCAAAACATCATTTGCTGTGAATCGGGGGAGTCCACTGAAGGAGACCATTTTCCATTGACCTTTACTTCCTCTCCGGATATAGAATATCCCCAAGATTGATGCCACAATTAATACAACCAACCCTGCACAGAGTAGCAGAACCCATGTAAGCTTTCTTGTGCCCTTGCCGCCGAATATTGCGATCGAAGCAGAACATGGTTTCAGGGGTGCTCCACATAGCTTTGGATTTCCCTCATAAGCATTGCTACCCATCAATCTAAACACGTTGTTGGATGGAATGGAACCAGAGATATCATTAAAAGACACGTTTAGAAGCACTAAGCTTGAAGAAGCACCAAACTTTGCTGGTATCGGACCACTGAAGTTATTATGTGACAAGTCTAGGACACTTAAACCTGGAAGGCTTGCAAGGTCTTCTGGTATATGACCAGTAAACTTATTAAAAGCTAAATCCATCTTCCTAAGAGCTTGGCAATCAGAAACACTTCCAGGGACACTTCCTGCTAGATTGTTCGTGTGTAACTCAATAACAGAAACAGATTTGCAGGAGTGGAATGGAGGAAGATCGCCTGAGATATTACACGCTGACGCTGAGAAATTTTGGAGAAGTGGCGAAGACCATGTTTTTGCTGGGATCATACCTCCAAGCCCTGGGTTATTGGAGATATTGAAGTACCGCAGATTGGAAGCTTGAGAGATATCTGTGGGAATCCCACCGGAAAACTCGTTCCCGGAAAGGTCTACATATGTGATATCAGGAAGCTGGCTGAATTTAAGAGGTATCTCACCGGAGAAGGAATTGTCTTCGATTCGTAGACGCACAAGCGAAGAACAATTGGAGATGGATGGTGAAAGCTTGCCCGTAAAGTTATTCGAAAACAGGATCAGTTTTACTAGTCCTCCGGCACAAATATCCGGTGGAATGCTGCCGATGAAATTGTTGGTGGAAACATCCACCCATTTTAGCTTTAAGTTCCTGCCCAAGTCCCGTGGAAGTGACCCAGAGAAGAAATTGTTCCATATAAGGAAAGTTTCCAGCGAAGGAAGCTGACCAATGCCTTGCGGAACAGTGCCATTCATTTCATTGTACATGAGGCTTAGCAGCTTGAGATTCTTCAACTCTGCAAAGCTCTCAGGTATAGGCCCAGAAAGATGATTATCAGAAAGATCTAAGCTTGCAAGAGGCACAATTTTTCCAAACTCCCAGGGGACCGATCCAGTGAGCTGGTTTCTAAAGAGAAATAGTGATTCAAGCTTGGTGAGATTGGAGAGTCGCTTTGGTATTGGGCCAGATAGATTGGCACTAGCTATATCAAGATACTGAAGCTCACTCATGTTACTCAATTGCCATGGGACACTTCCTTCATATGAATTGTAGCCAATCTCCATATGGGTCACTGTCTTGAGTTGGCCTAGTTCTGGTGGTATGGTACCACCGAGGAAGTTACCTGCCAGGTGAATAAACTCAAGGCTCTTGAAAGAACCATACTTTGATGGGATTGGTCCATCAAAGTAACTCCCAGCCAGATTGAGAATTTTGAGATAGTCAAGCTGGGAAACTTCAACTGGCAACGGCCCAGAAAAGCTGTTGCTGAAGGCATCAAGTACAACCAGGTTTCGAAGACCTGAGATTCCCTCTGGAAACTGGCCAGAAAAATTGTTTCTGCTGATATCCAAGATTTTTAGATTAGTGAGGTTAAAGATTCCCACAGGAAGCTGCCCTGAGAATGAGTTGTAGCTGAAGTTGAGATCAACAAGCTCAGTGAAGACACTAAATTGCTTCCCTGATAATTCACCACCAAGATTCTTCATAGACAGGTCTAAAGCAATAACAACTGTGGAATTGTTGTTGCATCTGACACCAGACCAAGAACATGCTTGGACTCTCTCTCCTGTTTGCCCTCCGGGGGGCACTGACCAATCATCCAGACTGTTACTATCATCAATGAGCTCAGATTTTAAGCTCAAGAGAGCCTCTGAATAAGGATTAGTAGCCACAACCACAGCTACGATGAATGTAAAGGTCAAGAGAATCCTGAAGTACAAGCAATGAAAAATCTCCATTGGAACTCGAAGTGGAGGAGAAAGAAAAACAACTATTGACAACCCCAGGTAAGAGAAAAATCTGTCAGTTTAGCATAAGGCCTGTGTATATTGTTTGTGTTTTGTTGGATGTGAGGTGCATGGGGACTAGAGAAAGAAAGCATAAAAGAAGGGAGTGACGTACAAGGATTAGTTGATATGATATGAGAATTTGCCCTCGATCAAGTTTCTTTAGAGGCAAGAAGGGACCCTTAGGGTCATAGTTAATTTGGATGGTGTTGGCCACTAAGGACTGTAGCTTTTACATGATGAAGCATCTTTTTCTTGCTTTTCACCGGAGAAAAGGAAATATGTTAATTTGAGATGGGGTATAAAAATTTCGGAGACATGAACCTAATCCTCCATATCCTTGCCATTTAATTTCGGAGATAAAGTGCATTGTTGTATCCCCTTCTGGTTGCATGGTTATAGGCAAATGGTGGCATCTTAGGAATAAAGTGAACCTTATTTTATAAAAAAGAATATCATAGGAATTAAGAAAGGTGAGCAATTACTAGGCAATTATTATCACAGCTACAGTTCTGACCTAATTTTGGACTATTGAAAGCAAAATGTGATAGCAAGTACTGAAGAAAATGTCTGGATAAAAAAAACCAGCCAGATTTGCCTGTCCAGGGAACCAAATTAAGTTGAGAGACGGATTATCTTATGCAGTATTCAATTAAGGGAAATACAAGCCAGTAAATCCTTGTTTTGGGATTGACCAGTCATTGAAATGATAGTAGCAGGTGCACAGAAGTTACAGTATAAAGACAATAGTGTAGTGCTAAAAAAGCAGCTCTCTTTTTCCTTGATTTATGATTAACTAAACCTTTTGTGTCCTTGAAGGACATTAAAGGTATATATATCCATATTCTGTTCTTGACATGTGTAACCTTGGCAGTTGGCAGTGAATGCTTAGTTTCTTCTTTCGTGCGTGCTCCTAATGCAATCTAATAATTAAACTTAACGTCTCCAATACGGTGCTAAAAACTTTTAAAGGAGAGTAAATCCAAAGTGAACTAGTGAAGAAAGATAGCTGTCCTCGTTGTTTGACAGTGGTGCTGTGATTCTCAAGATGGATGCATAGAGCGAACAGCTTGTAATTACTTGGGTGGTTCATCTTGCATTAATTACAAGAGCATTTATTTCATCTTTTCACCGTCTCTAGAATTACAACTGTGAAGTTGGTCATGGCCCAGAGACCTACCAGCCCTAACATATCTTGTACAAAATGTAGGAGCTAGGTTTTCCAGCAGTAAGCATTTATAAGAAACTAAGATTAGTTGCTGCTTGACATGCTAAACTTGGCACAAAGCTACTACACCTACAGGTGTTATTTTGACTCCCTTGAAGCAGCTAGTCTTGTCTTTCAACCTAGGCAGTAGCTAGTAGTAGTGAAGATATCCCATTGCTCGTAAAATATCAAAAGAAAAAGAGAGTCCTAGCATTAGCAGCTAAATGGCCCTCTAGGGTTTTGTTTGGACCCGGGGACCAGCTTCTCAGGGGGTCTCTTCAAGTGTCATGGATAAAAAATGCTTGTCCTTCATTAGGATTACTGATGCCAGCTTTGGTTCTTTATAGGAAGGTTTTGGCCACATATATGTAGATGTTCATTTATGTCATGTATGGGAAACAGTGCAAGGCTCTAAAATCTTGGTGCAGAGAGTCACAAGACATGATCACATCGCGAGAGAGTCCTGCCTCCTGAGACCCTTCACAGGGACCCCGTGATGAATAAATTCTGGCGAGGAGACGAGTCCCCTCGCATTGCGTGTTATTATTACGTATCATTTAATATCCCTGCCGCTTCTCTGAAGCCAGATATCTTTGCTCCACTGTGATAATAAGGGAAGGACGATCCTGAGATAAGCTTGTCCCTCTGGCAAAAAACAAATCTCTTCTTTTAGTTCTTGAAGTTGTATACTCTTCTTCAATATTTATCATCGCTGTTGTGGAGCTAATAAATCTAAGGCCACAGTTCTTTCAATGGCATAAAAATAAGACACGTTTCACTGGATTTTGAATGGATAGAAGGCGTATAGCAAGAATTGAGCTCTGCCATTACGCATCTATCACTGTAACAAGGAAATGGGATTCACTGCATATCCATCATAGCATCCGAACACTTGTTAAAGGAAAGAACAGAATCGTCCAGTGTGATAGAGGAGAGAAAATAGCAGAGAAATTCCCTCAAAGACCACCGACCATGTGGTGTTAGGGCCTATGCTGCACACATCTTTTTAGGAAAAGAAACTCTCACTCGTCTGAATGCATTGGATTCCCATCATAAGCAGTCGAGGAAGGAGGGGGCTCATGCTTGATTTGATGCATGAATCTAACCAAGGTTTAACAAAGACAACCATAGATATCAATCTTTAGGGTAATTGAGCTGAGCACCAAGTAGGACACCACAAGGATACTGAAAAGACCATTTGGAACCCTGCACAACTTATTTATAACCGAAGAAACTAGGGATGCTTTTGACTTTCTGCAGGGGCTATATGCCAGGAAGAGTGAAACATCTAGCCAGTCAAAAACTATTGGTTGGTGCTGTGCCATGCAAAACGGATAAGAAACATTATACAAGCAGAGAAGAAAACGTCAATAATTCATAAAGGACAGCATAAACATGCAAATAAAGTAAATAAAAGTGATTGAAGAAAAGGGCTCTTCAACAAAACATGAAATCTACTTTGACAAATTATGGATAGAAGTGGCTGCTGGTAAAGTGATAGACGGCTGGGGAGGTTTTGAAGTATGCCCTCCATTTTGATTTGAAGGAAGAATTGAGGGATTCAACACAAGCCAAACCCATCCCCGATGAAGTAGCAGATCCTTGATGCAATGAACACCGCCAGCTGCAGAGAAAATAACCAGTCCATCCTTGGATTTGAAAACAGAAATGGCTAAAATATAGACAATAACATCGAGCCGAGCCTTGCTTGGAGCCTAGCAACAGCACAGCAAGAACCATGACTGGCAAATAGTTTAAATTTTCAAAACTGTATTTTAACAGATAAGAGAGTTGAATTTGGATACAAGATTGTATCTTGAGATCTGTAAACAAGTTCTCAGTCACTGGTTTCTGATCCCACAATTGAATTGAGTGAATCGAGCAACATGCTGAGCGTTAACTCAAGTTTAATCCTCCTTGCAGATCATATCAACCAAACTGATGGGGGATCTGTCACACCTGATTCATTTTCAACCGAGATTGCAGTTCAACCCAATTAGCATCCGTCCATATACATACATACATCTAAATAAATCACTATGATATGCCTGTTGCCAATTGATACCGGATTGGAGATCATCGGAGTGAAGCCCCAAAAATAATGGCATTAAAATATGATGAATGGAGAATATATTGAGAGATCAACAACTAAGCTTGTGACATATCCGAGGACGAGGCCAATGACCCCCCTTGCAACAGAAGATGATCCAATGTCAACCTCAATCTACATAACAGAAGTGAAAGCATAAAAACAGTAGGTTAAGGAAGAACAGGAGAAAGCATTACTGCATGCAACCAATGTGCTATAGCTTGCCTATCCAACTAATTAGCCAAAATTAGCAAAACAGATGAGAATGAATGTTATAATCATCTGATTAGGTAATCAAATAAATCCAAGAAACTTCCAACCTGAACCATATTTACTTGCTAGTGAAACCATTTTATTTGTATTTTTTCGCCCCCAAGTACAAGAACATACATCTCATGTGAAAACAGTAACAGTATTTTTCAAAACACAAACAAGGCACTCTGTGTTAATTATCAGCCAACAATCTGGTTTCCAGAAACACAACCAGAGAAGCTTATTTCTTTAATTCACTATATGTCCAGAATGACCCCAAGCAGAGTTTCTACTTGGTTCTGATGCAGTGAATGTATCGGAGAATATTACCTCCAGAAAATTATCTTGTCTGAGGTACTGCTTTTCCCAAAAGGCAAGCTTTTGTTCCAACCGCACGCTTGACCATGCAATATCCCTGTTAATCTTGAAGAGCAATAACCTTCCCGCACAATTAAAAAAAAACAGGGGAAACGCCCCTAATGCCAGTAATAATCTGTGTGATGTGAAACACCTCAATGATACTGGGAACTAATTTGAATCTTGAATCCCGAAACAAGCCTGTCCCATCAACAAATTTGCTCAACAAAGAACTTTTGTTTATTGGTCTGTCCGCAGCATAGTAGAGAACCAAACTGTAGTTTGGTTTTGCTGGAATCTGAAACAGAAAAATGAAATGAACAAGTGCTTCTTTGAAAGAAGACATACCATCTGAAACCACAGTGTCTTAAAATACTAAAAGTTAATGATGTTTGTTTGTCAATGCCATTCATTAAACTTAATGAATCTAAAAGGCTACATAGTATTAGGCATATTTCAGTCTTTTTATATCAAACTACAATAACTTGTAAGGCTAGGATTACCTAAAGCAAAAGGTTATCTTCTTTGCATGCTTATTAGTCTCCAATAATGAAGGCCAGGAAGAATTGATTTGAAAATATCTCACTGAAAATATGGCCCAGAAAGAGAATTGGGGAGAGGAATTCATATAGCATATGAAGGTAGAGTTGAGTTCAGAGTGTTTTTCTATTGTTAGTTAAGTTTTAGCAATTAGCCTTTCAAATTCTATGAGAATTTTTGTCTACATGATCTGATAACCAAAGGGGGCTTTCCCCTTGTTTCCCTAAGTGAACATAATAGGTTCAGCGGACAATCAGAGTAGAACATTGCCTCTCAGCTCCTGTGTCGTTTTGTGAAGCAACTAGGAATCATTGTAAGCATATTTCCCATCCTTCATCATCTTGAACCTGAACGAGACCGTTTATTCCACAACATTTGCTAAAAAGAGTAAAGAAATTCTACAAATTAACTTGGAAATTCAAATGCATCTTTCTGAGAGACAATTGTAAGTTTTTGTATAATGCTTAGCTAACGTGAGATGCGCATTTAGAAGATGCATTCAACAACTTTATAAACACGCAATCCATATCAGGTAATGAGAATAAAATAACTTTATGAAAAATAAATTGAAAAAAATTATAAAGCTCAATTCGTACACAATTCAATGTTAAAAAACAAATTAAAAAAAACAATTTACAAAAAAAAAAAAAAAAAAAAAAAAAGATCTGAATCAACTCAGGTTACCTTGTCAAATTTGCGACACTAGTTACCCTTTCAAATCTATAACCTAGGTTAGCCTGTCCAAACCCGTGACCCGGGTTGTGAGAGTGGAATAAGTATATAATCATGAAACCTGATTTCCAACGACCCTAATTTTGTCAAATGAATTTGAAAAAAAAAAAAAACAAATAGCAAAACGTACCTTACATACAAGAAATTTAAAACATAAACATATTTTTAAAATGAATGATTTTATTTGTTTCATGCATGTGTGCGTGTCTATATATATTAAATGGTATATTTAATACCGGAAAAGTACCATACATACAAGTTCATAATTCTAAATATTAAATATAAAAAGATAAAAAT
>Ga0307515_10019334_pt1 | contig 12272 bp, 16 predicted proteins | sample 17_EM_MG_FD_194513 | JGI IMG/M metagenome (GOLD analysis project Ga0307515, IMG submission 194513) | Populus trichocarpa ectomycorrhiza microbial communities from riparian zone in the Pacific Northwest, United States - 17_EM | ecosystem: Host-associated > Plants > Roots > Unclassified | place...
ACCCTCGCTGGTCCTCACGTTTGACTCCCCATCCCAAAGACTCAGCTACAGCCTCCGGGCGATCATTTACGCTGGCGGGAACCACTTCTCCATACGTTTCCGTGAACAATCGGGTGGATGGTGGAAGTACGACGGTCGCGTGGCGTCAGGAGTTCCGCAGCCCGACGACATCCGATCTAAGGCAGAGCTTCTCATGAATGGCACACGTTTCGCGTGCACGTTGATTTACCGTCGTGACGGCCATTGAAATGTAACTAGCGTTTATTCTCCTGCATTGTTACCGACTCACCATCATTGCCTCCCCCCCTGCCGTTGATCTCTATCCACGGTCACTTATTTTGCGCATTTTCACCAATGTACACCCCCCAGCCACGTACTGTAGCAGCTGTCCTGTACATCCCGCACATTTTATGTACGATATCTACCACGTACAATTTATTATCGCCGAAACCGTTGGAAGGAGGTTTTTAGCACGGATAAACAAACGTAAACAATTACGATCACGTTTGGTGGCGTTGCCCATCCCCATTTTAAATAGTTTTAAAACGGCTTGACGGTCGATCTCAAGTTCGTTGCTTTCCCCCTTGCCTCAGGCTGAACGGATTCCCAACGGTTACACGGTGTACAATCCCAGTTTTTTTTGCCACATCAAATGTTCCAAAGTGTGAGAAGAGCACCACATTCTCGCTCGCTGTACCTACTGAGCCTTTCAGTTGCCGACTTCGCAAAGGAATACATCGCTCTTCTAGTGGTGACGCGATTTCGGAAACACTAATGTCACCTCCGAGCTTGGAGGTTAAGAAGGAGAGGAACAAACGAACCCGTCGCGAGAAACACATCTGCATCAGCAGTCACTGACGCTCATATGGCACGGGAAGCTGATGCCCCGGTCTTGGCCCCAAGTTGATCCAAAAGACATCGTACGTGAGTGCCTAAACGCGTATTACGAGGGTAGCCAATGGGCAATGGCCCCAGTTTGTTGTGTATATTCAACACGGTGACACGCCGTCGAGATGCACGACGTTGTACTGAATGTGAATGAAAGCGTCCCATCTTATCTGTCAATTCTCCGCAATAACTATGGGTCCCTATTTTCTGACGACGAGTTTCAGTTCACGGATCCGCGCTTGAACGGGCTTATACTGGATCCCGATGGATCGAACATCTCCGAGGAACGTACGACGCTTCGGGTGTGTCATTCTTGCAATGGATATATCCCCCGGCCCTTGAAGCTTGAAGCTTGATGCATCGTTATGCTCTCGCAAACAAACTCTACCACGGCTTTACCAATCATCGGACCCATCACAACCCGCTGTGTTCCACGGGAATACTTGCGCACACGAGATGGATGTGGACTCAACGGCCAACGTGCTTCTCCGTGTACCCGCTGATGTGAACGGCCTATTGAGTTGTTATGATAACATTACCTCGCGCGACCAACCCTCAGTGAATCACCCCTACCTATTAATATTCGATCGCGTCCAGGTTGTTGACGATGATATCGACTGCGTGGACCTTGCCATTGAAGGCCGGGAAATGTTCTCGTTCCCTTGGCAGGTCTGCTTCGCCCGAGCTCTCATCCAAGCGAGTTACTGTCATGGACGATATCGATGACAAACTCCGGGTTTTTTCCATAAGTGATAAGCGTTTGCTCGCGTCCATAAATGCACAATACTAGTTTGTGTCAATCGATTGTGTCGGTTTGTTAAACTTTAAGACCGCGAACGCAGGCGGAGTCGGGGACCGGCGCCCTGCGCCGTTACGATACCAAATATCCTGGAAACGCGCACGTGCCACTCTGGTGTTTGGAAGTTTCAGGTCGCGTTATTCTTCGCTAAGTTAGAGTATACATTGTGTGTATACATAAAAAGCCCCTCGGATTAAGCTTGAGCAGGTCTTCGGATCTCGCTCGAGGCTGCCATGGGGGGGAACCCTTCATAAAAATCATTCCACGGATACTTATCGGGTCGCGTTGTGATCATTGAATACCAAGCACTATATACTATGGTGTTTGTTTCTGCTGGTCGAACACGCACCACGCACGAGCTACAACACTTCCGGAAAACCTTATTCCTCTCTCGAAAAGCCACCAGCAGCAGAGCCCATAATTTTCTCTGATTTAGGCGATAGATCCGGTAATCCCTGGATTTAAATTAACCTATGACCCAGAAAACGTGATAAAAAGTATTGGTCCACACAGGGGTCGAACCTGTGACCTTGGCGTAACAGGGTTGCCTAGCGGCACATCTCGTATTAGCACCACGCTCTAACCGACTGAGCTAGTAGACCGTGCCTATACATTGTACGCACCACCCCATGACCGCAACTGCTTCCCCTTCCAACTTCGAGGCATTCGCGTCGATCAACTCGCCTCTCAGAATCACACCCACCCTCCCCAGACGTCAAACCATCTCACCTCGTCCTCTTCCACACGCGTCACAGTCAAAACAGCCAGGCGAAAGAAGCTAGCTAACTATGGCGGCACCACAACAAATCGCGGATGGGTTGTGTCTCCGATTCTCTGGAGACATACAAAACCAGCCCGGGCTTTCGATCGAGATGGCGGTGAACTTGCTCGTTCGAGGGACCCAGGCCTCGTTGCAACTACCTTTTTCATGGGGGTACATTGATAGACCAACAGGTATGTTGTTTTCCCCGTCACTTTCGCATCTGCTATAACGTGCTGGCCGCTCAAACTCTTGGTCAACACAGACGGCGCGTTATATCTCGTCTTCATCCCTTCGCATATGGCATTCCCGAACGATGGTATGAGGTTTCAAGAGGGTGAACAGCGGTTCGCTATCGCTGCAGGAAGCGGTCGAGTACGTCGTCTTCCCCATCAGGTTATTCGCGTTCATTATTATCTCGCGACACGCGCGTTTAGGAGGTCGAAGTAATGGAATCCAAATTCGGATTCACCCCGGGCTCTGGAGAAAACGGTGCCAATCGCATTCGGCGGAAATTCAGAATGGTCAAGGGCGGGAACCCTCAACTCATCCTTGTCCACTACGGCAGGGGCCAAGCAGCGCGTAAGTCTCCCTTCCCCATCCAAAACTTAACCCACTCTAAACACCTCCTCGAATCGTGACTTGTGCCTCCGCCTCATTTTTGTGAAACGATAGCCATCAATCCCGCATTCAATCAACCCACCCGCTCTTACCCCCTGCAACCCGCCAACCTTCCTGCGGTATACGTCGCTGGAGAGAAAGCTGGACAAAAGGTTATGCCAAATACAGCTGGTGGCCCTCCAGTAGGAAATGTTCCTGGCGGTGTAACTGGAGGGATCCCTCCGGGTATGCAAGGTACCATGCCAGGTGGAATCCCAGGCGGTATGACCGGTGGTATGGGAGGTGGGATGCCTGGGGGACCAGGTGGGCCCGGACCCCAACAACTTCCACCGAACCCTGGTGCAGGGCCCGGCCAAATGCAAGGGGTTCCTAATCAACCCCATCCCTCTCACTCAGGACATCCGCCAATTCAACCACCTGGACCACAAGGCGTCCCTCCGCCTATCGGAATGGGATATTCAGGTCCAGCAACGACCCAGTCAATGTTAGTCCAGCAGAACCGACAGATGGAAGCCCTCGAAAGGCGGAACGCTCAGGAGAGGGAACAGAGAGCGAGAGGTAGCATGAATGCTGTGGGTTTTGCCTACGCCATAGGCCATAGAACGATGACGCTGAATTACACTCCTTCCAGCAAAGACCAACCACACACGCAGACGAGGACGAAGAGACAGGTGCATCCTTACCTCGGAGCTTTTGTGGTTCTTGCTTACGTGGATGACTTAGAAAAAGAAATGATCTCAACAAGAACGCTGGCACTGACGAGGTTCCAGCGAAACCACGAGTTCATGGATGAAATATTCACACAAGCCGCTTTTGGTTCGTCCATCTCGTTGACGCTTCCACTAGTCCGAACTCACCCTCGACAACCCAGGTGACAGACACCCACCGAAAAGGAAATCACCTTGGTCGATTTTCGACGTTTCAGAGTTGGAGAGCAAAACCGTGCGTACGAAGCTCTTATAACATGCCCGGCACTCACACCCTTCATTAGGCCAAGCTGGATGCAGAGATCGCCGAACTCCAAAGACAGCTGGAAGAGAGAAGATCTCAACGGTCTGCTCTCGCGAGTGTTGACGGGGATGTTTCGATGTCCGCCATTTCTGTGTAGTGTAAATATGCCCCTCTCTACTAGACCGATAGTACGTAGTACATATAAACATCGCATTGGAATCGTACAGATTTTACTCTGTCGGTTTCTGTTGTGATTGTCTGAAGGTTTGCAACGCCTGCCACGCCTTTCCGTCAGCGATGCTCTCCCTCCCCAACTCGACTCCATTTTTGAAGTCGTTCGCGATCCCGGCGACGACCAGCAACGCCGAAGCGTTGATTAACACGAAATCGGTTATCGCATCGTGTTTCTTGATCGTTTCCTGGTCCGCGTCAGATGGGAGTCTCTGGGTTGGATCCAGCAACCTAACGAACACCCTGGCGTTATCCTCGGGAGAATGACCGGCCACGTCCTCCAACGGGTGAATGGGTAACCCAAAGTCATTCACGGGATCAACGAGGTACTCATCGACTTTTCCCTTCCCGTCCGCACCCCTGTTAAGCTCCCATACGTGGGTGGGACCCGCGCAGCTGATCTCGTCTAATCCCTCAACCCCACACACGATCAATGCCCTCTGCACCCCTCCATCGAGCAAGCTCTGAGCGAAAGTCGCGCCTAGCTCGGGTTCGAAGATGCCGAGGACCATTCCTTTTGGTCGGGCAGGGTTGATTAGGGGTCCGAGGACGTTGAACATCGTTCGGAAGGGGAGGAGTTTGCGGTATGGTGCGATGAAGGCCATGGAGGGGTGGTAGTGCGGTGCGAGGATGTATTGGAAGGGGATTCTGGGGAATGGGGTCGTAGTTCCCGGTGTGGGTGGAATGAAGAGACAGTCGAGACGTTCGAGAAGGTCTGCTGAGCCCGAAGACGAGGTCGAGGCTCGACTGCCGTGCTACATGTAGCATACAATCGGTTTGGTGTTTATCTTGGAGTATGGCTCACCAAACCCACCTTGATCACTCTTGCGCCCGCACCAGCAGCGACGATAGCGGCCGTCGTGCTGACATTGAAGGTATTATGACCATCTCCTCCCGTCCCAACAATATCCACCACGAAATCCTCATCACCACGATCAACAGACGCAGGGATCGCTCTGGATCTCAACAAGGTCGCGGCGATTGCCAACGATTCCGGTCTTCTCTCAAGACGAGAGATATGAAGCGCGGTGAGGAATGCACCGATTTGTGTAGGGTCAATCGACCCTGGAGTGAAAAGGTGCTCGAGAGCGAGTTGGAGGTCATGGGGGTTGAAGTACTCTGGAGTTTTGACAAGCTTGTTCAAGAGAGGTTTAAACGTCGCTTGGGTGTAAGTTTTTGCATCCTCGTGAGTTAGTGGTGTTGGCATCGAGAAAATAATGAAAGAAAAGGATGTGGAGGGGGGAGCAAAGAAAGTGCAGGTAGTGACTCGAGCAAGATTCGAAGGTTTGAAAAAGGTGCCAAATGCCCGAGGAGTGTATTCAAAGAGCATCCAGCCTATGGGTTTAGGCGATCACGGGTTGCCGTGCTTTCAATTGATCTCAAACGCGTCGGACGCGACCTTGCTGGATACTTATCGATGACAAGATCGTCAGAGGTCAAAACGGAAACTGTTACAGCCAGCCATTTCGAGTCGCATCCCCGCTTGTATATCTTGCTGATGTCGGGAAAGGGCGGTCATGATTCCACCCATATAATTACATGTCGGCAAACACAGTTTGGATCGTAACCGCTGTGGTTCATCGGTTCACAGGTTACTTACACGGTCTACAGCTTCCCCTTGATTTCTTCATGGACCTTCTCCAACTCTTCCTTGGAGAGCTTCTGAATGGGCCATCCGATGACCAAACCACTCTCGTCGGATTCCTCGGGTTTGGGGATGATGTGGAAGTGGACGTGAGGAACGACCTTGGGGATCATTTGTCAACGACGGATTTTAGATACAGAAGGTCCTGTGACTCTCACCTGGTGAGCAATTTTTCCGTTGTTCTGGGTACAGATTAGGGTATATTAGCGGGGTATAATACAGAGGGCGAGGTTAAGCTCGCACCTGTAGAATGTTATAATTCTCAAATCCGGATGCGACAGCGATCTTCTTCGCGATGATCAGAGAATCCTCAAGATATTCATCCGGGACATCGTGAAGCTTCTCGCCATGCCCTACCAACGACGAGATGTTAACGCGATGAGCCGCGTTATGACGCGATCGATACGCGAACGCACACTTGGGGATCACGAGAGAATGACCACGCGCGAGAGGCCCAATATCCAAGAAAGAGAAGCTTATGCGGGGCGTAAGAGACACAGCGATCCCCAAGAAGCGATTTATGCACTCACGATTTCTCGGTCTCGACGAGCTTGAGAGATGGGATCTCTCCTGCGCGTATATCCGTGATCGCAGGGTCAGAAGTAGGATGTAGGTTACGAACCCTTGATTATATTGCAGAACAAGCAGCTGGCGAGTCTAACGAAGAGTTTTCAGAATTAAAGATATGGCGTGTACGACTTCTCCGCACCTCGCGCTGGAAGTCATTGAGAATCGATGGGATGGGTCGGTGTTAGCCGAGTCTCGTGTGAGCTGCTCCGAATCACCCTCCGTTGGCCACCGATGTGCTCTTTACTCCCGCCCCGTACCTTGTACACCTCCCGAAGTCAGAAATCCAGAATTTCAGGAGATTCTAGTCACAACGGATGATAGCGTGACCTTTAATAACCCTGGGATTGCGACGGACTAATCACGCATACACGAACCATCCAACGTCGATTCGAGGTTCGAACGTTCAGCCTGTAATAGTGTAGCACACTATCAGCAGTTTGGTCACCACGAACCGGATGCCCACTTGCAGAGTGGGCCTAACGACCGTAGTTTTGTGGTGCTACGTGTTCTGCAGTGTAAACCACACTTGTATGCTGACTTTCATAATTCGTACTGATCAACGTCGAGGGAGTGCATGGGCGGACTGATGCTAATTTACACCCGATTAAGTATGATGTAGACCGAAACGATACCAGCGAAAACTTGAGAAACCCTCGTGTACGAACGGGTGTGGTGGGAGAGAAGAAATATTCTGAATCGAGGACGAAGCAAGCTGGGAAAGTCACGACGATGACATCAAACGTTCAAACGTTCTGAGGCAAGTTCAACCACGCAGGAGCTACATAAAAGACACGCAAGCGCACTGTATCTAGCTATCTTTCTCTTTTCCGAATCCCCACAATGTTGCCCTACCTTTCCTCGAGTGTCGCTACCTCACGGCAGCTTCCACTGTCGAACGATGGACGACAACACCGGTCACCACGCGCATCCGTTCGCTTGCGGTCACCGCCATCACCGCCACCCATCTTCGAGTCGGCATGCTTAGGTTGAGCACCGTTGCTGTTCGACCGGGTCTCGTGCGCGCAACAAGGACAACGACACTTTCGACAACACCAAGACCAGATTCGTCGAAACCACCTTCGCCCGTGGACGGCTATATATTGCCTTCCGGGGATGTCATCCCTTCCGTTGGTTTTGGGACTTGGAGGGCGAGTGAAGAAGATGTCGGGAAAGCCGTCAAGGTAGAAGTTCCAAAAGAGTCGTTCGACCAAGGGGAACCCTAACAGTCGTGTCTTAGGCCGCGTTGAGTGTGGGATATCGCCATATCGATTGCGCATGGGAATACGGGGTGCATCACAACCATATGATCACAATCCCGAGGGGTCATCTCATCGTCGTTCATAGAACGAAGAGGCAATTGGGAATGCCATTCACCAGAGCGGTGTGCGCCGCGAAGATCTCTGGTTGACCTCTAAGGTGGGCCATACCTACACACCCTTCACTGCCGCCTTGGTCTATTGACGAAGGTTTTCGCGCTTTCCAGTTGTGGAACGCTTTTCATTCCCCAGAAGATGTTGAATCTGCTCTTGACGAAACACTGACTCGCCTGGGGACCTCTTATTTGGATATGTACTTGATCCATTGGTTGGTACCGTGACACCAACATCTCCCAACGTCTTGCTGGACTTACGACAGAGCGCAGGCCTGTAGCGATCCTGAAGGAGCCCTACCTCACGTCTGGGAGGTTCGTTGTCGACAAACCCCTATCAGGTGACATTTTTCCTACGTGGAGGAAGCTTGAAGAGCTGGTCGACAAGGGCAAGATCAAGAACGTTGGTGTCTGCAAGTACGTTTCGTGGAACGCATTCATGAATGTTGGCGTTGACGATATTTATTCTTTTCTTAGCTTCACTATTTGGAGGTTTGAACAACTCATGAAGAATCCGCTGAGGTATCGCCCTTCGGTTAACCAAGTGGAGTTGAATTACTGGAACCCCCAACCGCACCTCATTGCGGTATGCGCTACCGCCCCACTCCCATTGAGTCTGTCTTCAATGATACGTTGTTATTTAGTGGGCAAAGTCACGGAAGGTGTTGTTGGAAGCTTCATCGCCATTCGGTGGCATGAGGAAAGTTAAAGAAACATTGAAGTTACCAGCTGTGTGCCGGCTTCGACGCTAGCCCAGCGGCGAATTGCTGACGTACCCTTAGTTCGCAGAAGTCGCAAGGCTACTCAATATAACCCCAGCTCAAGCAGCCCTCTCGTGGCTTCGGCAGAGGGGTGTGGTTGTTCTACCGAAGAGCATCCACCCTGATAGGATCGAAGAGAATTTCCAAGGTGGGTCACGCCATGAACGTTGGGCACTGATATCTTATCCACTACGTCGACTGATTCACCTGGAAACTAGCCGTGGCCCTTCCTCAAGAGCTATTCGAGAAACTCGAACGCGCCGCGGTGTCGCACCCTCCAAAGAGGATGATCAACCCCAGGTGTGTCTCTCGTCCACCCTCTCCCTTTGCCTCCTCTGTGTCGGATAGCTGATCAGCCCTTTTTCCTCTTTCTCAAGTGGAAAGTGGGGTTTCAATTTCGATATATTTGGACTGACTTGAGCGTCCGCCTCTCTCCGGGGACATCCTTTTGATTTTTGATACCATGCTTTTGCTTTTTGTATCTTACTCAGATTGACCCTTATATACCGGTTTACATGCCATGTGGGGGAGTGACGAACGGAGCCTCCAACGCTAGTGCGGTATGCAGCGTTCTATATCAACAACTGGATTCCCCACTACCCTAAAAGAGTTTCAACGAGGTGACCGCTTTTACGGCCGCGGGCTGGTGGGGGCATTATGTCGATCGATCACACGAACTCCCAGCTGCGTTCCCCACCACCACCGCTTACTCTAGAACTGGACCCCCAATGACGCCAAAGTCATTCTCGCCAACGCAGTACAACACGTAGGTCAAAGTGTAAATGTTTGGCTCGCCGCGGCTGACCTTGAACACGACAACAAAGCCAAAAAGCGCGTGTTGCGAAAGTGTAAGTACATACACTTTCTCGCACCTTCTCGCTTCTTATTCGCGATTGTTTCGCGCAGCTGTGGAACACATTCCCAATTCGGTACGCCTTTGGAAAGTGACCGTCAACCTTGAGACGAATCCTGCCGACGCTCGTATCATTCTCTCTCGTGCTGTCGAAGTCACCCCCCTCTCTGTCGAACTGTGACTAGCTCTCGCGAGGCTCGAGACGCCCGAACGATCGAAGGCCGTACTCAACAAAGCACGTAAGACCATCCCCATGAGCCACGATATTTGGATAGCCGCCGGTCAACTCCTCGAGCAGGAGGCGTGCTCAAGTCCTGACGCGGCTCCGGGAGAAATGGAGAAGCAACTGTCTATGGTCGATAAGACCATTGAAGCCGGTGTCCGGGAACTTCGAAGGCATCAAGTTTTCCTCACGCGGGAGCAATGGTTCAAAGAGGCGGAGAAGTGCGAGGAAGACGGGTCATTGCGGACGTGCGAGGAAATCGTGAATGCTACGGTGTAGATGGAGATCGAGGAGGAGGATCGACTGGACACCTGGATGGGAGACGCTGAGTCTGCTGAGGGAAGAGGAGAGGTCGGAACCGCCCGAGCGATCTTGGCCTACGCCCTCAAGGTGTTCCCAGATCGGAGGGTTTTGTGGTGGGAAGCTGCAAAGCTGGAGAAAGCCCACGGGACCAGAGATTCTCTCAACGCGATGTCGGAGCGGGCCGTGCGACATTGTCCACAGGCAGAGGATCTGTGGTTGATGTGGGCGAAGGAGAAGTGGATTGGGGGGGACGTTCCAGCTGCTCGCGGCGTGCTGGCCAAGGCCTTCGATACCAACCCAGAGAGCGAACAGATTTGGCTCGCCGCTGTCAAGATTGAGGCGGAGAGCAGGGAGTGTTAGGCTGCTCGCGATCTCCTGGTCCGTGCCCGCACGGTTGCGGACACAGAGAGAGTGAGTGAACCTCCCGATGCGTCAGTATCCTGAACTAACCTTCGCTTCCGTAGATTTGGATGAAATCTGCAGTATTCGAACGACAACAGGGACGGATCGAGGCTGCGCTGGAGACTGTCAAAGCCACTCTAGTCAAGTTCCCCAAGTTCCCCAAGCTATACATGGTCCAGGGGCAAATCTACCAGTCGCAGAAGAGCCATCCTGTGGCTCGTGCCGTGTCCCAAGAATGTCGCGTTGTGGATCTTGGCCAGTCGACTAGAGGAATTAGACGGGAAGAGTATCAAGGCTCGAGCGTTGCTGGAGCGTGCAAGGATGGTGAATCCCGCATCTGAGCAGCTGAGGCGGTTGGCGTCGAGGAGAGGTCGGGTGGTGTGACCCAGGCGAAGCCGAGGTACGAACAACTACCACCGCGTTCCACGAGCCATATCTGACCCGCCATTCTCTCAATAGGTTTACAAGAGTGCCCCGAGTCCGGTCTCTTATGGAAGCTGTCGGTCTGGTCCGAACATCGACCTGCAAGGAAGACGCGTTCGGCAGGCGCTCTCCGAAAAACAAAAGTGTCGCGAGGATTTTCTGGTCCGAACGAAAAATCGAGAAGGCCCGAGAGTGGTTCGGTTGCGCGTTGGCGCAGGACAGCGATCTTGGAGACATTTGGGCGTGGTGGTTGAAGTTTGAAAGGCAGCATGGGTCGGAGGAAACTCGTCAGGAGGTGATTAATAGGTGCATGGCTGCTGAGCCGCATCATTCGCCTGTCTGGGAATCTGTCGCAAAGGATGATAAGAACGCTGGGAAGGGCACCAAGGAGATTTTGGAAATCGTCGCGAACATCGTTCAGTAGGCTTTCGCTCGAAACGAACGGGCACTCATATCATCCACCCCTCGCGTACAGTACATGCGCATAGGTTAGCTCGTTTTAGAAATCACGCGCAGTATTTCTTGTTCAGTTGGAGGGAGATTTGGAGTCTTCGGTACAGTGGACTCGTCCGCAGTATGTCGAACATGGGTTCACTCTCAGGAGGAATGCATTCGTTGCGAAAGAGCACGTGGGAGAGGACGGGGTCAGATACGGGACAGAGGTCTCACAGAATCGTCGAGAGGACAGGCTGGCATTTGTTGACGGGTTTGCGATGAACCGGCTGACAATGGCCAGAGAGGCGACATCGCGATGACGGGGCCCAGTCACAGCCGGGCAGTTTCATCTGCGGAATGCCGTCCGCTTCATTGTACCGATGCTCCTCTGGCTGTTCCATATTTCCTGTTGTTTCCCTCGGCGGGATCCTGCGCAGAAAATCATCTACATACAGCTCGGGAGTTTGACGGACTTCGAGATGTCAAGAACCCTTCCCCCGCGGTTACTATCACGGTTAAGGCGATACGAAGGCGTGCGTTTACGGCCTCTCGCTTCACTTCCTTCAAGTCCAGCATCATCCATGGGCGCCCCTTATCCACATCCAATTACTGCCGAGATACTGGGCTCCACATGCAAAGCAAAAACAATGTATGCATTTTTTCAAAAACGAGCTTATCGAATATTGCAAGCGGCTATAATTGCCCTCCTGGGTCTCGGAGGGTGATCTGACGACATGGTCCGTGCACGAAATCGTCAGATGAGAATAACGGGTCGGATGAAGGATCAAGCAGCATGTGTTGAGGCTGCAGTGACGGTGCCGTCCCCTCTGGAAAGCAGGGGGGAGCATGGTTTAGGCGACAGCGGGAAGGACAATTGCTGCCAGTCCACGTTTGAAGGGGTGACAATAACATGAGGCCAAACGGGTGGTCCGACGCTGACCTACGCGGCGGCCCTTGGTCACGGGCCGTCAATTTTCATTTCGGAAGCAAAGTGGCCGCTACGGATCGCGAGGCATTTCTTTCCCAAATTTGCTGATG
>Ga0307515_10019335_pt1 | contig 12272 bp, 2 predicted proteins | sample 17_EM_MG_FD_194513 | JGI IMG/M metagenome (GOLD analysis project Ga0307515, IMG submission 194513) | Populus trichocarpa ectomycorrhiza microbial communities from riparian zone in the Pacific Northwest, United States - 17_EM | ecosystem: Host-associated > Plants > Roots > Unclassified | place...
GTTGATATACTGCTATATCTTGTTAGTTTTAGCTATATTAGATAATAAAGAACTATTAAATCTAATTAGATGGCTTATTAAGGATAAGGATAATTTTTAATTTAGTAGAGGTTGTTATTTTTAGAATTTAATAGGTTAGGAAGGGTCTAGGTTAGGGTCTAGTTAGCGTCTTAGCAGAACCTTATTTAGATATTCTAAACTTTTAATTTAATTCGTCAGTTCGTTTATTAGTCGGGTACGTTTATTAACTAGGGTTAATCGTCCGTTTATTTAATAGGTAAAGAAGCTTAAAACACTATAAAGGTGGTAGAAGTAGTGACTTCTTAAATAAGGTAGTAGATTTAGACTTTAGATCACCAAAATCCAAATAAAAGAAAACTAGAAATTGATTGGGGAAAAAGACAAAAAAATTAACCACCCCTTACCAATCTTATTAATATTAGAGGTATAGCTAAGCCTACTTATAGAGGGCTTTACTAGATATATATAAAACGCCTTATATAGCCACTAGGGTGACTGAGTAAAGCTATAAGGCTGGAAAGAGGGTTCTTAGTTGGGAATTGTTGCAATTATTTATATATTTTTAGAGGTTACGTAACTCCTTATATAAGCGACATTTCCGCCCTTTAGAAAAAAATTCTAAAAATTCTAAAAATTAATTAATGCTATAGATAGTAGTAATATTGATCCGGTAAGACTGCTAATTCTCCTTATATACTATTATATATATATCTAATAGCTCTAAAAGCGGTAAGAAGGTAGGACGGATAGGGGGGTTAAAATTTAGAGAATTGGATTTCGCGGTTAAGCTGTTTAAAAATTAGGAAACTAAGATAAATGCTATATTCTCCGCTTACCTCCAAGCTAGTATATAATTTCCTATTTAGGAAAAGTCGTTTATAAGTAGTTACTGCTACCTCTATATAAAATCTTCTTATTATACCTCTTTAGTCTTACTTATAAATAATTAAAATCGTTCTATATTAAACCTACGTTTAAATATAAGCCCTAAAAGCTTCTTAACTTATAAGATTGCTATATAGGTTAGCCCGGCTGTCTTATTCTTTTCTTTAATATCTAAAACTACCTAGTTAAGTATTAGGCCCTAGCTTTTATATACGGTAAGAGCAAAAGCTAAAGTAATTAGAAATTAACGCCGTAAGTAAAAGCCTCTTATACCTTCCCACTTATAAAGTACGGAAAATATAAGGATAACTTTCTTACCATCCTGCCGAGTGAATAGGGTAGGTCTATTGTACCCATCTACCGCAATTAGTAGTAACTAAGGCTGGTCCTTTTTAATATCCGCGTGTCCCTTCTATACGATATCTTTAACTATACTAGTAGTACCGTTTACTAAGCCTAGTTCAACCTAGATATTCTATATTAGTATTACTTTTGCGCCAATATATAGGACTAGACTCTCTATAGTATCGCACTAATTAGGAGTAACTTTCCGCATACCTATACTAGTATTAACTAACTTAATAGCCACTACTAGCTGTAAAAGGTCGCGAAGCTAAGTAGTGTTATACTTACCTATAGTAGCGCGTGTGCTATATAGCCGAATTGCGTTATTAAAGCCCGTAACCTTATTGGTAGATAGGCCTTACTTATACCTAGTTAAAAGAAGCTTCTAGGTTAAATTACTTATAAAATTACTACGTAGCTCTATAAGGGCGGTCCTAAATATAGAGCTTTTAGCGTTATTACCGCCCTACCGTATAACTTAATTTAAGATAGTAGTTTGGTTAATTACCTTATAGGCTCCTTTTCCGTAGCTAGCGAGCTCTAATAGCCTAGTGGGTAGATTGTTATATAAGGCCGCCTAATTTATAGGGGGAAGCTGATGGAAATCGCTTACTAGTAAGATGTTTAAGCCTCTAAAGTAGTTATTATTACGTATAGGGTAGATTTAACGGAGGCAGCAATCGATCTAAACTAGATATACTTGCCCGATTATAGATTTCTCGTTAAGGACAAGATAGTAAATATCCTTAAAAGCTTATTATAGAGGCGTAAGACTAGCAGTAGGTAATTCCTTAAACGGGCGATTTACTAGTAACCTTAATAGATCGTATATAGTTCTGCCGTTAATATTAAAGGCAGCTACCCTAGTAGGGGCCGCTTAAGCTAATAGTATTAGCTTATTATTAGCCCTTGCTATATTATAGAGCGTAGTAAAGAGAATAGCAATAAGATATAATTTGCCGGTTCCTACCTCTCCATTAACGTTAATCCGCAGTAAGGAGGTGCTAAGGCCCACTTAGATCTGCCTGTAGTAATTAACTATAATATTATAGATATAACGCTAGCCTGGTTATAAGGAGGACGGAGTTGCTATTTAGGATAGGCGGCTCTACGGTAGAGGCTATAGCTGTACTTCCTACTAATAAGTCCTCTTATTAAGCTGCGGGTACGTACCCTAATGCGTACTCTAGTCGTAGTTATAATTAAGCTCCCTATTACTAAGCCTGTTAGAATCCTTAATTTTAACTCTATTAGTATTTTAAATGTGGGCATATAGGGCCTTAAAGGACTAGTATAGCTCCAAGTCATCTACAAAATCGCCCTTAAACTTATTAATATTATTAGTAGTTTCGCAACCTTCCTCTAGTTTCTAATTGCAGAAGTAGTTAGGCGGGTGCTAATAAGAGTTAACGTAACCCTAATAGGAAGCTATATAATTAGGGGCCCTAAATCTATTAGTATAAGTAGCTATATCCTTATACTCCCTCTACAGATAATAAAGAATAAGCTTTATACGGTAGAACTTAGGATACTATAGATAAGAAGGATCGCCTTTATATCGCGGAAAGTATAATATAACTTAAGGCCTTACTCTTAGTTAACGCTTATAAGTAGAGTAATTAAAATAAAGTAGAAAATTAAGGAAAGTAACGTCCTCTACCCCATCTAGGCGGCGCTTATATTTCTTATAATTAGACAGTCCGTACCCTCTTAGTTGCCCATCCTTAAGCTTATATATAGCGCTTTAATTATCCTCCTAGCAGCAGTCTAAAGTTACTATATTCCTTAAGCCTTCGGAAAGGGAAATATTAAAAAGTAGATGGTATACCTCCTATACTAACTAATCGCGTTTAGCAATAAGCTTATTTATAAACTTAGCTACTACCGAACTAAAGGCATAAAGACTATTAGCGTGCTGCTATACTAATTAGAGTAACTCCTAGTAGGAAGTTAACCTCTTCTCTTCCTTACTGCAATATTTGCCTATATAGTTAACTATTACTAATATGCTTATAGCGGGCGACGTATTAATATTTACTATCCACGCCAGTATTATAGCTGTATTGTAGCTATTAAGAAGCTTATTATTACGCTATAGATAGAATATCCAGTAATATAGATTTTAATCCTTTAATATAGCGGCTTTATTGCGGAAAGAGCGTGGAAAGTAAAAGCGGCACTCCTTTGCCCTAGCGGAGCCTTTCTTTAATCTTAAGCAGTAAGATTTAGTGCAATTACGGTGCCGTTAAAATCAATTAAGGTAGGCGGTAAGAAGCTTACTAGTGTTAAACTATTTTTTATAGCTAAAAGTAGAAGGATATTAAAGATTAGGAGGCCTAGATTAATTAGGATTTATTACGGATATAAAAGCAGCCTAGTGCTTAGTAAAAGCCGCCCTTAATTTACTAATTAACGGATCTGGCTTTAGGGCTATTAAACTCCATAAAAAGCTATATATATAGCCGCTACCTTACACCTACCACTTATATTGGGACTAAAAGTTAGTACTATTAAATAGACCTATAAGTACGTGCTTCCTAAACAGATCGAAGCGGTAATGTAGCCAGTAAGCAGTAATATGTGGATTATTATTAAGATTCTGAGAAGCAATCTGGTAGCGTTAAGCCTTATTAGTAGCTTTATATTCGTTAAATAGAGGTATATAAGAGTGTAGATCATACTAATATAGATTAATAGCGCTAAGTGTAAAGAATAGAGACCCGCTCTTAATATTTTTAGTATAAGCCGTAAGCTTATTCCTCTTCTGCTTCTAATAGGGCCTAGTGCCCTTAAGCTTCTATATATACCATACAATCTTATTTAGAACCTAGTTGCCCCTATTACTATTTATAAAATTATTAAGCTTATCTAAAGATAGACTATTTTTATTTAATCGGCCGTAAAGGAAGCGGGTAGCGTTAAGGGCTTGCTCTCTTATAATCCGATTAAACATATAGTAGTGAAATAAGGGGTAGCGGCTAAACCGACCGTCCTAATACTTTAGCATATGCTTAGTATACGTAGCTAGGGTAACTATACGGCTTTATAGTATATTAAAGTTAGCTTTACTATAAGGAAATAGAGTAGAAAAGGCGCTGTATATAATAAAACTAGCTAATCGCTTAGAGAGAGGTATTTGCCGTATAGTAGGAACTTCTAGTATTACGGACGCTTTAAGTACAATGCTACGACTACTTAGGGAAGAGTCGGAGGAAGCTAGTTAGTTAATAAAAGCATATTTTAGGATGGAACCGGTAGAACTATATAACGAGGAATAGTAGTACAAGTTATATAATATAATCTATATAATCTATATAATCCGCGAGATCTATAATAAAGCAGATAGAGCACACGTATATTATGTATAAGGAGGTTTCCTAGGAGTACGGTTATGTATTTAAAGGACTACAGTCCCTACTCTAGATAGTTCTTTCCTTATAGTGATTCTTAGAATACAATTAGAGTTAATCTATTAGGCAACCACTCCACTAGTTATTATTATGTTGTTAACTTTAATTTACATTACCTATACACCTAGCCTAATAACGAGCCCATCGTAGTGCTTACTATAAGGTTCCGTTACATAATCACTACCTAATTACGGTATTAAATATAGAAAGTCAAATAATATGCCACTAAAAGCAGCCACTATAACGCTATTAACGGCGGCAACTACTTTAGGGTTAAGAGGCGATACTAGTATAGTAGATACTAACTTACAATAACCTGTAACGGTTAGATAACTATAAGAGATAGTTAACTAGTTAACAGAAAACAATACGACGCTTAAATAAAGGATTAATAGAATAGGGGCAGTAAAGGTTAAGTTACCATTAATTAAAAGATTCTTAGGAGAGAGATCGAAGCTTAAAGGATTCCTTATATAAATATATTTTAAAGTTGCACAGAAAGGAGTAAAGCTGGCAACACCTATGGACCGAATAGCCTATGCGGGACTATTTCTGTTAGGAAGGGCACTTAAATAGTTTAAGCCTTACCTTACGGAAATATAGGTAAATAGAATAATAACTACTAACCAAGAGGTGCGGTTTATGTTCTTAAGTTAGGAAGGATTTATAGAGTAACTTATATAAATATTCGGAGATCTAGAGGCAGTAACTATAGCGGAAAAAAAACTCTAAGACATTACGCAACGAACCTTAGCAATTAAGTACACAATATAATTCTAAACGCTAGCTATATAAGTTAAGTGGAATAATAGGGCGCTTATAGCATAGTATAAACAGGGACTTAAGGCTAAAGTCTAGGATGTAATTATTCTAATAGAAGATACGGACACCCTAAGGGACTTAATAGATTAAGTAATTAAGATTAATAATAGGATCTACCAAAGGGAATAGACTAAGAGAGGTTAGGATAGAGTTCTATAGTTATATAAGACGTAGAGTACACAATGATAAAAGCTAGTGTAGAAACTATAGTATAGCGCAGAGCTAATAGACCTAAGTAGTACTAAAGAAGCCTATAAGAGATAGAGTAAGAAACTATAAAAACCTAGAGGTTAAGGATCTAGTAATTACAGGACTAAGAAGTAGAGGCTAAACTAGGGATCTTAGTAGCAGAAGACGTTTAGGCGGACTCTATAATAAAGTCAATAGTTTAAAGACGAAGCTTGTATAAATTGTGGGAAACAAGGTTATTTTACGAGGGATTATAAAGATAGTTAGAATTACTATATAATAAAGGGAACTAGACTAATAGCAAGAGACATACACGTACAGAGGGATGATAGTGTTCTGTGAGGAACGAAAGAGTATTTAATTAGAAGTTTCGCGTTTTATTACAATAACGCATGCCAAATTTATAAAAACGCTAAGTATAGCGTAAGCTATTAGCTATAAAAGCCAGAGTTAAGAGGACTTAAAGGAATTAAAGAGTTAGATAAAGAATAAGATCGACTCTATAAGCTAAATTAAGATATTATAGTAACGTGCGGATAATAATTAGCAATAATAACAATGGAGTTAGGGTACTTATTAATTAACAGTAATAAGGATAGTAAAGGAACTAACTAGGGGTATCTAAACCTTAATAACGTAATAGAAGTAGAGACTAAGACCGCTATAGAGCAAGGTTTAGTAACGGGCATTATAACACCATTAAATACGGCATCTATTACTTTATAAGACGGAAGGAGTAATATCTAAAGACGATTAAGTAAGCAGACGACTGTTAGTGCTAGCTTACCACTTAATAAAGGCAAAAGGCTAAAGGCTTAAGACTCTTAAGAAGAGATAAGAGAAATCTAAGACTCTAAAGATAGAATAAGGATAGCTTAAGGACCTACAATAGATAAAAACCAATAGAGTAGAGCAGTAGCTTAATTTAAAGATATATAAATAAGCGAGGGACAAGAGTTCCTAATGGCATAAGATTCTTAAGACAAGATAAGTAAGATTTAAGATTTTTAAGACAAGATGAGAATACTATGGACGCCTAGTTAAACTAAGGTGGGAGCTAAACTTAAGTTAAAAGCAAGCTTAGGGTTAAGAGAATCCGCAATATAAATAGTAGTTAGACTAGGAGACAGATATATAGACCTAGAAGACTTACTAGGGGAACGCAGTATTTAGCCTAAAGATTGAAAAGTTAATACTAAGATTAAGAAGCAAGAGAACTTTAAGGATCTACTTATAAAACGCGACAGAAAAGAAACTATAGAGGAATTTAGAGCAGGAATTACCTTATAGCAAGAACAGAAACTAGATAAAAGATCTAGTATGTTAGGATATATAAGGGATAAAGTACCTATATAAAGAATTACTAATAGGCCTAAGATGGGCACACTAAGAGCCAAGTGGCTTACTAAACTGGAAGAAGAAGAGAATTTAGAGATTTTAACTAGGTTCGAAGAACGATATATAAAAGGCTGTTATAACATAGTAATAAGAAGATACTTCCTTACAGACAAGCTGTATATACTTAAAGGGCTATACTAAAAGTGGTATAGGCAACGACATAACGATAAGTGGGAAGATTTCTATATATAGTTAGATAAAAAAGTTGTCTAAGACCACCTAATTACAGAAAAGGCTATAATATATATTAAAGGAGCCTTAATTATAACGTTAAAGGATCTAGAGGACTAATTAGAGGACTAAAGAAGCGAAAGGCAAATCTTAGTACCTGCGAACGAAGTTGCAACGCTTAGATTAATATAAAAGAGGTTTAAACTTAAGGATAAGGATAAGCTAAGAGTTAACCTAAAACACTAAGCATATTATATACTATCGTGAATAGCATATATGGATAATGCGTGTAATATATATAGAGCACCTAAGGATAAAAACCGGAAGTATCTAATAAGAATATATTAGATGATGGATGAGGCGAAATATTAAAACACTAAGTATATATATGGTTAGCACCCCGTAGAAGTTTAAGAATAAGGGGACTTAATACTTTAACTAGGAAGATTCCTTACGGAAGAATGCCTAGATAGATAATAATAGTGGGAATGTCCAGAAAATACCTATTTATAGCATATTAAAGATAAAAAGCGAATTAAGTATTGGCCTAAGTTAGACTAAGTATAAATAGGATCTAGTAGCTAGTAGTTAGGAAAAGTAGAGGCCTATAAAACTAGAGGGAGCTAGTAATAGAGCCTTAAACCCTTAAAGGAATTTAAGGACGGCACCTAAATTTATAAGTTAAGTGGCAAGATTAATAGTTTAAGGCATTAATAGATAGTAGAGTAATAAGGAACTATATCTTACTAGCAGCAGTTAAAAGAATGGGATTACCATATAAGAAAAGGGAGCACCCTTACCTATTAGTAATAATTTTAGGAGATCTAATAGCCTACGGAGGAGGCATTATTAATCTTAAAATAGGACCTATTTAGTTAACCATTAAAGGGAGATAAGTTGAAATGTCTTTCGATATATTACCATTAGAAAATAATAAGGCAGTATTAGGAATACCTTAGTTATAGAAATATAATCTAAAGATTAATTAGGTTATAGGTTAGGTTAATATTAAAAATACTTAACGCCGTAAGATGTAATAACAAGCTAAGATGGTATAGTACTAAGTAGGAGCAACCTATAAAGAAATGGAAAAAGGACTAGGCTATGTACTAAAGAGATACTATAAGTATAGTAAGAAACTATGGTTACTAGAGAGTAAAAAGCTGTTAGAGTATGTAGTATGGGATTATAAAATAGAATTGGAACCAGGAATAAGTCTAAGGTTCTTTTTAATCTATAAGCTTACTAAAGAAGAAGGTAGAGTATTAAAAGAGTTTATTTAAGAGAACTTATAAAAGGGATATATTAGACTATTGCAGTTATTAGTAGGTTATTTAGTACTGTTTATACTAAAGAAGAATAGTAAACTAAGGCTATATATTAACTATAAATAGTTAAACAGTATTATTAGAAAGGATAGGTATCCTTTACCCTTAATTAGCGAAATCTAAGATAGGATAGGCAATGCGCAAATCTTTATAAAGATAGATCTAAGATAGGCGTACTATTAGATTAGAATTAAGGAAGGCGACAAATGGAAGGCAGCCTTTAGGTTAAAGGAAGGACTATATAAACCATTAATTATATAATTTAGGCTTATAAACGCACCAGCGACGTTCCAAAAGCGTATTAATAATGTATTAGGAGAATACTTAGATGAATTTATTATAGTATATCTTAACAACATTATTATCTACTTAATAACTAAGGAAGAGTATAGAGAACACGTTAAATAGGTCTTAAAGAGACTATAAGAAGAACAAATACTAGTAGCAATTAAGAAATACGAGTTCTTTACTAGGAAGACCGATTTTGTCAGATTTATTATTAAACTAGGCCAACTTAGTATAGATCCAAAGAAGATTAAGGCTATAGTGAATTGGCAAGAAATAGAAAATATTACGCAGTTAAGATCGTTTCTAGGGTTTTGCAATTACTGCAGAAGGTTTATAGCGCAATAGTTAAAGGATATTAAGCTATTTACGCAATTAACGAAGAAAGAAGAACTGTAGGTATAGGGAAAGGAATACTAAGAACTATTTAAGAAAGTTAAGAAGTTATTTACCCAGGAGCCAGTTCTTAAGATCTATTAACTAGGACTAGAGACGGTTGTAGAAATAGATATATTAGACTTTATACTAGGGGCATGCTTTATATAAAGGCATTCGGATAGATGGCACCCAGTAATATACTATAGTTAAAAGATGATACTACTAGAGTTAAACTATAACATCTATAACAAAGAGTTATTAGGTATAGTTACAGCATTAAAGAAATAGAGAGCATTCTTGCAAGGTATAAAAAAAACTATTTATAGTTAAAACGGATTATAAGAACCTAATAAGATTCCTAATAATAAAGGAACTTAACTAAAGACAGGTTAAATAGGCAAAGATACTTATAGAATACTATTTTAAGATTTAGTATACTAAGGGTACAGACAATATATAAGTAGATACTCTAAGTTAAAAAGCTAAACTATAAAACGACGAGAAGCTATTAGGGGTTTTACTGCGAAAAGATACAGATAAACTAATTAGGTATAATTATCTAAAGATTATAATAACTTAGGAAAAGGAACTAGATAGAGTTTATAAGTTACTAAAAAGCTTTTAGGTATAAAGAATTCTAGAGGCACAGCTAGAAGATCTATAGATGGATATATATAAAAACTAAAAAGTAAAGTATATCCTAAGAAGTATAGCAGAACACTTTATAAGGGATTTCTATAAAGGACTAACTTAAGGACATAATAGAGCCATAGGCTTAGTGTTGAGACTCTAGGAGGAGTATATTATTAATAGAATCTAGGGTATAGTATAAAGAGTTATAAGAGAGTATCTAAATTACTAGAGGAATAAACTAACGAGGCATAAGCTATATAGAGGGCTATAACCTATTAAAATACTAGAGAGACTATAGGAGGTTATATTATAGGACTTTATTATTAAGTTACTAAAGTTAAGAAACCCTATTACTGGATAAGATTATAATATAATCTTAGTAATAGTAGACAAGCTTATAAAGTGGGGATATTTTATAGCCTATACGGAAGAAATCTTAGCGGAAGATATTACTAGAATCTATATTAAGGAAGTGTTTGCAAGATATAAAGCACTAAGTAAAATTATATCGGATAGAGATCTAAGATTCGTAGTAGCATTTTAGGAGGTATTCTTAGCAGAATAGGGGGTTTAAGTAGTAACTTCCACCGTATATTATCTATAGACAGACGGTTAAATAAAAAGATTAAATTAGACACTAGAGTAGTATCTAAAACACTATATTAATTACGTATAGAATAATTGGGCATTATTATTACTAGTTACGCAGTTTATATACAATATAACACTATAGAAAGGAATGGGCACTTTACTATTTAAGGCGAATTATGGGTATAAGCTAAAAACATTATTATCGCCACGTTAAGTAAAGAAGACTAGTAGCACAGCTAAATAAAGAATGGAGATATTAATAAATCTTTATAAGAACCTTATAGAAATAGCTAAGGCAGTATAATAGAGAATAAAAAAGTACTATAATACTAAGAGATCTAAGGGACCAGATCTTAAGGAGGGAGATAAAGTATAGCTACTATATAAAAATTTTAGAAGTTGATAATTAAGTAAAAAGTTAGACTATGTTAGACTAAGACCTTTTAAAATTATATAGAAGATTTTACTAATTATATTTAAGTTAAACCTACTAGCTAAGATAAAGATCTACCTAGTATAGTATATCGCGATGCTAGAGCCAGTATATAGGAATGTTAAGCCACTAGTTTACAAAGTAGACACGTATAGGGGATAAGAAGAAGATAAATAGCAAGTTTTAAAAATTATTAGTTATAAGGATATTAACAACGAAATATAGTATAAGGTAAAGTGGATAGGCTATAGTGAGACTACCTAGGAACTACTAAAGAACCTAAAAAACGCTATAGGAAAGGTATAGGAGTATTAGAAGAAAATAGGTCAGGCAATATTAATAAGGAAGGATCGCTAAAGAATAAGTTACCTAAGGGGGACCTAGGAAGAGCGACTGCTAAACTACTCGGAGTTATTCCCTTTATAGGAAGAGAGTTAGTCCTCTTATTACTAAGTTCCTATAGACCTTATTTTATAAGTTTCCACTCTTTAGAATAAACCTTTTCGCGGACTTTTTTAAGATAAATTAGTTAAGTAGACGCAGCAAGACGGGAGTTAAGGGCGCGCTGTTAAGCGGCAGTAGTCTCCTCCTTAGCATTATAAGAATAATAAAGTTCCGCCAGAGCCACTAAGAGCTTATTATTAAGCTTCGCAGCGGCAGATTAAATATAAAACCCTATAACAAATTACTTAGGGAACTTAATAACTATTGAGAGTTATAGGACGCGTATACTTAGCGTTAGAGATAAAGTGAACGTTATAAGACGAATAAATATTCGCTTTAGTGCATTCTAAATAAAAGAAAGGTTGCTAGGAGAAAGGACTCGCTAATATAATATAGACTAACCCCTCTTTCGCATAATAAGAATATGGAGATAGCATTATCTCACCTAGTAATAATATAACAGCAATAGTATAAGACTAACAAGCTATAGAAGAAGAAGGAGTTGCTTTAGGTATAATAAGTAATAATATTAACTAAATTAATTAGACGGACATTACACCTCTAATAGATAACCTGGAGATACTAGGGATCTTTAAAGATAAAGATAAAGAGGAGGGAGATAGTATTACGGACGCTTTAAGTACAATACTATAACTACTTGGGGAAGAGTTGGAGGAAGCTAGTTAGTTAATAAAAGCACGGTTTAGGATGGAACCGGTAGAACCATATGACGAGAAATAGTAGTACAAGTTATATAATGTAATCTATATAATCTATATAATCCGCGAGATCTATAATAGAGTAAATAGAGCATATGTATATTACGTATAAGGAGGTTTCCTAGGAGTACGGTTGTGTATTTAAAGGACCACAGTCCCTACTCTAGATAGTTCTTTCCTTATAGTGATTCTTAGAATACAATTAGAGTTAATCTATTAG
>Ga0307515_10019336_pt1 | contig 12271 bp, 5 predicted proteins | sample 17_EM_MG_FD_194513 | JGI IMG/M metagenome (GOLD analysis project Ga0307515, IMG submission 194513) | Populus trichocarpa ectomycorrhiza microbial communities from riparian zone in the Pacific Northwest, United States - 17_EM | ecosystem: Host-associated > Plants > Roots > Unclassified | place...
TGATATATAAGTCCTCCTTTTCTAACCTGGTTTTTTCCGGTCAATAAGTACGCCTGCCAGCCTCTATGCAAGCTAAGTAGTAAACCTCCTTGTCGAACAGCTTGGTTAGCTTATATTAACTAGACAATTTAGAATAAGAACTCTGTCAATTTAAGCTGGCTCTAGGAGCCCCTTTAGATATATAAGGTAGGTATAGGCAATAGATACAGGGTAGTAAGACATGGTGGTAGGCAGTAGGGTAGTAAGACATAGGCTTCCAAGTACTGTATTAAGTAGGAAGTGGGACAGAGGCTTCCAGATCTGGAGAAGGTTAATAGGTTTACGTTTGCGTTTTTCTGTCATAGTTGACTTTTAAGCGGAGGCTGCACTCCATTCTACTTACCGTTAATCTATATCTTTCTTTTTATATAAAAAGGAAACTTACCTTCTAGTTTTTATGCGTCTATTCCTAGCTCTCTGTTATATAGCCTATTGAAAAGTGTATATATAGAGTGCGAATCCAGAGTGATATTCATATCGTGGTATAATAACTTCTTCCTTTATCTCAAATCCGAGTTTTAAGTAAAAATCTTTGCTACCTGGCGCAGAAGATATACCAAGTAGAGTGCTGTCCATAAGTGAGATGGTTTTAAACCACTCCGTAATTGTCTTACTATGCCTACGTCATTAAAATCTTAGATATATTACTAGCGTTTAAAGACGCATATGATGCACGGAGCTAAACTATCTGTTATTAGGATATTAAAGTTAATTCTAAGGCTCGAGCAAGGAATTACACCTTAACTTAGCTTGTTTGGTATATTTCGAATAGAGTAACAAAGCCTCTTCGCTCTCGTCTCTATTTAGGTTTAGAACTTCTTCCTAAGAATTATTTACGTCTACGTTCGTGTTAGTAGAGATCTAATCCACCTGGGGGGCCCTAATAACATTTACCTTCTGGCTGAAATTGGCCGCTTTGATTGGATCCCTCCGGCAAAGATATAATCCTAACACCGATAATTACAGAATTAGCATTCTCTATAGATGGGTATATATCTTTAAGCGCACCGTAAACGTAATCACGCTCATCTTTTTTAAACCTGTCCTCTATTATAAGTACAATACTATTTAGATTTTGAATTTCTTATATAAAGAAATTATAATAGCAGTTAACTGTATCTTCTGTAAACTTAGCGTGGAATGGTCTCTAATATTGCCATACTTCGGAATAGAAGAATCCTGCTGCGGTAATAACTGCCATCCGTAGTATGTCTAAGAGCTTCGCGATATAAAGACGCCCCAAGTCGGGTGCTTCTTACGTCACTAGCTAGCTTTCTATTATACGGAAAAGAACGTAATTAGGTAAGAGTAGTGGAAGTAAAGTATACAAAGGAAGCTGGAGGTGGTTAAAGTGAAAAGGTATATATAGTGTGTTCGAGCTGGCAAGTTCTAACTATCCTAGGCATTTCTCACATTAAAATTACTAGAGCCTAAGGGGCCCTCTAGCACTTTAGGCTAGCATTAAAGCGCCATAATATAAACTTATTTGGTCTATAATTATAAGATAAATTGCAGGCTAATCTGGACTTAGTCTACTAGTATAACTATTTAAAACCAGATACTATGGGTTATTAAAAACTATACCCCATAAAGTTAAGGGCTTTGCTTATCGCAACACCCACTATCGCACCTATAGTGACGGGAGTGCCTATAAGAAAGATGTGGATAGCTTAATACTTAAAGAGCCTTTAAATATTTAAATTATTATTTAATAATATAATTTTATCTAACGAATTTAAATTATCTAAGCTCCGAGACCCTTGCGGAAAACTTTCCCTAGTTACTATTTCCATTTATCCTAAACTTTATCGCTCTGGTCCCTAAAGTTATATAATAAATAGCAAGGCGCAGATTGCGGCGTGTATTTAGGAATTACACGATTAATCTAGAGTGTGGGAAATAAGGCTTACATAACTCTAAGGATAGTTATCGTGGTCGCTTTTTATTAATAAGCCGGAATTCTATTAGATCAGCAGTCCACTATGCCTAATGTGGTATATTTATAGGAATATCCTATAAATATGCTATATTAGGTATAGTAGACTGCTAATCCAAGCAACTGCAATACTTTGGTGACAGCAAATATAAATAATCTTTCTCTACGAAATTCAAATTCGTCTAGCCGCCCAACGTCTTCTAATCCTCTTTTAGGAGCTTCCGGAATCTAACTAATTCCTTTCTACGCAATAGCGGCAGTAGCATCTAGCGAAGTTAGCATTACACTAAACCGCAGGTATTTTAACCATACCAATTTTGGGCAAGTATTAATAGTCTTAGGATAATTTAGGAATGCTTACGTCTCTAAGGGTATATACCTTAACGCTGCTTTGCTAATAGCTTAACTATCTTAAGTCCGGGCTTCGTGGAAGTTGGCTTAGATTACGGAAGGATATGGCGAGATCTATTACAAATCTTAAGGGTAAGATAGGAAGATTGGATAATATATTAACCTCACTTACGCCCTATACAAGGCTAAGAATGCAAGTTTACCTTTAATCTGCTCGTTGCTCGCCGCCTTCTCTTCCCTTTTCGCCCCAGTTGCCTTATTGCACTAGTCCCCTTTTTAAAGATATACACTCTCTTTACTTCCATTCTATTAGCGCTCTTACTACCCTCAATTTTGTGCTGTATTTAGGTTGTATATTAGGCTGCCTATTATGCCCAATCTACGACCGACTCTATCCGTTGGGTATATCTTGTTGCCCTCCTTCCATATATAATTTTTATCTACCTAGGACTAGCAGCCTCCATATTTACTATACTTAAGCTATCTACTAAGATTACCAGCCTTTGGAATATAATTGTTCTCCGAGCCTTAGTAGCCTCTGCATTCCAATAGCTACTTAACTATAACATTAATCTCCTGCTATAGAGTTACATATGTATACTAATTTTTATCATAGTTTATAAAGGAAGTCGCGCTTTTTAGTCGCTCTTTAGGGCGGTATAAAGTTCTAATACTCGTTATCCCAAGCTTAACAGCATCTATTGGTGTAGGCTTAATAATAGGTTCTAAATGGTACGTAATGAAGAATATATCATAGTAGAGGCTAATCTTTTGCATAGGCTAAACCCTTTAGCACCGCATATTTTGCGATTGGTATTATCAGCCATAGAAACCACGTTTATTTCATTCTTTATATATAAACTAAGATAGGCTCGCTATTTATCTAAAGAGCGTATAAAAGAGTGTAAGGAGAATAAGCCTATATATCCCTTTTTATTTACAAATAAAGTCATGCTCTTACTTTTAATTGCTGTGGAGCTCCCCCCGTTTATAAGTTCAATCTTATGCCTTTTTAATAACAATCTTATTTTACTTAATATTATTATACTTAAGGTAAGTTTAGTAATATATGCAGTTTATAAACTTTGCTAATTGGCTTAAATCTGTCTCCTTTTATCCTCCCTTAGAGCCGCTCATTAGAGTCGCCCGGTTACACTTATATTAATCTAAAGCGATAAGCATATTAATTCAAGACCGAATCCTACCGCCTTAGCTAAAAGCTTACGCCAGAACTAAGCCTAGAGTGTATTATTATATTTATAAGGGTTCTTATAAATGTCGCATTTTAATCGCGTTCACCTAAAGGATCTAAACAATGGCGTGCTTTCTAGGATAATATAGGAATAAGGATGGACCAGGAGCTTATAAAAGTTCTATACTAGAAACCGTTTTCCGATTTAATGCAGACTTTAGGTTCATAAACCAAACTTCTTATATTATCTAATATATTAAGGTCAACCGCAAAATATTATAACCTCTAATAACCCGTATAACAAACTTTTGGCACTAGCCATCCACTATATATGTCTTAACTAACCGGTATATATTAAGTGCGATTCCGTAATATACTGCTTATTAAAAGAGGCCGCCAATATAAATTTTCACCCCTGCTCTAGCGTCTCTTCCTTAGGGCACTAGGAGTTGGCGGAATTCAAGGGGGTCTCCCTGCTAAGCGACGGTGCGATGCTCTGTTAGGAGATTAGACGTTATTATGCATTGTTCAAGTTACAGTTCGGCAGCCATTACATTATAGGCCTTTAAGTCGTAATAGTCCTTCGATTTGTAATAGTCCTTTAATTCGTAATAGCATATATAGCATAGCGATATCGGCAGTGGTCTAGAAAAGCCATCACATCTATAGAAGTAACGAAGGATAGAACCAGCCGGGGCTTTAGCACATACACTTTTACATTTACGTCCGTGGTATAAGAATAATTACAATATTAAAGACTTAGGATCTATCGGATCTGGATCTATCAATGCTTTAATATTTATAATAGCTGATTTAGGCTAACCCTCTAAACGGCTAGAAAGATTACTTACTTTAAAGTTTTGCAAGAGCAGATATAAGGCGGGCTGTTAGGGAGAATGGAAGCGTGTTATGCTACTAAAGGTCTATTTATTTTATTTAACTCGGGTAACTATACGCTTATTGTCCAGAATCTAGAAACCATTAGGTTTAGAGTATGCCTATTATAACTAGACTTAGGTCAAATAGCACAAAAGCAGTCGTTATAATACACACGCCACTAGCTTCCCCCTACTACGGACTTCAAGGCAAGCGGCAAGTAATTTATATAAACCCACAGCCAGCCATCTTAATTCGGATTAATGCGTCCGATTAGAGAGTCAACCTTAATTAAGCCACAAACGCCAGCATTATTTCCTTCTATCTTATTCTCAAAGCCTTTATAGACTTTAACTGTCTGCTATACACCTACCTATTTTATACTAATAGATTATGCAATTAATTCACGTATATACTGTTTTATAGTCCTCTTATTAGAGCACAACGGCCCATTTTATTACAAGATCCCACTTCTCCATTCTACTACTATAATATATATAACTACACCCAGGTTCACTATAAGTATACTTATCTTCAATATACGGTAAGAGCTTAGTGCATAAAGTACCAGGAGACGCAAAAAAGATACCTAGTAAATATGGTTGCAATATAAGGGAAACTATCGTTATGTTATATATGGCTAACACTCTATTCTAGCGAATACTGGCTTAATAAGAACTGCGGTAAGTTAACTATCTACTCTAAAGACTAAGGCTGATATAAGAATTTCTAGGTAATTGCAAAGACGCGCCCTTAAAATTAAAGCCGCAAGGGGTCGAGCTAGGAGTTTAAGCCACTTATAATTCCGTCACCGCTCAATTCACTTATCACTTTAGTCCATTAATAAAATTTTATTTCTACTATGGCCGGACATATAATAACCAGTTTGGATATAACCGTAATATATCCAAACTTTTAGGAAACTAGATATCATGGAACTAGATAATAAGCCATAGTACGATTAGCAATTGTGTTTGGAAATTAGAGGAATATTTAGGCAGTGAAATATTAGAGGAGTAGTACTTAGCCTTCCGTATAATTAACTAGAAAAACTATTATTAAGTCTAAATCCCTTTCCTCATTTCTAAGTAATTTAATAAGACTAAAGACAGGTAGGGAGAGCGTTAAGATATCTGCAAGTATAGGAAATAAACGCCTTTAAGCTAGGCGGTGAGTTCGATATAAGGCGATAAGTTTTTAACCAACTTCGTAGCTGTAATTCGGTTCTTTAGATTGTCGGCAAGCATTCGGCGGACAAGAGAGAGACGCTCTAGAATCTTAGCCGCAACTTCATCCACTTTACGAAGCCAATTAACCATCTCTAACTAGACTCTAGGTTGCGAGAAAATATCCGCAATTAACCAGTTACCTTATAGAATTAGCATTAGGCCAGAAACAAACAGTATAATAACTCTAAAGGCCTAAATATCGGCAGGGGCACCTCGTCGACCTTTAAAGAGATATTCTCGCGGTATATAGCAAGGTAATCCCCCGTTATAATTAATCAAATTTCCATCTTTACGCGAAAGTCCGAAATTGTATATCTTAGCTACCGTTCCATTATAGAGTATATTCTAAGGTGTTAGGTCTCTATAAATGACACTATTAGTATAAATATGGTCCAAACCACTGCTAACATCTAAAAGTATTTAATATTGTGAGTCTTCCGATAGCTGCAATATCAGCCTTCCGTCGACAAACTTTACTAGGGATAGCCCCGCATATTTAAGGACGATTTATAAAGTCCGAGCATTATAGCTTACAAGCCTAGTAATACACGGCTGCAGTAATGTTAGATAGAGTAATAATAGAGATCTAAGTACCTACATAATCCAGTTTAACGAGAATGTCCACCTTATTCCTCCACGTATTAGCTAACAATTTAGTGCTAGACTCGCGGCACACCTTAATTACAACTTCCATTCCATTACGTGTAGTCTTAAAGACCTTTACGCAACGCGTTTTGCCAATTATTTCGCCAAGGTTAAGGGAGCCTTACGGTGGCCGCGATTTAAGGTGTTTTTGTCTAGCTCTAGCACGTACTCCCACATAGCCCGCTCTAAGGATCTCATCTCCCACAGATTTTGCTATAGCCGGCGGTAAGACTTCAATGGACTCTTTACGGGCCTTAGCTTTGGTTGTTTTTTACGTAGGTTTCCCGTATAGTATAGCCGCATTCTTAAAAAGGAGTAACTGGCTATAAAGCTCTTCCCTAGGACTATATAGTTTAATACAGATGCGAAAGTCTAGCCCTTTACCAAGCTAGAGGCGCCAGCTGCCGCGATTAAGTCTTCCTTCTTATTATGGTTGGACTCTACGCGTAATACACTTAGTAGGGAGAAGCTAGACAACAAAAGTAGAGGTCGATCCATTATATAGTATTACTGCGCTATAGTTAGGGTCAGGGTAGAGCTAGAAGTATACAATGTTTATCCAACACTAGCCCTTTACTGCCAGATCAGAATGTTTAAGGACCACATCACTCTTTAGTAATATACCGAATGTAAACTTTTCCTTATCTCATAACTGTAAAATAACAATCCGATCATATCTTCCCTTAATACCGTAGATGTTGGCCTCAGGTAATAATATCTACACAATATCATCTTTATCGTCTAAAGAGCTATTACTGGGCAATAGGAGAAAGCTAGAATCCGTAGCTGGGGAGAACCGCCAATTATTGTTCTCTAGGAGGTAGACGGAGTATATTGCTAACTTCAACAGAGGGAAAAAAATAGCCTAAACGTTCCCCCTGTTTTCGATTAAACTTAAAGCATAATATCCTCCGGTTCCTATACGCATTATAAATAATTATATACTAATTTACAGGGAATATGCTTATTCTTATTAAGGTGTAGTCTCTCCGAGTAGGGTTATAAGTAACCACTCTTGTCCACTAGTCCTACCAAGCCTTCTATTATTAGGATATCTAATATAGGAAAGTCTAAATTTAGTATAAGGGGATCTACGCGCCATACTAGTATATTTTTAAAATAAGCGAGCATTTTAAACAGCACACGGGTTGTATTATCACAATTATACTAGTAGGGGATGGCGTCTACCCATTCCTGCAACATCGGAGCAGGAGGAGGTCCTTTAAACTTATTATTAAGCCGTTTAGGCATCCAAGGTGCCAAGCTTATAAAGTCTACATATAATAATTAACTAGTAGCAAGGGAACAAAGGCGCGCTAATATAATCACAACGTTCCTTATTATTCAACCCTTAGATAAAAGCTAAATATAAATTTTAAGCAGAGTGGATTACCTATAAGCCTTACGGCGTCTTTACCCAACCTAACTCAATGCCCTTCGTCCGTTAGAGACACTCTTCTAAGTCGCATCTCTAACCCTAAGTTAGACCTCTTACAGCAACAATACAATCTTAGAAGTGTCCCGCTTATGGGAAACAACCAATTTTTCAAAATCATACGGGAATGTCTCGACGGTAAGCCTCGCGAGGGGCTTAAGGCCCGGCTTCGGCTCTCCATTAATAAAGAAATCGCTCACGTCCACAACGCCTACACGAATAAGAAGCACAATTTCGCCGCTCTTACTTATAAGCTCCTTACGAATAACGAGAAGTTTCAATTCACAAAAGGCCTTCGCGATAACAAAACTATTTACGGATTCAAACTCCTTATAACTTACATTTTTCCTATCTTAAAAAGGGCGTAGCTAAAAGACAAACCAAAATATAAACGGACGAATTGCAAGACTACCAAGCCTGTATAGCGTAGAGCGTCAAGTTCAAAAGTAAGTAAAAATATATCTCGTGGGATACCACCGCGGAGGAGCGCGCGCATAGAGGGTCAAAAGAACCCCAAAGTAAGTAACGGTATCCATATACTGTAGACCTACGCTAATAGCGCCGTAATAAAGAAATTGACACCGTCCATACCTTTAATTAAGACTCGCTATTAAACCATATCCTTATCCGTAACGCCACTAGATACCCTATAACTACTAGGCTGTGCTATACTTAGAGAAAAGATTATAGATTAGACCGGCGCCTCTAATAAGGTGCCCGAGCGAGCAGTACTTCCGTTCCTCCCCTTTCCTTTCTCTAGCTTTAGATCCTTATTTATAAACAATCCAATTATATAGGCTTGCATGCATCCTTCTTGCTATACTTATACCTCAATTAACTAAGTCGCTAACACTGCGGCGGCTTAGCTATGGTAGTTGCTGGCCACTGGCCTTTAACTAATAGCCGCTGCTAGCTGCTCGTAATATTATTTCTTAATTTCTCTAGCTGTCTTAATTTGGTTGCTAATCGCCTCTAAAGACTCCGCTCGTACTAGTCTACACAGGAAAGATAAGGAAGGTCGAGCGCGTTAATAAAGAAGAGCTTCTTAATAGAGCTAGGGCCTTATATTTTGGTATATAAAAGGCAACGCGGCAACTCCAATTATTTTATCTATTATTACATATACTCTCTTCCTTAGTTAATAGTCAGCAACCAAATAGCTTTTAATTTACGTAATCTTAGATTATAGACTTAATAGCAGTAAAATGCTTAGCACTAAATCGCGCGCGGGTTAGAGGGGCCTAATCATATCACTTCCTCCAACTTTTTTTAACAAAAAAGTCTATTTTTAGGGTCCGCCGAGCGACCATATCCGCCCTCCCTAACTAACTTTACTCTTTAAGCATATACTATACCCATGCAGCCAAATTGCAAGGAATCGAATAACGCCCGTGTGCTTACGGTAATGCTTAATCCGCTACGGTCCTAGGGGTTTACTTACTTCGTTTAGTTAGCAGCATCTACACTACAGAAAGGCTTAGTATTCTTAAATGCTAGTCTAGATTACTTAAGAAGTTAGAGCAAGCTCTTAAAAATTTGCTCTTAAAAGTTTAGCGGCATCTTTATCTCGTTACAAAATCAAATATAAGAAGGCGAAGGAAGCTCCACAAAAAGCTTCCTTCCGGCAAAGAGAACCCGGTTCTATCGGCGGAACAGAATAGTACCAGCGTTACAGAAATTTAGGATAAGCAGCAACCATACGTTAGTACAAGCCTAAAGGAGGAACAGAAATCATCCATCGCGATACCAAAAGACAAACAGAAACAATCCAACCTAAAAGATAAGGGGATACCACCCATCACGACTGCGAGGCAGATACCACCTACGATAACCCAAAAAAGGGACCAAACGCTACCTGCCGTAAACCAGGAGGAGCCAATGCCAGGTCTAAAAGGGCAGGAGATACCTTTTATCGCGATTGCGGAAGAGAATATACCACCTATAGTAAGCGAGGGGGGAAGGGAGAGAGTAGAGAGAAAAAGTTAAGAAGGATAGAAGATAAAAGACGGCGAAAGGAGGGCCTTTTATGGTGGTCGTCGAGGAAGATTGCCAGTTGGGGTATAGCGCGAAAGTCGTAAGCGAGGCGCGGATTACCCAAACGGGGAGCCTTCATTTCCTAATACACGCTTACCGTCTAATTGTTTACTAAATATAACACGTTTTAGTCTTATCTATCCCACTATTTCTCAGGAATGTCCCGACATAAGCGGGAATGGCCGGAGGTTCTAAGGTGCCATGTAACCATAGGGAAGAGTTTATTTACTAAAGTGAGAGACGTCTATGAGGAGATTGTTTACACAATCGGTGCATTTATAAATCTCCTAAGTTGGAGAGACAGCGCGTCTTCGCACCATGACGTGGCAAGGTGGCTTTGTCGAGCCACCCAGGGTCAGCCGCGCTGCGCCACACCCTTCGAGCTGAACTTTTGATTGCAAAAGCAAAGTTCAGAACGCTCCGCGCGGCCAGTAAATATTGCATTGCCCCCGCCACAATTCTGTATCTATAGCGATTTAAGAGTGGTCCTAAACAGCTTCGCAAGCTTGTCTCGCATATCTTTGCATTCCATATCCGACAGCTATGGACGACGGGTTCGACCTCGACACGCTTTTACTTGAGAACTTCGAGCTTATCTTAAGCGTCGTAACGGGCGAAGATAACAGCTTCCAGACAGAGCTATATGTGCACTATGCTGTAGCTGCCACGCCTATGACTGTGTAAAGTCTTGGCAAGCGCGCCAGCCTCAGCCTTACAGCCTTGTGATTCAACTTCTAACCGCTAACTTAAACTCTATAAAGACACCTACGGAATTCGCCACCTTACAAGGGTCTGGTCGGTGCGGCTCGGCCACCCTCCCTACTAGCGGGGGCGAGCTTGAAGTATTTTACGCTTTAACCACCTGCTGTAAATACCGCTAATTATGCTGCTGCTGAACCCGTCCTGGAAGTGCGGGCGTTGGTAGATAGCCCCGCAGCCAAGCGCGTAGCAAAACTACTTAGGCTCACCTCAGGCAGCAGTCTTGGCAGTAAGCTTTACCCAGAATAGCCAAACGCCACGCTTAGACAGCTACGTGAGGATATAGTATGCCATTGTAGCCTAATCTACAATGTTCCGTAAAGCATCTCGCACAGATCGTCCTAGCTCCGACTAAGCACCCACACTATAGATAGATGGAGCCTATATGTAGACCATGCCTTATAATTTGACATTGAATCCATATATGCATCGGTTGCTCCGCCAGATTTTCTAGTGCAAAGTCGTTTATACGACTCGCACGTCGAGCCTCTGTCTCACTACGTAGCCACTCTAAATCAGCCTAACTCTAACCCTCTTATACTCGCCATCTACACTGGTTGGCCTAACAACTAATATATAGTACTCCTTAACATCTAATGTATCCCCATCCTCGTTATCCCTATCCTTGTTATCCCCATCCTTATTATCCCTATCCTCGCTATACCCATCCTCAATAGACTTCTTCCCGACAACAACACATCGTTCTTTACAAAGATCCTCGCCCTCCTCAATATTATACTGTATCTATCCTCTTTTTATTCTACCAAAATCTAAGGCGGTATAATATTTCCTATCTAGTTCTATTATATAATCCTAAAACTCCCCTATATTAGTAATTAGTGTAGGTTTGCGCTCCTTATTAAACCGGAGGTTATTAATCTAATTAACTGTACTAAAGGGGATGTCTATAAACTAAATACCTCCATTATATGCCATTTATAACCACGATAGCATATTCTAGGTAGGGTACTTAATCTGCTCTATCTTATTATTAGACGCCTGCCATAAGAGATTCCTATAAAGGTACCGCTTAAAGATGCTGTATTTGCTTTAATACTTTAAAGCGCGTATAATACGAGCCTCTAACCTAGATGTTGCAATAACTCTATTAGTCTTCTTTGTAAGGTTACGCTTTAAGTAGTCCTTAAAAAAAAAGTAAATAAATTCTATAGTACGTTGGTAGCCTAACTTAAGAAGCCAGTTTGGGAAGTTTAGATTAAGTATAAAGAACTTCCTTTGAAATAAGCTAAGGAGCAAAATATCTAAGTTAGAAAGATATTGGTCTATTAGATATTGCCTAAGCTTTTACCTTTTTAGTCTAGTAAGGTTTTTATAGTAAACCCCTTTACTATATTCCTAGTATATCTAATTATTACTAAAATAGATAGTTCGTCGTAACAAAACCCTTTCTTATATTACCTATGCTCGTATATTAAACTAAGCCTTCTCTATATTATTATTAAAATTATCCATACCGGTACAGATATAGAATCGCCTACCTAAGGCATCTTAAATAAGGATATACTTAGTGCTTACGTTCCGCTTAAGGAATCCCGCTTTTAAATAGATAGCCGAAGTTATAGTAATTATATAGTAAGCTAAAGAGAAAACCTTTTCCATACGCCCAGATTCGCGTTTCTAATCTTCTTTATTATCCTTATATTAGATTATACAGAGTAAGTTAATTTAAAGGTATAGTACGTAAAGTTCTTAAGTTACTTTAACAGCGTCCTAGAAAGTCTTTGGTAGGTTAGAGATACTAAATTCTCCTAGCC
>Ga0307515_10019337_pt1 | contig 12270 bp, 12 predicted proteins | sample 17_EM_MG_FD_194513 | JGI IMG/M metagenome (GOLD analysis project Ga0307515, IMG submission 194513) | Populus trichocarpa ectomycorrhiza microbial communities from riparian zone in the Pacific Northwest, United States - 17_EM | ecosystem: Host-associated > Plants > Roots > Unclassified | place...
CCCAGATCCGAATGGTCATATCATCGGATCCAGAGATGATGTGCCGCCCATCGGGAGAGTAAGCAACGGATTCCACATCGCCAGTGTGACCATTCAGTGGATTGCCGACTGTAGCACCAGTCTCGGCGTCCCAGATGCGGATCGTCCTGTCATTGGATCCGGTCACAATGTGGTACCCGTTTGGGGAACAGCTGATGGAAGTAATGACGTCTGTGTGTCCAGTCCATTCTGGCCATGTCAACAATTTCCCGCTTCGCATCTTGATAGTTTTAGTAAACCATTTGTTGAATATGCTCGATAAAGGGGACTGTGAAGGTAGGAAGGGTCCCGTTGAAATATAGATGTGCGGAGTGCTGATAGAGATGGGGTGGTGGAAGGTGATGATGAAACGGCAAACATCCTGCATTCTTTGAAAGACATCTGAACCGACATTCTATATCTAGTTGGAATTATTTTCACAGGTGACAACTTGGAGCTGAACTCACCTTGGCCCAAGAGATCACCCGTCGCAGGCTTGGAGCGCAAATCGGGACCATTCCCACAAGACTCAATACTTCAACCCAAAATAGACCATACAACCCTTCGAAGAATTCCTTCAACTTTCCCCACACGCAAGGATCTCCATTGTCGGGAGTAAAGCAAAGATGATTTGACCAATAGAGAGAACTATATTGCAAAGCGTCGGAAATGTGCTCTTTGATTCGGGATGGGAGATCGTTGATATCGGCATTAGCAAGTCGGGAATCGTCGAGATTGCAGATATTGAAACGGAGCTGTTCCATCATCATCTTGAGGCAAGCAATTCCCAGCTGCGTGTTCGCCTCTTCAATATTCACCTTATAAGCACAGTGATCGCTGACAAAGAACTCCGATATTGACAAATGCCGGACACGAATTCCTCCATTGGCCGCCTCGTCTCGATATAGCAAGGAGCTGAGATCATTCACCCACTTTTTGACCAGAATGGGTCCCACTCCCGCCAGTTCTGCAATCGATTCTTCACACAGTGTGCGATACGGAGCCGCTATGAGAAGGACTCCAATTATCTGCCGGAACGCAGCATTGTTTGGCACCCCCCGTGTTTTCAAGATACTGGAGTAAAGGTTGTATAGAGGTTTCAGGCCTGAGTCTTGCAAGGCTGCCTCCAAAGTCTCTTCGGGTTCCGCACATTGCTCAAGGGCAAGAACAAGAGTCTTGATGAAGATGAAAAGACCGTTCGCCCGAGAGATAACCCGATCAAAGAGCGGTTGTCCTGGCCAAGGGGTGGGAAGACACCACAATTTGGCCACTGAATCGAACTGGCTTCGGGCGAAGGTTTGCAAATCAGCTTTGGCTTCCTGATCCATAGACAAATCATAGGGTGAATATGACGATCGGGGGAGCCGATGAAAGAAATACTGAATCTCGTCTTCAGGTCTACTGGTGACAATGATTTTAAGCCACGGGGCATGTCCGGCCGCATCATTTAGAACCCTCAAGAGGATTGGACGATTTTTATCGTCACCACATTCGTCGAGTGCGTCAATGACAAAGACGAGAGCGTGTTTTGGGTGGCGAGGAAGGTTGTAGATGAAGTCAAGGAAGAGAGAGTCCTTCATCGACTTTGATGTCAGATCTGGGTCGCTGCGAAGACGGTCTGCGACGATCCTTCGAAAGGGGGGAAATTTTTCGGCGAGTTTGGAAATGAGAGTAGGAAGGATATTTCTGAGCTCGCTCATATTCGCGTCATCCCTCTGGCAGAAGAATGCTCCAGCGAGGCGCTGTTTATTGTGTAGCCTTTCACAAATTGAGTGAGCTAACGACGTTTTGCCAATTCCAGGTAAACCGTGGATCCAGTATAGATTGCCCGTTCCTGATTCATCGGCCGCCCAAGCCATGATTTGATTCAAGAGAGTTTCGCGGGTGCCTTCCATACAGCAAAGTGTCAAGTCATAACCGGTCTCGACACGTTTAAGCCGCGTAAGCAAAAACTCTTGCTCTACACGAGCCATTGAGAACGGATGATCACCAGGTAGGGACAATCCGTGCTTACCATTCTTTTTGGCAAGGCGGAGCGCCTCAACATCCATTGCGTGGTTGAAGTCTTCAATGACCTTAGTCAATTCTTTGTCCATTTCTTCGAACTTCTCTGGGTTGGCCGGCGTTCTCGCTGTGGTCATCAGTACTTGCCAAATCCAGGACATGACCACATACCTTTGACATAGTTGCATGAGAATTCTGCGACCATTCGCATCACTTCAAACATTCGCTGGATCACCTTCTCCAAGATTTCTGTCTCTTCGCAGACGACATTGTCTGCGACCTTCTTCCCCAATGGCAAAATGCGTTGCAACCGACCCAACAGGGCCGACGGCATCTGGTCGTATTTGTTTTGCTCCTTCAATAGCTACATCGTCATGCATTAGGTCTGTTCCTGATACGCAAGCAGCGGTACGAACCTCAAACGTGACTCTGGCAAGACCAAAGGCAGCCTTTGAGACAGGGTTCAGCTAGAAAATGTCAGTGTCTGACTGGTTTCCATTCGAGAGAACTGACCTCTGCGAAGACAGCCCCGTACTTGATAGCCTTGTCCACAATCCCCTCTGTTGATGCACCCATCATTGGGGAATGTTCATTTAACAATTCTTCGAGTTCTTTGAGCAAGGAGCGGAGAGTTTCCGCCTATGTGGACATCAATAGCTGGATGCAATGGGCGGTTGCAAAGAGACGAACCGTAGGGCTCGCAGAGAAGTGTAATTCAAACGAGCAACGATACTTTCCAACGACAACGACCTCTGCGCTTCTGTATCAGGTATGAAATACTGGATGAGGAGTATGACCGACCTGGTACCACAAGCTCGTGCTCTCCGGAGGCCCAGTACTCATCAAATAGCCTGTGAAGGCCGATCTCCTTGACATTCCGGTCCTTCTTCGCCCACGGCAGATGACTACTCTTCGTTTGAATCTCCACGTGCACCTGGGATGTCGGAGAAATATCTCTATATACGCACATGCTTCGGTGAGTGTACGTTGTTAAGAGACTGAGGACATACGGGCGCTGGAATGGTGCCCACGTCTGGTTGTCTTTCCTCTCTAATTCTATCGTTTCGTCTCCTACAATCAACACCAGCCTATACTTCAAATCTGGAACATCTTGCACAATGATTTCTTTTTGGTACCCGAGATGAGCGATATAGACCTAAAATGAAGTGAAGCGCCGCACCATTCAGGTAAAGGCTTTTGGGGCATCATCAGTGACAATTGAGCGCTATAAGACCGTCGAGGTGCTCACAGGTTCATTGCTTGGGGTGCCGTGGTCGCCATGGTTGTTCCCTCTGTATCACTTCGGGTCCAGAAGAGGATCGATCGGGGATTCGGCGTTGGCGCCCACACACCAATGACAGCTGACGTCTGTCATGCCCTCCTCAGAGCCAGATTCCTGGACCACAGTGGCTCAAGTAGAAAGCAACGCATACTAACCCGATCACTCGCTCAGCCAGGTGAAGAACGCCAGGCGGTGTTGGAATCCGTCTTGCCTTCCTTCATTTTTGGGCATGAGAAGGTACTGTCAGGGAGTAGCCAAATAGACGATTTTCGGCGGCCTTTCGGCATCGTTTGATTTCAGCGCTGTAGTTCTGTAGTTACATAAATAGAATTATTTCAACACTTAGAGTACATAGGTGAAGTTTCAGATCTTTTGAAGCATGACAAGGCAGTCATCGGGGAGGGCGTGGAGTAGCCAAATAGACGGTCTTGATATGTCGGGAAGATCAAGTTCCCAATCTCAGGAGACATCTTAAGTAGAGACTCAGTAACTATATTAACAAGTATCTTCTATCATTGTCAGTCCTGCTCCTCCACAACCTCAACACTATAATTTTTTGGGAGACCGTACCTTGAGAGCCTTCAGCTCATCGTCTAGACGCTGCCATGACTTTGTGCGTACTTTCCAACAATGGGGCGTGGAGGGTTGCTTTGATTTTGGCACCCCTTGGGCCGCCAATGTCGTGTCGATCACCTCCTATGCCAGAATCTCTGCAGCACACATCTCTTTGAAAAGCTTTTTCGCTTTCTCTATCCTTTCTTGTATTTATTTCTCTCTTCCCTAACTTCCTTCCGCTTTGCTTTCTCGTCAGAAAGGTTCGGCTCTTTTGCTGCCTCGCACTCTCGATATTCGCATACTACTGTGACGCGCCTGCTGCTGAAGTCCAATGCACCTTCAACCTTCTTTTGAGCATAATTCTTTGGTCAATTATTCTTTGGCGGCATGGTTGGCGGTGACTTGTATCCTGACCTCCGAAGAGTTCAGAGCAGCTTGTCGGAAATAGGCGCTCTGTGCCTTCGCCTAGGTATATTATCCGTTAGTACATTCTGGTTACATGTTTCTAGTATAAGGACATTCCCTCCCTTCCGTAAATTCACGGATAGTCATAGATGTGCCTGTGCCTGTGTTATGGGCAACCTAGTATAAATACCGCTCGCAAACGGACTTACTAGGCTCAGTTCGCTGTTCACGTACTGAGCCTGTAAGTCCATTATTCGTATTGCCGTTACTATGTACAGTTCTGACCGGAGTATCGTAGAACACTACTTAGGTATTCTAATACATTTCAGTTCGCTGTTCACGTACTGAGCCTAACACTACTTAGTTCCAACACATTTCAGTTCGCTGTTCACGTACTGAGCCTAACACTACTTAGTTCCAACACAGCTGTTGGCTCAAATGATACAGAAAGAATACAAGAGGTCACGGGGCTGATCACGTGGAATATCAGAGGTTTAGGCCCCGCTCAACCTGGGCCACCCCCGGCTCAACTTTGTACTTGAGCTTGGTCACGATTGAGGGCTGGCGAACCTCCCACTTTCGGTGGAAAATAAGATTTCAACATAAACAATATATTATGAATTTCTTACAGTTCTCTACAGAAGGTTGAGCCTGTGGCGCGTACCGTCTATTTGGCTACTCCGTCTATTTGGCTACTCCCTGACAGTACCGCTGTTGCGATTCTTTGACTGTGGCGCATCGATCACGATCAGCAGCGGGGCTATTCGGGCGACTCATCTTTCTTTGACGAGTCGGCCGCCATCCCTATGAAAGAGAAGCCTGGTGAGTGGTATGCCGTGTACTACCCTTCTTGGTTAGTATAGGAACCAATGGGACGCACTGCTCGGCGTCCTCGGGTCAAAGCCAACTGCGAGCTCTTCGACGACATGGTTTTCGGGTCGTGCCAGAGTTGTCTACCACGACTAGGGTCCCTACCGCTACTACATTACCCCTCTTTCTGCCATCCATTTGCTGTGTCCATCTCCCCCTCTTTCCATTCTTTATTGCGGGATTCATGCTCGTCTAGTGGAGGAGCTACAGCTAGAACCGCCTCGTTATTTCTTCTATTCTATTGTGTATCTGCGAAGGGATCTAGGGAGAGTTCTTGGAGACTAAGGACTTATCCTTGCGTATCAGTTACGTCTCTCGACAATGTAATTCACATCTTGAACCCGTCCCATTCAGAGGCGTTCTGATCAGCCTTCACGGACGGACCATTTCTGCCAGGTCTGCGCAAATCGGCTCTGAATCACGCGAAATATTCAGCCTGACCAAGCGCAACCTTCGAAATTAGCTGGCAAAGAATTGAACACTTCCCAGTATTCTAACGCTCCCAATTACTCATATTTACCAGACACAAGGTACAGCAATATTACATAGAGGAAGCATCACTGCCCCAATTGACTCTTCTTCCTAAAGTGATACTTCGCGTGCAGTGACTGCAACAGAAGAAAACGAAGACTGGACGAATCCGCGAAAGATCTATAGAGGAGTCTGTCTTTCGGATCCAGTCAAGACAGCAGAGGGCAAATGGCTCCTCCTTCCCGCGTTCCTCAAAGTCGAAAGACTCGTCAAACCACACATCGACTCGTTTGATTATTTTGTCGACCACGATCTTAAGAACATCCTCTACGCGGACACCCGTGTTACCTCAGACGTCGATCCAAAGTTTTTGCTCGTCTACACCAAAAATCTATGTCAGTATGCCGGAGTGAGACGACCAAGGAGGTGGCGGTGGACTGGTGGCGGTGGGGACCGGCCCATCACACAACAGGAATGCAGGCTGAGGGACACGATGTAATCTGCACCCGTATTTGTCGATATCGAGTATCCGCGGGGGAGCAGGCGCATCTAACGGCCGCCCGTTATGCTGGCCCACATACCGATCATGCTCGGGAGCAACAAGTGCGTGCTCAGTGGAAACTCCGAGGTGCAACTTGCTACCATGTCCGATTGCTCACTCGATCCGGGGGTTATTCCTTCGTTAAGGTCATTTTTGGTTCAGGAGCAAATCGAATCTTGGTCGAGACGGATAGCTCGAAGGAGATCGCGTCTGCCTCGGTGACTTTGTGAGTCTGTCCGCTCCCACGAAGCAGTCTGAATTTAAATTTTCATATCCAGGTCGACCCACTCCGGCTTCAAGCCGAAGACGTACGTGGCCATGATGAAGGGACTTATTTTCCTCGGGAATAACTCTTTCACAGAAGACGTTCCTATCGCCGTTGCGCTGAAACCACTAGGCGTCCAGTCCGACAAGGAAATCCTCCTTCTCTACGCTCGAAATACCGAGTCATACCAAGGAGCATTCTCTCCCAACCTTGAGGAAGCGGTCAAGCTCGGTATCTTCACAACGCAGCAAGCAAGAGAATCGAACGCGTGTTATTCGGCAGGCGGCTGATCCGCGCAGACCAACTTGGGAGGAGGGCATGGGTCATAATCGTCTCGACGCACGTACCGGTTGTCAATCTCGATTTGACTTCCAAGGCACTATGTTTAACTCGGCGATTCTGTATGGCCAATCAAGGCTCATCATTAGTGGATGACAGAGACTACGTAGGCAACAAGGGGCTAGAACGGTAAGTCATTTAACAATGACGTTGTAACAGCTTCTCAGTGCTAGTTAACTCCTTTCACTGCTTTTCGAGGATCTCTTCAAGAACTGGGACGCGAGCTTGAAACTGCCGATCGATAAAGTCCTAAAGAAGCCATCTCGAACAACCGAATTCGATCCGTACAAGACAATTCTCGCAATTGGCTAACCAAACCCTCTCGGCAACTGGTCTCTCAAGCGATTCAAGTTGAAGCGTGCCAGGCTAACGCACGTCCTCAGCCGCCTGTCCTTCATATTAGCACCAGGGATGATGACCCGAATTTCGTCCCAATTTGAGAAGACGAGAAAATTCAGCAGACCAAGAGTGCTTCAACCGAGTCAATGGGGTATGTCATGCCCCAGCGATTCACCCGAAGGGGAAGTGTGCGGGCTGGTCAAGGACCTTGTGTTGATGCCCCATATTACGACGGATGTCGAGGAGGAACTAATATTGCGGATTGCTACTCTACTAGGTGTTGACGGTGAGAACGGTGTTCTGTTATCCTGCTCGATGGTTCTACAAGACATTGTGATGTCCACGGGCGCGGAAATCTACGGACCGACCTCCTTCGTAGCTCACATCATCGTTGGTATTACTCTATTTCCTGCCAGATTTGTTGCTCAGTTCCGCAAGTTGAGGCGTGCCGGCAAGATCAACGCCAAAACGGTCAATATTGCAAGTGTCGGTGGACGAAGCTGCCGGCCACTGGTCATTGTGGAACACATGTGACCGAAGGTGACCAGTGAGCATATCCAGGTGCATTCGTTCCTCCTTGTAGTCTAGGGCGGGAGGCGCTCACCTCCGTCTTAGTTCCTGAAAGCCGGCAAAATGAGCTGCGTACTAGTAGAATACGTGGGCTACAACGAGGTGAACGACTCACACATCGCATTCTACGAGGACCAACTTGAGTCTTCGACGACTCATTTAGAAATCGAACCGTTCACAACCCTAGGTGCCTTCGCTGGACTGATTCCCTACCAGCTACCACGAAACGCCTACCAATGTGCCGTGGACAAGCAATGCATTGGCACGGTTGCATTCAACCAGCTCACCTGCATCGATTTCACTGTTGTATCTGTTGGTGTACCCACAGCAGCCCAGGTTCAAGACAAAGACTATCGAGCCTGTTGGATATGACAATCTTCCAGCAGGGCAGAGTGCGACTGTTGCGATTATGAGTCACTCGGGATATGACATCAAAGACGCACTTATCCTGAACAGGGTAAGAGTGCTACGGTGTCCCTTTCCATGGACCTATAAGCTTATCATATACTAGGGGAGCCTGGATCGAGGCTGTGGACGATGTCAAGTATTCAGAAAGAACACAACGCAACCGAAAATACCCTAGCGGAACGTACGTACGGCACTTTCGCGACCGGAACATGTTGCTCATCTTTATCTACCAAGTTTGACCGTCTTGCATACGCGCCCATTGACGGACCGACGAAAAATAGGGCTAAAAAACACGACGTTATCGATGGGGACAGTTTGGCAGGAGAACGTGTGAACCCCGGATACGTCTATTTCAACAAGCAGGCGCCGTCATTTGCCAATGACAATACCGCAGTGTCAGCGGTAGCGGGTTTCAAGAATACTCCACTGGCCTACGAAGTGCCAGTGTCAGGGTATATCGACAAGGTTGAACACCTACTGTATTTGGAGGACGTTCGCTCACAGTATTACACTTAGGTTATGCTCACCGACACCGAAAATGATCAAATTCTCATCACGACATGGACAAAAGATGTGCAATCCTATTCTACACTTATGATGGATGTCGCCTCAATGACTTTGGAAAAGCGTTACGGGTTTGATCGTCAAACAAGAAGGTATACCGTTCAAATGATCAAGGCACCTGCCCAGGTTAGTTCCCCTTTCGTAAGTCCCTTTCTCATACCTTCTCCAGATTCTATCATGAACCCACACGGTTTCCCTTTTCGAATGACGGTTGATGAGATGATCGAGCTATGTAGCCCGATGCGTTCGCGTATCTCTCTCTTAACCGAGTGTGCAGGCAGGTGTGCTACGTGGTACTCTGGAGTACGGTACTGCGTTCGGGGGGTCGAAAGTATGTGGAAAGGGTGGGATCTGGGCCTAAACTGACGGCTGCTTAGGTTAAGTTGAAGTACTGTCCAGTATCCTCATCCCCAAATGGTTCAGCTATTAATATTCTAGAAAGGATATGCTAACCAGCGGGATCACTGGCGATTCTTTGGAGGCATCCGTTCTACTATCAGGTAAGTACTGTATCCTCAGTGTGGCGATAAGCAGTGCCACTCACGATTCCAACAGAAATTCAGTAGGTCAACTTCTTCTTGCATGGTTGCCCAGCTCACTCATATAGAACACATGGTAATGGTCAAATCCACGCTCGAGCACGGTACGTAGTGCTGAATATAGCCGCTGATTTATTGACCTTTCGCCCTAGTGGTCCTCGGGCAGCCCTAACTCGTCAGCCGACTGAGGGTCGATCATGAGACGGTGGTCTACGATTAGGAGAGATGAACGAGGCCGTCTTATTGGCCACGGAGCCATACAACTTCTGCTCGAACGGCTGCTTCTCACTGCGCACCCGTTCCTCGTTCCTCTTCCCATCAATCGCCGCGCGCTCGCCGTTCTTCGACCTCCCCCACGGATGGTACCAGACTACCCATAACCCACGCGTCCTTGTTGGTTCGTCCGTCGCCATCGCGTTCTCCGTCGGCATCTTCAACTCCTTCGGTCTCAGCGTCATCCAGCGCGTATCCGCCACTGCGCGGAGTATCACTGACACATGCAGGACTATGACGATCTGGATTATCAGTCTTGGACTCGGCTGGGCGGTCCTCGACTAGCTGTATTCCATCTTGCAGGTCGCTAGTTTCGGGTTGTTGATTAATTGATTACAGGGACTGTCGCGGCAAAACCGCGAGTCATGAGATGTGGTATGAGGCTTCCGTACGCCTTAGTACTAGAATCTATATGTCTCTTAAAGAGTTATAGTAGTGTAGAATAACCGCAATGGTTAATGCAGGGTCGCAATTTGCAAAACCGTCGGTCGCAGTGCGGTGGCAGTTTTTCGAGTATTTCGACCCTGGGTCCTCTAGTCTCCTTTGGGTGTCCAACAGGTGCCGCCTGGTTATGCCCAAAGGGACTAACTATCAGATACTAATCGAATTTAACGGCCGCATCCCTAACTCAGCGGGAAAAGCTGAAACCACACGAAAACCGTCGCTGACCGCTGTGGCTGTGCTAACCGCACCGCGACATTCCCTGACTTGATTACGTCCTCCTTTCCATTCCACTTCCATGCCGACGGGTTATACCCGCTGTAGATACGACACGTTCCTCTTCAACAACCTCGTTACGGACCTCCTTGTGTCCGTCCGTCGATCACAAAAGAACGTAAGGATCTTTCGCCCCTCGCTCGTTGCACTCTATATCCGGAACGAACAATAAACTGGCGAAGACAATAGGGACAGCCAAAACGATCATACGCACAATAATTAGGTCCAGGTCGGGAAAGAATGTCTACAGGGATGTGGCCATGGCTAAGAGGGCAGATAAGACGAAACCTAATCCAGAAGTGTGGCTGGACAGGTATGAGGCTGGATAGACATGTGGCCAGACCCAAACGTCATAGCAATCTGAGAGTAACCGTTATTATTTGTGTACCATCTCCAAGCACCGCATTAAAAACCCGTGAAGCGTAATTCATAGAGCAAGAGCGCACCAACTAATAGTGAGACCTTTACTTATTCCTGCTGCACCCCTAGATCAAGGCCCAAGGAGCTGCACGACGTTTGCGCGTCACGTTTGTCGGTGTGGGCGCTATAATTTGCCACTGGCGTTTACAGGTTTCTGCGACGCAACAAACCTGGGCTGGTAGACACGAGCGAAGTGACTCAGAAAGATGGAATTTGCGGTCTCGTATGCGGTGTGACATCTCACTTGGGACTTGCAGAGGTCGTGTAACGGCTAAGGGAAAAGGGCTGAGGGAAAGTTGATGCGCTCAACCCTTGGCTGAATGCTGTTGCGGGGGAGCGGCGGTTTGCTTGTTCCGATGCTTGGCTATCACAATAAAACAAGGGGTTTCGTCTCTGTTTGTAGGTGTAGGCCCTACAAACAACGACGGCCTCAACGACCTTTCTCTCCATCCGTTTAATCGGCCTCTGCTATCGACAACCCATTGTGCTTTCTTTTCTCCTTCCAGCTGCTCTGGCTTCTCTAGCGGTAACAGAGAGGATATATATTGATTGTGTTTCCCCAACCCAGATGCATCTCGGCTAATTCAACTACCTCACCTTCCAATGATGCCAATGATGTACCATTACGGGAAAACAAAGGATGATCTCCGGAAGAGCGCCCGTCGAGCGCCCGCTGTTTCGGAGATAATGATAATGTCTCATTACATAAGTTTGATTGCAGAGCGCTTAGCCTGTGCAATGTTAATATCAAACCCACGCTGCTCGCCCCACGCTGCTCGCTCAGCGAGCTCAAAGACAAACTCTGCTTGACCACCTTTCCCTCAGACCCCTCAGAACCCAGCACACCTACTCGCCTGCCCATTAGAGACGACTATCTCGAGCCACCTATACATGCTTACTGTTACATTGTAAGTTTGCTTTGCTAATATGGATATAGACCCTCGTGAGGTAGATCTGAACGGTTGCGCTGTAGGTGCGCCATAGTGAATCGACGGATAATTTGAGGCCTGCATGGGCCGGTGAGATAACTCTAGTACTATACTAGTAGCATAGAATAGGTCCACTGACTCGTTTTCGTTGTAGGGTGAACCGACTCTCCACTGTCAAATCATGGTGTCTAGCTTAACAGCACCCAACAAATGTAACCAATCGTTTACGCACCTCGCCCCCGATCTCGTTCACTTGCGTGTGGCTGAGTGGCTGCTTCCTGCTATGGGGCCGGGCAAGGAAGGGATGAGCCATGCTCGTGTGCTGGGAGAATGGCGGTACTCCGTCCTACGCACTTCCATACACCAGATCTACGCGTCAAACCTTAAATGTGCCAATAGCACCGCCGTCCAATGTTATGGAACGGGTACTGGCGGAGGGCTATGACTTGACGAACGCGCGAGTCAGCGGAGGAACGGGATGCCCGACGGGGGCTGGGACTGGTCGTGGGTGATTCTGGGGTATTACTATTCGGTAGGGCGATGCGTTACTGTTGCTCTTGCACTGGTCGTTCGCTTGTATCGCGTGCTGGGTCGACTTGCTTTGCTTACCACGGTGGTGCACAAAGTAATCGGTTCACGCGGGAAACCTATGTATCATCCAAGGCTCCATAGCTGCGGATGCATTGCTAAAGGGGTCATCTGGTATGATTTCCGCAGCTGTAGCTATGTTGACGCGGATCCCGCTGCGGAGAGCGCACCTA
>Ga0307515_10019338_pt1 | contig 12269 bp, 12 predicted proteins | sample 17_EM_MG_FD_194513 | JGI IMG/M metagenome (GOLD analysis project Ga0307515, IMG submission 194513) | Populus trichocarpa ectomycorrhiza microbial communities from riparian zone in the Pacific Northwest, United States - 17_EM | ecosystem: Host-associated > Plants > Roots > Unclassified | place...
GCGGGAGGACGGTCGGAGGATGAACCCACTTGGACTTAATACTATCATTCGCTCAGAGCCTTCAGAGCCTTACCACCACCTTTCGACCGCTTGTCCCCCAACCACCGCGACGATCGCGACCACCGCGACGACGACGACGACGGCGATGGCCCTCCACTTGGACAAACATCGACACTCGTTTGCTCCATTCCCCGCTCACTCTCGCACTGACCAGCTCGATCTTCCCCTCGTCGTCCATCACACCCATAGCCCCTCCTCCGCCTCGTCCTTCGCCTCGTCCACCCTCAGCTCGATGACCACCAACACAGACAGTGGAGAACAAGAACAAGATACCTCGCCTTCGTCTGCTCCCTCACTTTTCAACGACACCTCCCCGTCGCTCCCCCAGACGCCCTCGTCGGCGAATTCACATTTCCGACTCGATCTCCATTCCACCGACTCTTCCGTCGCCGCCTTGAAGCAACGCCAGCTTCACTACACTTACACCCACCTCGCACCTACGGACGACCATCCTCTTACTTCTGGACGTGGCGTGTTCCCTCTCTTTCTTGCCCAACGCTCGTCCATCCTCAAGGCATGTTCTTTTCAGCCAATCGGCCATTTCCAATTCCTTCCTGACGCACACCTTCCTTCCTCTAGCTTATTAATCTCCCTCTTGACGCCCCCTCGTTCCTAGCCTCGCTTTTCACCTCGACCACTCTCCACCAGCCTTCCTCCCTCTGGACGCTTGCCACCCACGCAGGCGGGCCTCGATTCGGTCAAGAAGACCTCGTTTGGCTTGTTTACGAGCATCACGAGCAGGTCCGCCCCCGTTGACAACCCTCCCCCGGTTCCACGGCCACTGACTCTTATTTGTCTCACCTCACTTAGGCCGTCGCCGCCCTCTCCTCGCTCTCTGCCACTCTCGGCACTGCAATCGTACCAGCCCTCCAAGACGACCTTAAGCCCCTCGACAAGCTTCGCAGGCTCGATATCTCAAATCACCCTTCGGTATGTTCCATTCGGCGGTGCAATTTGGTTTGCATGCCAGCTCACTTAAAAACCCTTTCGCCTTGCAGTCTACCGCCCCCCTGGGTACTCTCCGGCATCGTGCTACAGCTCCCTCGTCGATGCACCAAATTTCACTCGCGCAGGCTCAATACCCCCTTCCGTCCATCCCATTCCGTCCCTTTTCGCAAACTATCGCCACGCCAACTCCCCCACGCCACAATCCTCGTCCACGTATGCATACTGATTCTCCCGTCGTTTCCGACTCGGCTTCCAGTGACGACCACGACGAGCCCCAAGACGAGACATTCAACAGTAAGACCAAGACACCCACTGTCCACCCACTCAGGCCAAGAGTTCATCCCACACCCACACACGTGCCCCCCGCAGGAGTCGACGACATGGCCGATTTATCGCGCATCGGAGTCCTTCGCGCAACTGCCTCAATGGGAGACTTGTATTCACGCGGACAGTTACCACTCTCCCCGTACTCAAACCCGTACTGTCACCCCATTGCCATCAACCAGAGTAACACTCATAGCGCAAGCGCTGGCACGTGCACCCCAAACTCGCTTGGCTTCACGCTTTCGACCAACCCACCAGCGCCTCGTGCGACCGCGTTCAGGCAGGGTGACTGGATGTGCACCGCCCCCGGATGTGGTGCACACAATTTTGGTCGGAATTCGGCATGCATCGGGTGTGGATGGGCGCGAGCCCATCAACTAGGCGGCCCTACTGCTGCCGCGACCTTCGGAGGCGGGAACATCGGAGGGATGAGTAGCACAAATATAAATATAGGCCCTAGAGGTGGGGTCGGCATTGGCCTTGGGATGGCCCATCCGTCTACCGCGATGAATAGTAATGCAAGACCCGGAGTTGGGAACGGGATCCCGCGATTTGCGGCTGCCTCTGCCCCTGCCTCTGCCACAACCCCAACTGCGGACGTGAATGGGTTGGAGAGTGCGATCGGCAACCTGAGTCTCCACCCGAGCGCCATACAGGCTTTAGGTGGTCCTGGAGGCTTGAACGCGTTACACGCGGCAATTCTGGCGCATCAGCAGCAGCAAGAGCAGGTACGTGGAGTGGTGGATCGGCCCAAAGTCCCTCACGCGACTATCCACGGGAACGGGAGCAATACCCCGAATAATGGGAAGGAGGCGGCGGCCGCAGCCGCCGCTCTCAACGCATTGCAAGGACTTCCTGGAGTTGGGACAGCCGGTGCTAGCAATGGGGTACCGCTCTTGATCCCCACGACGATTGCCGGGGGTGCAAACTCACCAATGGTCCCCTCCACTTTACCCAGTCAGAATCAAGGCTTCAGCACTCTGCAACAACAGTTGCCTCCGTTGCAGCAGCAACAGCAAAACCCCGTCTTGCAGACCCTCACCCAGCAGCTGGCTGCCGCTACACCACCGAATGCTCCAGCACCATGCACGCTCCCGTCGCTTCTCACCCCCTCAGGCCGGCAGATCGCCCAGGGCGGCACGGTGCGCAACGTCTCCGGGGATGACACCAATCCTATCTTCATGTTCTGGCCGGACAACGAACCCCTACCCGAGCCTGGCCAGTGCCGCCCATCTGGACTGTTCACTTGCCTTGGAGGCAACGGCAACGGACCGCTGCCCCCGATCCTTAATACGGGCAATAAAGGCCCGATTGAGAGTCAGCCAGGAGATTGGACTTGCCGGAAATGCGAGTATTTGGTGAGTGTTTTGTTTTTTGCCTTTTTCCCTGTGACATGTGTGTTTTTCGGGATTGGAGATCCGGAGGATCTGTTCGGTTCAATTAGGAGAGCGTCTACCTAAATTTTCCGAGGGCGGTGCCCGTAGTGTTGTTGGCAGGTGACCGTCGGAGATAACAAGTGCCTTGGGGATGGCAGCGATCGGACATGAGCAGGAGCCGTTGGCTACCCCTGGTACTGGAGCTCTTATTTGTGCTTCTATGTCTCGAGTTTCGTCACCCGTGCTTCGAATATTCCTCGCCTGTCGCCACATGTGAAATCTGAACGACAACTTACGTTGACTGACCCCCTTTTGTGACTTTACCTACAGAACTGGCGTCGAAGGCGCGTCTGCGCACTGTGCTTCCCACATGCTGAGGGCAACTCCGAAGGCACGAAGAATGCGAGCTCGGATGTACAGGAGCGTGTCACGTTCCTCGCTAGCCTGTTGGCTCATCAAATGCAAACTCAAATGGCACAACAACAGCAACAAGTGCTTTCTCAGGCCCCACAACTTCAACCTCCATCGTCGTTCCCAACACTCGGGCAGCGCGCGAATAGTCTCCCCACTGGCGATGCAGTCGGAGCTTCTGGCTATGTTAGTGGAGGGTCGCGTATTAGGATGAACACTGGGCAACCCCACCCCATACTTCAATCTCAGCCCCAAGTCGTGATGAACTTCACTCCGCCTCCAGACGAGACTCCGAATTACCATAGCCGCCCATCGCAAAAGTCTGCGGGACTATCGGTCAATATACCCTCTCGATTCAGTGTCAGCAATGCTGGGTCCTCGAGGAGCGGTAGCTACTTCGAGGCTCTGAACAAGGATGCCCCGGCATTCACACCGCTCTCTGCACGTGCTGGAAACTACAGTTTTGGGGGCTCGATGCCATTTCATGGGTTCGATAGCGCGCCAGGGAGCGGAAAACCCTCCCCTCCCTCATCGGCTACTTCACGCAGCTCGTTCGCTATCCCCATTCAGACTCCTCCAGCGTCGTCTATGTCTCGTCCCAGTACCAACTTTTCGGTCGAAGATAAGACGCCCTCGCCTTTACCACTGTTACCGTCGTTCATGCACGAGATGGTCGGCGGGGATTCGTCGACCCAGCCCAGCCCGTTAATGTGTACCGATGGTTGGCCAAGCAGGAGAATGACGCCGTCTACCGAAGGGTCCGAGGATTCCCATTCGTTTAGGAGCCGGAGCTCGATCGCTTCTTCATTTGGCGGCCTGGGCGTAGAGTATCCGCAGGCACAGCAGAGGCTTTCCTCTATTTCTCAACATCGCCCCACCATCAGGCAGGCTTCAGCTCCTTCGGCCTGGGCTCATGACGTCGTCTTCTCGAGGGGCGCGACGACAACCGCATCAAAATAACTTCATTTCCGCTTTCAGTGCTCGAACTTACTGCCTCATCGCTGAAATCGCATTATCATTTCGTGCATTCCTCTTGATCACTGGTCACCGACGTTCATATGTTCATGTGTATTGTTCTTATTCATCTTGGTCATCATCTCTTGTGTGGTGCTGCATGTCTTGCATCTCCTCGTCCTCTCTCGTATCCTCTTGGAATCGGCGCACTTTCTTCACTCATCGAACCACGCGCCCCACCATATGCTACCCCGTGCTCATAATCCACCTTGAAAACCACACATTACATTACACGCGACTTGACTGCTTTGCCGGATGGAGGCTCCGCAGGTGTTGCTTTTTATTTTTCTCTCTTGCTTCCCTCCGACATCGCCCATCACCACGGAAGCGGCAGCATGTGTACACATACACGCATCATTATACCGCGACCATTCTTGGAAGGATAGGGGTGGGGTTGATGGGAGGATGGGGTATCGTGCCTAGGGTTTGGGAGCTGGCTTTTCATACGGAATCCAGCCGGTTCAAATCGCTTCGACGGCGCCTCAACCTGTGCCAGCGCCTACCAATCTAAGTATATCAACAGTGTCACCAATATCACTACATTACAGCACGGTCCTCTCTTTTTGTGGTTTTCTCTTGATTCTCTACGTGTCTTGCTCTTCTCCCCAGTCATCTTTGGATTGACACCCGCTCACCCCTTGCGTGCTTGCGTTTTCATTGGACCCTTTGGCCAACTGGGATTGGTCCCCATAGGATGTAACAATTAGCTAGACGTGGTTCTATTTTTGAAGTCGCAAAGGTCACTACATACGAACACTTGGGTACCAATAAGTGCTAACTTAAGCTTAACGCCTTGTTTCTCTTCCCCACACCTCTGGTTAACATTAATAATAACCTCTTTACCCTGTTCGCGATGTGTTTTCGGGGTTCTATCCCCCGTGCCAGAAGTAGTATTTACGGAGATGAAGGAGCGGCGTTGGTATTAGCATGAGAAGTATTAAGGGTCTTGTTGGAGGTGAAAACAGCGTTATGGACTTCAAGAAAATTCCACGTCGCGAGAGTTGAGAGCCCGTGGTTAATAAAGAGAACACCGTTTAGCAGGCTCTTCTTGTCTCATCCGTCTCATCCTTGCAGGCATCGATTTCCGTCGGCAGATTGTTGTCATTTCACTCGTCAGGAATAAGCAACAGCGCAAAACTGGCTTGATATAACAGTAAAATGTATATCGTGGATGGCCACGAAAATACGTGCCAAAGAGAACCGCGAATTCTACTCTCCAGCGTACTGGTCGGAACCATGTTCGTTCGTTCGTTCGTTCGGGCAATACTGAAAGGCCGTTGGCACAGCAAGCAGTGATTCGAAATGGCGCGGTTAAAGGGGTTTTGCGCCGTAACGAATTTGGTCGGGTCATATCTGCGCTGGTACAGTGTAGAGCTGTCTGCAACTGCAACATGTGTCCCTGTTGGAATTTCCACGCAGCCGGGAATTACGACGAGATGAATTGTGGTTTGTCGGGGTCTGCTATAGGCACGGCTCAGAAGTGGCCATGTGATATCCCGATCCGGTCCCGCAACAATATTAACCGGAGCGCTGAGGCTCGATCAGTACTGCGTCCAAATTCCGACAGTCCGAATATTTACTCTCCTTACAATCCCGAAGGACAGATTAAAATTCTCATTGAGGATGTATCTCATCCGATCTAGCCTGTGGGAACGTGGGAAGCCTTGTGGTATCAGAGACTTGAGATACATATACGTGGGTCTCGTCTGGAGCATGTAGCCCCCGGGGCATAAGTGGTCGGAGTCGGAATATTCGCCCAAAGGGCATTTACCTGGGCCTCCCATCGCCTCGCTTATCGCAATCGCCTGTTCCAGTCACCTTAGGGAACCCGACTGCTCGCTGAGTCGCTTGAGCAGGTTGAAAAGGAAGTACTGTCGCCTCGGTTCTGGAGTGCGGCGAGATTATTAGCTTTCGGCTTTACGGGTGGGCCTTCAGCGTATCCGAGACGCCTCGGATACGCCGACTGTCTCGGGACGGAACTATTCGCCTGTTCTGATGTACCGCATAACCGAATAACTCAGTCTTAAGGCCGACAAGTCACCAGCAATAGTATCCTGCTCCGTAGGTCACATAGAGTGGGATCTAACAATCAAACCTTTTGGTTCTAGTAGCTCTTGCCTTGCAATTCCATCGTGATACTCGTGCTGTTTTGCATATCCCGGGCGTTTGCAGCCTCGAAATCGTGGAATAGCTCATAGTTCGCCGCGCAAGCGTCTCGTAAATATTCCTTCATGGTCTCTTGAGGATAACCAGTCCTTAATGAAGGGACCTGGTTGGCGAATCTTGCCGAGAGTGCATCTGGCTCGCACTTCGAAAAGAACACACTCCGATCCCGCCGTTCTCAAGCAGTGACGTCGTAACATTCGGACTCAATCGACCCGACTCCGGATCTCAACGACATACTGCAGATAAGCCGGCCAGTTTCAGGTGATTTCCACATGTATATAGGGGCCTCGCGATTCTTCTTGTGCTCCAAGAATCCCAATATCCCACCAAACTTGGCCCCCAAACCCGATCCCGACTGGTTCCAAAGATCGAATGGCGGAAACGTGCATCAGGTGACTGCCACGGTTCCGTCTTGCGCTTCTAAATTACCCGTTATTGTATCACCTCGCTTACCATCGCTTTTACACGGAACTAGTCTAACAGCGTCAACACCATTCCTATATCTCCCTGTGGAACTCTATTTTATTATTGCAATTTTTTTGCACGAGGATTATCTTGCTTCCCAAAGTGGACACACTTCGCACCCACTCCTTGCCTTGCGGATGTGAGTTCTCATCCCGCTGCTAGTACTAGTGCCTTGGCTGACATTGCCGCTTAATATCATTAGTGCGCACTCACGATTTCGTGACATTGGCAAGGGCCTGCTTTTCAAGTTTGCCAAGCCACTCACCGCATCGAATTTCCGTGCTCGACTAGTGACTGCTCCCACTATTGGGGGACTCGTACGAACGATTACTATCAATATCAAGGATTTGGACCCTTCGCTCGACGCTCTCTTCTCGACGATCATCGAGACCTTCAAGCGACTGGATGACCTTACTCTGATATATGACAAGGACGACAAGCAGGCTCGCCCTGTGCTTATCAAGTCCCTTTGTGGACTTAGACATTTGTCAATGCTCAGAGTCGAAGAGGCTGGCATTGACATGACCATGGTGCCTGGCTATGACGAAGCCGAACGTGGCCTCCACTTTATTGATCATACGCTTAATAGCCTCCTATCCAGCGACAGCATCCAGATCCAGTCCTTGGCACATATTTGTAGTGCCTCCCTCCACCCCAGCGTCTTCCATACCCTTCGCACACAGCCTACCCAACTCCGCACGCTTATATTTCGAGCCAGCATCCAATATGGTCTCCGAGGCCTCTTCAATGAACCCACTCAGTGGTCAAGCGCAGCGAAGCTTGAGAAACTCGTCATACGCGCATGTTCGGGGACCCATTATGCCGCCATAGCTCGTCATGTCGTTTCAGGTGTCTTCGGAAACCTGAAACATCTAGTCGTCATTGGTTCCGGTTACACCGATAAAAGCCTCCTGGCTTTATGGCGACCAGGACGATCAATCCGGGCTCTAGATCTCTTGGAGATTGACCATGCTTTCGACTGGGAAGTCTCAGCATTAGCGATTATTCCAGTGAAGGAGGTCCATGTGACCAGAGTCTTTCGCCACGCGATTGTCAACGCGTTGACACAAGAAGGATTCGCCGGATTGGAAGTCTTGAAGGTCCAACATTGGAGCGATGAAGCAGATAGACAGTTTCCAGAGTTTAGAAAGGCTTGCGCTGACCGTGATGTAAAGCTTCGAGTTGGAGCCGAACCCTACGGTCGTTGCGATTGCCATGATGAGCGAGTTGTGGGCACAAGAATGTGAAAATTGGTGACTTTGAATAGATTTTGCTTACGCATTGGGAATGGCTAATCTGTAGATCCTTTCTGCATTCGCTATATATTAACCTCGCAGTCCGTCTAGCCGACGGATTTAGCAGAGTATAGAATAGAAAGAGATCCTCGGTTTCAATTTCCAAAGTAGCCTGGTCCCAGTTGCAACGCTGGTGTGATAATGAACGGCGTCTGCCAGCATTGATTTTTGGGAAACCTTACGCATGCATTTACAGCCACTTAGGTTATACGATAGATCCATATTCTCTTTTGAGGCCCGCTTCACTCGAAGTGCTAGTGGCGAACCAAGAGAAAGGGGACCAGCCCTCTGGGTCCCTGCTTCATAGACACGCGCGCACCTAAAGCCATTTGCGTTGCTGATTGTACGCAACATATAAGGGCGCCTGACTTATAAGGCAAATCGGCCTTGGTGACATGGCCAAAACTTGCAGGCATATGCTTGTGAAGATAGAATACAAGACTTTCTATTCGCTTACACTCGAAAGACTGTCGAGGACAGTAACAGAGACGGAAGCGGAAAACGTCTGACCCCTCCGGCTCTATGGACAAAACTAGAAAGGCGCGAGCCTCAGTAAGCGGTAGCAACCTGAGTCTGTGTTGTCCTACAATGGGATGACTCATATAAGGGGACCACGTGTGAAATGGGAAGGAAATTCGAACCAACGCCGAAAGCACGGAGAGCTGGTTTGCAATCCTGTACGTGACCGAAGTATCTACGCGTTCCCAACGGTCGGAAATGGACTGGGAGATAGCAATCGAGCCGTGATCGAATATGAGACGAGAACGCCAATACTCTCCCCTTTGATTCTCACCGATGAAGTGAGTAATTATTGTGACTCAGTTATATATTTCTGTTCTAATGAGTTTAATGTAATCTTCGAAGGACCTCCAGTCACATTATCACATTATCAAGATCTACTTGTTGTATTATACATACACCATCTTGCCAGATTTCATAGGACAGGCTCCCGCAGCAACGCTACATCCACGCTCGAGTCCCGGACAAGATAGGTCTTGTCCCTTGAACCCATTTCGGAGCATTCATATGAGACTGGAAGGTCACAAGAAAACTGGATTGTAAATGATAGTCCTCGTACAAATTTTTTTGACGATCAGCCCTCAAACTAATGAGAACTTGACAAATTATAACCACTTGAAGTGAAAAAAATATTTTTCATGAAATATGGGATGAGTCCGAGAGCTTTCTGGCAAGGTGTTAGGGATAGGGGTTATTGATAGAGGGCGGTTTCCCGTAATTCCGCAAACGAGCCGCAAGTCTTATCCTTTATATAGAGCGAAGACAAATATTTCGGAAACGGTTATTCGACCCCCCAACTGCATCATCCCTGAGAAAATATATTCGCGCCCTATTTGGTAATTTAGGCTCGCGTTGCAAAAGGCGGAGGACCTCTCCACAAATATCAACAACAAGTTAATTCCTTTTGCTTCTCGTTTTTTGGATTTGCCTCCTGTTCCTTCGCGCTTTGTTTAACCGCTTAGTACCGTGATAGGAGCTACTTGTACTAAGTACCCTGATGATATGAGTTAGTACGCCGACGACGCCTGGAACTCGATACTGTCAAGACTTTTCTGAATCTCCTCTCGGTTCGCCCTTCAATAAGGAAGCCAATCCAGTCCTGAGTGCCCTTGACGCGCTCACGTCTTTAGCTTACAAATGCAATCTTTATTGCTTTGGTACGCCATTTCCATAGCAGCACCTCGGTTCTATTCGTGCTTCACAGTACCCTACTTGCATTGTGTGCCTTCCCCTCGCAACTCAATTGACTCTCGCGGATATACCCCTCGTGCGTCGTACTCCCTTCGGGCGCTCGCCACTACCTGGTCTATCAGTTGCCGAGACCGGGCCAAAGCTAGGGGTGCGAGGCTGTCACCGGGAGCGGCCTCGAGGCACGGTCTCTAGAGCGCGCGGCGGTATATTTCAGCCGATATCTCCTTCTTATGACCTCGTGTCTATTTCATAATTGGTGTGATGGGGTGATGTGGATCCAAAACTGGACTGCCTCCCGGCGGTCCTTGCTGATACAGGAGATTTTCACTTCGAAGTGTTGAGGAAGCAGAGCAAGTAAAGTTTACTGCCCCCCATTTCTGAAGACGAGTATGACCAAGACTCCTGGTGTCTGCTACTACTAATGGGTGAGTTGTATGCTATGACCGGTGATCATACTAAGATCTCCACTGCTTTCCAAACGACTTCCCACCCCCCAATCCTCTGATACTCTATACAATCTGGGTGGTGAGCTGGCTAAAGGTCCTAATATAATTCCAGTGGAACCTCACGAGGTAGCACCTTTATTTGGTACAGAAATACTGTATTAAAGCCAAGATTTTTAATCCAAATTACTTATCAACCTCTATAAAGAGTTCATTATTGACCAGGTTCCCTAAGATTGTAGGTGCCAGGATTTGACGTCCACTCAATGCACCTGGAGGCTGACCAATGGCCCTGTCCCCAGATCATGCCCCAATTGCCAGCCTCAATCCAGGGATTGTCTTTATAACCCCTGCGGAATTTGATCGAGGCTGGCTATTTGACAAAGCAACGAAAATGAAGTCCAATCAGTAAGCGTGTGCTGCGACCTGCCTCACACCTCCACCTGTAGAGACTGCCAACGACCCCAGCCTACAATCTACGACGGAAATAGCATGCCAGCATACCACAGGAATGAGTTGGGAACGTCTAGTTTCTTTATCGCTGAACCGACCGACCGTCATTGAGTCGTAATCTAAGGGATATTGCTTTGGGGTTTGAGGATGGGCGTGAAATCTTCGGCGGTGATAACTCGGCTCGACCGCGGCCTCAACGCTAATGGGAATGACATTTGAGGGTCACGGCACAAACTTGGTTTTAGGGTTGGAACGCCGATCGGGCCGTTACCAACGTCGAATCTGGTAGTTACCTCCCTAAGCCGAAGCCTCGGGTTACGGGGAACCGGTAGATGGCTTCCGAAGGAACACCTCTCGCATCTACTTCGGCTGTATGCAGCAGCGCCTTCGGTTTGTCATCCATCACACATTATCACGCTTGAGCGCATGGCCGGACAGTAGCGATGTATTCACAATACGCGAGCCATAACGAGATGGTCTCTAAGGTATATACGTAAGCTTGAAAGGTGGAAACCTGACTGGCCAGGAGCATTCAACGAAATATTAGTTAATTTGATGGGTATTCATATTCCGGCCTGAGAGCGTACCAACCTCACCAACCTTTACCAACCTAATTTAATTACTCGGTGATTTAAATGAGAAACTGAGATAGGGACAAGGATTTAAACTTTAAGTCCTGCCCTGATTCTGTGACGACTTTAGAGCACCTCGAGTCGTCAAGCTCGGCGGACTCGGTCATGGTCCCCCCCAGTACAGGATATTTGAGGGAGAATGTCAAATTGACTGGTATCACGTAGTTGGAGTATTAGGGGCGCGATGGGGGTTACTGTTGAATTGCGTAGCTTGGAGCAGGAGATACGGCCACATTGCTCATGACAACCTAGTGCTACAGGGACATCCTCAAGGGGAAATCATACTGACCATGGGGCACAACACCGCCTCGTCTGTTAGGGAGAGAAAGAAGGAAGCGCATATTTACATTGACTGGGTGTACTAGAAGACCCCTATAAAGTAGGTGACCATTAAACTCTTTACCGCATGGGAGTAAGGCGGTTGTGGCCGCTCGATAGCCGGTTCCTCGACATGTGTCTGTCCCGGTTCACATATGAGGCAGGTGCAACTTTGAGTTTTGGTGGGTGACGGGTAATAGTCGGACTGGGACGACTGGAGAGGGGAAGGAGGCAGGCCGAAAGGCCGTCTAGTCCTTGGATGCTCGCGTACAGCGAGTAAGTCACACCCGGAAGCGAAGGAGACAGAAGATGGCGCTTGCACTTACGGGAGCAGTAACTAGAATAGCGACGAAACATGAATAGCACTTTTAAGACATTCAGGCGTACCTCGTGCTCCTATAATCCCGCTGAGAGACAGACGTCGAAAACGAAGGCGCCTAAAAACCTTCTCTGGATACACAAGTAGTGTAATGCTCAGGACCATGGCCGTAGAACGTGGTTGTCCCTGATTCTTTGAGTGGTTTGGTCCTTGATTGGCGCTTCAACTGACGGATGCGCGTGTCCCACTGGCCGGAAACTTCCTCGAGGTCATAGTACCTCGTACAGGCTCCTAGTTGGCTTGCCCGAGGATGCAGAGGAATTGAACAGAAAAAA
>Ga0307515_10019339_pt1 | contig 12269 bp, 8 predicted proteins | sample 17_EM_MG_FD_194513 | JGI IMG/M metagenome (GOLD analysis project Ga0307515, IMG submission 194513) | Populus trichocarpa ectomycorrhiza microbial communities from riparian zone in the Pacific Northwest, United States - 17_EM | ecosystem: Host-associated > Plants > Roots > Unclassified | place...
AGTTCGTTGACAACCATGCTCAACACTTCGTGGTATGTTTGTTCAACCATTTTATTTTGTAAGTTATTATTTTTATTGAATTGAATATGATGATTACTTTTTTTATTTTCAGGAGACCTATAATAGCTGGTTGAGGGAGAGATATGGGGACGATCCTTTGACCCATCCGGAATTCGATCCAGATTTGTAGATGAAGGTTGGATCGTCTGGTGGACCCGATAAAAATCAGGTTTACGGGCTCTCCAACATTACAGCCGAAAACTTGTGGGCGACCCGTAGTGTTTCAACCGTTGGGAGCTCCCAATCAGTGTCGAGCACCCAATCTAAGAAGTTCGTGGCCTTGCAGCAACACACGACTCAGCTCACTGAAAAATACGACTACCTATTAGCGGCGTATGCACAACTCAAAGCGGAGCATGCACAACAAAAAACAGAGGATGCACAATGGTATGCACAACAAAAAACGGAGCATGAACAACTTCGCAAATTTGTCATGAACATGACATCACAAAGTGGTGATACATGTGCGCCTCCTCCTTTTTGACCGTATAACAATCAGCCTCCTCCTCCTCCTCCTCCTCCTCCAGCTCCACCATTATGTTAATTTGTAATGAATATTATTTAACTTTAATAGTTAATTTAATATTTTTTTTAAAACACATTCAGTTTGTAATGAACATTATTTAACTTTATTTCTTTTGTTTTTGATGTTTAATAAAAAATTTATTTGCATAATTGGTTTTTAATACCATTAATTTATATAATTTTATATTATGTATTCTAAATAATTTTTTAAAAACATATTTAAAAATAATCACAGAGGGTTTTACCGACGGAATATATCCGTCGGCATTTGACAGTAGCTGCCACAGTCACCGATGAATTTACAGACGGATATATTCGGTCGGTATTATGCACTCACCGACAAATTTACCGATGGACTTAATCCGTTGGTATTTGACAGTACCTGCCACAATGACCGACGAATGTACAGACGGATATCTTCGATCGGTATTCCAAACACTCACCGACAATTTTACTGACGGTATGCATCCGTCGGTATGTCACACTATCATCGACGGGATAAATCCGTCGGTATATTTCAAGCGAAAAACTTTTTTTTTGGCGCTCAATTTTCGTCTATAAAACCATCGGCAAATATTTTTTTTATTTTTCCGATAGATATAGCGACGGACTCTGGTATTATCGATGAAAGGAAAGCCGACGGACTTAGTCCATCGGTGAGGACGTCGGTAAATAAATTACCGATGAAATCTTAATCACATACCGACAGAATATTGCCGTTGGTAAAACTGTGAAATTTTGTAGTGACACATGTCATCAATAAGCGTCCCCGGATGCGTGAGATGGGCAACTCGTCAACTCATTTCACGTAAGAAAATTATTTTTCTATTTAGCTAAGGATATTATAAAATATACTTAATAATTTTATTTTTTCTAATTTATTTAAAATTCTTATTTTCTTTTTCTACGATGAGATACATGAATTGAAATGCTCCACCAATTAATAATATGTCTTTTGATGATACTATAATATACAATGACAGGAAATAATGATATCATTAATAATATTATCATTGATAAATTAAAAATTAAGTGTAAAGAGAACATGAATAGTGTTAAGCAAAACAACATTGTTGATTTATTTTATGTTGATCCTTTTAATTATAAATTTACTGTTATCACATAAATATATTTGTTCAAGAGTTATATGGATACAACATATATTACCAAAATAAATTTGTAATTTATTACTCTAAAAACCAACAAAAAAGAAACAATTTGTTAAGTTTTTTTTTTATACAAATTCTATAAGATGTCTAAAATTTTTATACACATGAAGTAAGGAAAGAAAAATAATTGAAAAGTCTCGTTTGGACATCCATAAGTTCAAAGCAAGAGTAACGTCTTAAGCTCGAGGGCAAGTTTTTTTAAACCAAGGGAGATTGATGTAGAAGGTTTTAAAGAAAGCTTAATTGCAATTATATTTTTAAATTAAACAGTAATGATTTTTAAAAAATAAAAAAAATATTATTTTAATACATTTTAATATAAAAAATATTTTAAAAAATAAACAAAATTACATTTTCAAACCGGCCGCCGGAGATCAGGAAATACAGAAATAGTAATGCCAAGCCACAAATTCCACGTGCCTTTCCGCATTCACTAAAATATGGTGATGTAAAAGTTTGTCACACGAGAATTCAACGGAATCTCCATGCAGACTGAAGAACCAAATAATTGTGATGGGGGCTCCCATGTCAAGATCAACGGGCATCAATTGATCGATCGTGCTGCCAAAAGCAAAAACTATAAAATGTACTTGAAAACATTACAAAATAAACTAATTTGCTCAGATGTTTCAATGTAGTTTTCGGTACTGTGGTGTCTCTAGTAGTTCACCATGGATTTCAACGGTGAATTTTTTTTAGTCATCATTTTTTTTTTAATTGCATCTTTGCTTTTGGCTTGATGGTCTCTTTCCCTTAATATGGGTGTCATTTGTTCAGCTCTTATGCTAGGAGTTAGGAATGAATTCTTATTTGGTCAGTTTAGCTTCACTAAGGTAGTTAGTAAACTTTGAGCGTCTCTCTGCTAGAGTTTCTTGAATAATGCATGAGCTTCACAGTTTTATGATTGAAAAGCTGGAGAATGTTTTTGTCAGTTGCAATTGCTGGGGGTGCATTATCTTTGCTCAGAATTCAATGCTTTCTTCTTGTTTGTGACCGCTTTTGCAGACTGAGGTTGATCTGTTCGCTTCCCAACCTGCCAACCCTTCTGCAGTTCCTTCTACGTTTGACTTTTTTTTTCCGGTGATGAACCAGTTGTGCAACCCGAGATCAAGACTCCAAATCTGATCCACCAAACACTAATGTCAACGACCCATTTGCTGCAGTTCCGATGAACAATTTTGATGGTTCTGATCTTTTTGGTGCATTCACTTGTAGCTCCAATCCAGCTTCTACAGAATCAACAGAGAGTCCTGACAGTCTTAACAATGTGGATGGGGAGTCTTTGGCAAGCTCCAATCCTCGACAAAAGGAGGGTTTTCAGATGAAATCTGGAATGTGGGCAGATTCACTAAGCCGTGGGCTGATTGATCTTAATATATCTGCTCGTTAGCGTATCTTTCCCACTTGCTATTGTTACCTTTCAGAAACTTTCTCCATATGCATGCTAATTAAATGCGATTTACCTCAATTTTATTGTTTCTATTTTATGCTTTAATTCATGGGGTGAGAGGTTTTTTCTTCTTAAAACACCCATGAACTAATGGATAGGTTCTCAAGAGTGGCTCACTAAGAATCTTGTTTCATCACATAGATAGGCATCACCAGAACTGGTTGGAAGAGGCAATAATTTCTCCTCAGAACTTTACCTGTATACAATGACATATTGAAACTTTTGTTTTAACTTTTAACTTCACCGATGTTTGATGCGAGTGTTTTAGCGAGCTACCATTTTTCTGTAGATTTCTGGATATGAACTTTGATTCTGCATCTCCTGTCTGGCATTTCTCTTTGTCAGTCTGCAATACTTCATCAACACTGCACTTCTTGCTTTAAGGCCGCCCAGTCATAACTGTCTTGCCACTTGAACTCTACTTGCAGCCAAGAAGGTGTCCCTGGTAGATGCTGGTGTCGTGGGTGATCTTACTGATGGACTAGATGAAAGGGAAAATCTGGGTTTACATCTTCGCAGTCACAAGCAACTGGCGGAGATGACTTCTTCTCAGGCCTTGGGGGCCAACAATACCAATTTGGTAGTTTTTAACAAGTAAATTCTGTTAATTTGCCATCATGTCCGCATATTTTTTTGCCCATTTGGTAAAAATAGTTGAAGTGCTGAGCATATTGGCGTGCACATGGTGATGTGATTCCGCCACCGGTTTTTACTAGAACACAAAGATGTCTTTGTAAAGTCGTCCACCATTTTGGGAGTGCTGTTCGTACGTAATTAAGAGATCCAATTTTGTTGTTTTTTCATTTATCTTGTTTCTTCAAAAGAAAAAAAAAACAGAATTAACATTTTTTATTTATTTTAATCAATGGGTGACATGTTAACCCATTGACCGGTCCATTCAGGGTTGGTTGGACCCAGGTCAATGAAATTTTTATGACATCATAAAGGATGGGTTGAACCAAGTTCAACCACGAATGAATCTTAAAACTATATAATAATAAATTCATCTCAGTAAGATCACCCTACATGTAGCTTCTTAGCTTATACAAAAGAAAGAGTAGAATTTAATTATCCATGAAAGCGGTTCATGAGATTGGATTAAAATTTGTCACTCTACCATCCCCCCCAAAGAAACTGTTTCCATAAAGAACTAGGGCATGAAAAAGGTTAACATCCTGCACTAGATTTAAAGCAGAGAATTTAACATCCTATGGCTAACCTTTGGAATTTACAATCAATCCCAACATCACGGTTTGGACTTCGAAAAAAGACAACCCAGTTGCAGGTGCGCAAATGGGTGAGATAGTGGCTGATAATAGCCATCCTTGAATTGGCAGCCAAAATTCTAATTTTTGGAATTATTCGCCTTTGAGCTTGCCTCTAAATGCAATATAGACACTGATAATTGTATCAAACCACATGAAACCCGCAAATCACTGAACAAATTAGCATTATCGTGATCAGATTGGGAGGCAAGTCATCGGAAGTCTAAGAAGGCAAATTTTGTCTCAAACTTGCCATTTTTACACTGAAGATTAAGTTGAACAAGCATGACAAATCCAGCTCCCTAAAATATATCCAGCATTTTCCCCCTCAACATGGCTTCAGCTTTCCTCACTTGTTTCACCGGTCCTACTATGAATACCTACATGAAAATAATCAACATTTACCCACGGGGATGACAATGAATAAAATATTAAGTAAATCCTGAACACAGACCGCATGGATTATATTTTATGGCTTTGTTTTGTAAGTCTCTCTCTACTAAGGTTACTTTTCTTTAGATTAAAAAAAAAAAAAAAACACACATTATTTGACAAATAGAGTCGAACACTTCCTATTGTGGTTAGATACAAAAATCTCAAAGCTGGTCTCATTTTGCATTGACTTAAATCCCAAGTTAGCTGGATTTTGTCCAACGCTAAGTTGACCACCAGGCAGGTAGTTACCAACATTAGTATGATAGACTTACCTTGTCAGTTGGACCCTTTGCACCTCCAATGAAAATCTCCGCGCTGCAAAAAAAATGCACATGCAGGAAATTAAAGAACAGGAGAACAAATTGAATATAAAGAACGCAAAGGTTATGATAATGGGAGGGAGAAGAGAGACATACTTGCAAGATTCCTTTACTGACAAAATGGATGCTCCTCGTCTTCCAATAACACGTCCCATCTTTCCTGGGGGAACATCAAGAACAGAAAGGATTTCCTCTTCAGGAGCATTATCCTCGATGATGAGGTTATCTATGAGGAGAAGGCACAGCTAGATCAGTATTCAATTAAGAAGTAAAGCATCTGTATACTTTCCTAAACAAAGTCCATCCAGAATAGGTCAATTTATTTATTCACCCTTAGTTTAGGGTGCATGCTGTTGGAGTACTGGTAGCTTGCTCATACATAATCCATTCTTTTCCAAAATTTAGACTCCCATTCATGCATTGTACTTGAACTTTAAATCTCCTTTCAAATCTATACATGGTTAGTGACATTATCTAGTGGAAAATAACAAACTTACTCAATTGGAAATCCTTCCCCATTGTTTCCAACAATGGAAACCCATTGTTATATCAGATACAGTGTAGTGCCAAACTCTCCTATTTAAAGAGTTTGGCACCGCTTCTATCTTCTTTAATTAAATTTTTTCAATACAGCAATAAAAAATAAGACAGATGAACGAATTTCAAAGAGTTGGGTAATACAATTCCTCAATGATAGGGAAACAAGAGTAATGTACACTAATAGGTTGGTAAAACATAAAACCTGGAATAGGAGGGATATGGGGCCAATCAGCATAATCATTCTCATTGATGCAGAAGCATCGACAATACAACACCCCACGAACTGCAAGATACCATAAAGATCTCTGGTTGAGCTTTTCCATCATCTTATAATAGATGCGGAGAAGAAAGCGAACATCATCTGCAGCTGCATGGATCATCATTTCAGATAATGGCCTGTATGTCCAGAACATAGGATCCTGAAAACAATGGAAAGATAAAATAATGTAAGGAAACACTAGCTGTAAGACACCGCGCAGTAGTGTTGCAGCCGAGTGGGTGTGCAGTGGCTGGACAAATTTCTCTTACACTCTTAGAAAAGATGCAAGTACAAATAAACACAAAAAAGAAAAGAAAAAAACATAGTCAAAATCATAAAAAGAGAAAACCACAACTTGGTTATTGTAGTTTATCCAAATTACGAATTGATTTCCTCTATTCTGTTTGAATATTTTCAAATCTTAAAAAATGGTCAATCAAGTGATTTTTCTGAAAATACCATTCTGAAGAGTATTGCATATCAGTGATCATAAGGGTCTTTTCAGAACAAATGCACTTGATTGATCATTATTTAAATGTACAAATATCTTGTGTGGAAAATATTAGAGTACAAGAACACATTAAGTTTTTGATTAAGTAAAAATACTGGTGGTTATCTCTTAACAAAATGTTGAGATGTATTTCTTTTTTAATTTTCATGGGATGAGAATAAGTATGGAGACTCTAAATATGTCTCATTAAGGTCACTGGTATGATCTAATAGCTTGTGAAGGCTTCTACTGTACCTTCAACTAACCATTAGAAAAGAAACACCTTCACTTGCCAGTAAAATTTAACAAGACAAGGGGGACTAACTCTCTGGTGAGGTTCAGATGGTAAAGAAGTCACTTGTCTAAATGCCAAATGCCAGCACATCACAAAACTCTAAATTGTAAAACAGAAGCATTCTTCACCAATCTAGCAACAGAAAGATAGCATCTTAGGGGTGCAAACTTGAGAGGCAAATGTGTTCAAAGACAAAGAAACAGTAGAACCAACCTAGCAACAGAGAGATTGCTTATTAGGGGTGCAAACTTGAGAGGCAAACGTGTTCAAAGACAAAAAAAGAGTGGAAGGAAATGTTCCTGGCTAGTGCCACTTATTAGTTTATCTTCCCAAGACACCAAAACGTTTTATAGAAACAAAACAAGGCGGCAGAGAATAACTTTTCCAATATAGTTCTCTCCACTGTACTGGAGATAGGGATAGTGAGCATGTCAGATGTTTAGACTAACCTGTCGGAGGAGAACACGAACCTCTTCCTTCTCCAGATAAGATATGCCTGGCATTCAAATTCTCAAGATAAAAGTCTCAGAAATACAATGGATAATACAGGAATTCAATTTTCTTGCCAACTAGATACCACAAAGTATGTGCAGTTAAAAGGAAAAGCAAGCTGATATAAACATTAGTAGTTGAAGGTTTATGATATAAACAACATGAAGAAGCTTCTGAATACCTTAATTCTCAATCAATATACTCTAGCTTTTCTGTAAACCTAGTCTATTGAGGAATTCATTATTTACAAATTATGTTTTATTTAGGAACTAGAATATCGTTAGGAGTTTTATTTTACTTATGGTTTTCATTTTCTTATTCAAATTTCTATCTCCATTCAGTTTAGTACTTTTAGGGGCTTTGGTGCCTATAAGAAGAGCACATGTTCTATGTCATGGAAAGGACTTGAATGATGTAATTATGAGTATTTTGCTCAAGTTTGAAGGCTGTGGCTTAGGGTGTTTCTTTTCTTCTTTCCTCCATAAATGCTATTTTCTTCTTCTTCTTCCTTTTCTTCTACTTCTTTCTTGCTAAAGTAACCTCAGTTACTATTGACAGCTATGGTGAAAACCTTTTTTTTTTTTTTTTTCTAAATTCCTTCTCCAAATCTAGCTCATCATGGATCCTTTTTAGGACACAAATCCAAAGTTTTCCTGCATCAATTTAACTTAACAAGTCAAGTAAGAACACTCAAATATTACTCTCATATGGAATCCACTTTCAATTACAGAACAGAAACAAGTGGTGAAAACTGTTAGGAAATGCTAGGGGAGTGAAAATAAGGTTGCAGTATTTAACTATTTATCAACTTTCTTATTAAGTGTTAATCAAAAGTAATCATAAGGTCTATCATACAACAGCATTCCCACTGAACAAGCAAACATAGTACATAGATAATGAAGCTAAATGCTCCTATGATGCAGATGTTAACAAAAATTGCCCCTACAGAAGTCAGAAGCCTCTTCATAGTAAGAATTGTGTCTCGGAGCTGCTTCTCAATCCCAAACAGCTTTAACCCCATCAGCCCGTTGCAATATGATTCCAATTGAATGCTGAAAATTTCAAAAGACCTTTCCCCCAATCTCTTTCTTTCATTTTTCTTTTTTCTTTTTTCTTTTTCCTTTTTGACAGAGCAGTTAAAATTTCAAGACACCCACATGCATAGTTAAACTATAGGCATTAATGCAACACTAGTCCTTAGCATGAGAGAAGGCAGGAAATGGTGTCAAGATTAGGGAGTTATCATCCAAATGTTTTATCAAGAACTTTTAGCAAGTATGGAATATATTCACACAAAAATCAAGTTATATGACCTGAAACGGACAATACAAATGAATACCACGACATATAAAATACCACAATAGCGTGGATCTGCAAGGAGGCCAACAAATGATATATAGTCATCAGGCAATCTAGTCCGTCCTTCTTGCTCCTCTATCTGAGAATAAGCAATCTACATGCAAAATAACAAATACATATGCACATTAAAATGACAGCTCCGGATTGATAATTCTTAATGCCAGTACATGCAATTTCCATCAAATGATAGTGAACTCAAATGCTGACTCAGAAAACAAAAGAGAGGCATAGCTGCATCAATAATGATCAATCCTTGCTAAAAGCAATTAGTAGAGACAGCAATGCAAACCTAAAGCGAAACTGAAAGAAACCCCAGAGTAGAACATCAGTTCCAACTATCAGTTACTCACCTGGGTATCAACAACATTGTGCAACTTGATGCCAAACTGAAAATATAATGCCTACAAAATAACAATTGATATTTAACTACGTAAAGGAAATGTTGGTAATTGTGCATATCATAAAAGCTAGTACGGTATAGAATAGAATGGAACATGCTCAATTAGAAACCTCGCTATCCCGTTTGCAGTCATGGATAACTTTTGTGATGTGACTAGACTCGAGCGCAGGCTTACATGCTCTGATGAGAGACTCTCCACCCTTAATGGCATCGACCAAATATATAGCATCCGGAAAAGCAAGCTGCCAAAATTATGAACTTGTGGATATCTCAATTATTATGGGTGAAGAATAAAGGGTAAATCATTAGTTTACCTGCATAATACAGAGAGTTCCATGGCGACAAAGATCAACACCCTCACAGTCAAACCCAATGATCAATTGCTTCGCGGCTGAAGGGTTAAGGAACTCGGCCGGAAGTTGAGAAGGCTCGGTCACAACATGTATCGGAACCTCATGATCTAGTGGTTTACCACCGCCTGCTATGCTTGCATTAATTTTTATCATAAAGATTGCAAAACGAAAGCTAAATTATATATAAAAATTATGTCCATTAAGCCTGTAATTAATCGGTGATTTATCTGCTAAAATCAAATAATCATAAATTCATTTTGATCACGTACAACTTATAAAATAACAACAACAACGACAACGACAACGACAACAACGTAGAATCGCAAGCACAAAGATTAAATTAGTGGATTAAAAAAAGGTAAAAGGGGAGGAGGAATTACCGGGGTCGGAAGGGAGAGGAGTGTGAGTCTGGTGAGAAGAGGAGGAGGAAGCCATGCGATTGAACCATCAAGTTCTATGATTACTATTATTATTATTTTAATACTTTTAAACGCACCTGTACCCGTCTTTTCGAAATGGAGGAGCGTGAGAGAGCTACTGTAGTTATTGTGGTGTGAAGGATAAAGGAAAAGCCCAGGCGAGAAATCAGCACGTATTGGGCTTGGACAGAGAGCTCATTGGGGCCCATAAAGGTCACACCAAATACTGGGCCTTCTATTCCTTTCTTTCTTGGGTCTATTAAGGGCCCCTTACAACTTGCGACTCAGTTAGAGTACTAAATGCATAATATGCCCGCTTAAGGTAGAAATTATTAGTAAGTTTTTTTTTTTTTTTCATCGATGCGTTTTATGTTTATACTAGTTTTTATTTCCAAGATATCACGAGTAGTTTTTAAAATAATTTATTATTTAACTATATTATAATGAAAACATACATTTCTATTTAGATTGAAAAAAAAATCTCATTTGATGAATTTTCAATTTTTTTATTAATGCATTTTTTTTGTTTTTAAATAGAAATGAGAATATCATGATTGAAAATTCATCAAATTTAAAATTCAAATTCAAATAGAAATATATTTTTTATTTTTTTAATGCATTTTTTTCCAAGATATCACGAGTAGTTTTTAAATTTTTTTATTAATATCATGTTTTTTGATTTTAAAAAAATAAAAGTTACTAAAATAAATATACATAAAAATCTAGATCATTTGAATTTGAATCAAGGAGGAAAAAGTGTATCTCTCTTACCTTGTTAATTTATTTCTTTTTTGTTTTGGTGAAATTTTTTTTTATTACAAACTAGTTTTTTAAATAGAAAATTATCATGATATAAAAAATATAATTCAATAAAAAAACAAAAACAAATCATGACCCGATAATTTGAGTGTGATAAAAATATATAAAAAAATAATTAATTTTAAAAAATATGTAAAGAAATTGTAACAAAATATATATTTCACTTCTAATTAATACTCGTGAGCATATTTTTATAAAATGTTTATATTATATTTGTATATAATAATTAACAATGTAATTACTAATTACATTATAAAATATAATCATTTTTGAAAACCATGAAAAAATTAGATAACAATTTAAATATTATTTTAATTCTTTTATTTATAATGAGTTTTATTTAAAAAAAAAATAAAAAAAAAAGGGTTATATTAAAATAAGATAAGAGTTATGCCCATGATGAATGGGTCATGTGCCTGCCCAAAAAAGAAAACTACGCACGCTTGACCCAACAATGTGTAATTTACTTGATTCAATTTCTAGCCATTGAGAAATTATGTTATTAATGTTTTCGATTACTCTCTGTCAAAAACCTAATAAATCCAAATTCAATTGTAGCTTTATACAATAATTAAGTTTTGAGGGTGCTTTTTGCAAAAGATTATCCATTCATCGACTTGAACTAGATCTATTAGATCTATTATGGAAATTGAAAGGGACTTTCTCATTTCAAAATTAAATAAATTTGATATTGAGTAATTGAATATTTATTTGAAATTAAGTTGTTCAATTCCAATATAATGTAAGGGGTGTTATCGATTTTGATCATATTTCCATGATGACAAGTACTTGTTCACTTAAATTGTGATGCAATCATATTATTCGATAGTTTCATCCATATTTAACTAATGTTTTGCCTATGTTATATCTATAAATTACCTTGAAATTCTTTATTTTATGTTTTGAAGGTACTTTTGGATGAAAAATAAAAAAAGAAGTAAATTGGAGGTAACTGGCAGATTTGATGTTCAGTCGATGTTTTGTGCAGAGCGTGAGTTCTAGAGGTTGAAATGAAGTGATTCTAGTGGCACTAAAAAGCTAACATCCATACCTTTCTGGAAATCTAAGGAAAGAAAATAAAATAAGGAAGATCATGGAAATCACAGCTTTCAAAGTCAAATCTCGCAATCTGCCAGTGTTGACCTTCGGCCATTCCGACTTAAATATTTGGAGATACAGAAGTCCAATTGATGCAAACTCAATTATTTTGGATTCCTGACTAACAGTTATATAAACTCTCAAAATTTCAGCCAAAAAAGATGTCATATGAGGGAGATATGATTTTCCAAAGATGACAACTGAATTCTGCCAGCAAACAGGTTTCGTGAAAGAACATGTCCAAATTACGTTTTGAAGCATCTAAACCGGCGTCCAAGTTTTTATTTCAGCAATTTAGCTCCTATAAGTCAATGCTTGAAGATTTAATGCAAGGCTATTTCTCCTTTTTAGAAAAATAGTTATTGAAGTACTTAAATGTAAACTGTCAACTTAAGGGAGGACTATTTTGTAAAATAGGGATTATGGTTTCTTAGCATATAAAAAGAAAGAGAGAAGGGAAAGAGGGATAAAGTAGCAGCCAGCCAAGAGGAGAAAAACGCCCCCCTCCTCTAAGAAACTCC
>Ga0307515_10019340_pt1 | contig 12269 bp, 5 predicted proteins | sample 17_EM_MG_FD_194513 | JGI IMG/M metagenome (GOLD analysis project Ga0307515, IMG submission 194513) | Populus trichocarpa ectomycorrhiza microbial communities from riparian zone in the Pacific Northwest, United States - 17_EM | ecosystem: Host-associated > Plants > Roots > Unclassified | place...
TAATAATGCCCCAAAGGTACCAACCATTCTTCTTGGCCCAATTGCATACACATATTTAATTATTTATATTGAGTTCATCATGAAGGCTTGCAAGGCTAAAATTATTTTCCTATTAAAAAAAATATCAATATTGTTTATTTTCGATCAAACACATTTTTAGATAATTTGTGCCATTACCAGAAAATTATCAAATAGATACGAAATTAGTGATGAAAAATTTTCCACCGATCATTTCCTAAGACAATAGTGACAGAAAATATCCGTTGGCAAATTCCAATGTAATACCCATGAAAACTTTTCTGTCACTAATTAATGACTGAATTGCCAACAAAATAAAAATAGTTAAAAAAATAAAAAAAATATTCTATTAGTGATTCTATCAGTAAAATAACACATCATTATTTGCCAACAAAATTGTCGAGGGAAGTATTCCGTCGCTAGTTTTCGTTGAAAATCTCTTTGGCAAATTTAGAAGTGTTATCATCAACAGTAGCCCCATCCTCCGTTTCTTATTCTTTTTTCTTTCATTGTAAAAAATAGCAGCGTCCTATTTTGCCATAAATCTAGGCATTCACAAATTCAACCACCCCAACACTCAGTAATATTAACATAACTGTCTTGATTGTTTTTCTAAATATTCCCTACACCAAGTAAGCAAATCTATCAATTTATATTTTAGGTTAATTTACTGATATCTTTATGTAGTATTTTTAGTTTGCTTGTATATTTATGTGTTTTACAACCTTTTCATAAATAATTTTGTTATATTCAAGTATGATTTGAATGTTAGGGTTTGTTTGAGATTTGAGAGAAATTGAATTTATTTATAATTTGATGAAATTAAGTTTTATTTTATAACTTAGGTGTGTTATATAGGAAGAAATGATGAGTTATTTAATGGGTACCAATCACTTTTTCTCAATTTTATTGTGAAGTTGGAGATTTTAGAAAAAAATATTTTTTTTGTGGAATTGATAACAATTAAATAGTATTAATTTAGATTGAATAAGTTTGAATTGAATAAATGATAGATAAGTAGTTGGGTACAAATCATTTGTTGCTAATTTGATTTATTTAGTTCATATTTTGACACAACATTAAATTTTTATACAAATGATAATTGGTTATGAGATTGTGAATTCATTTTAAATCACTAAAGTTGAATTTTAAATTGATAGTTACGTTACGAATAAATGTTGTCATCCTATATAGGTTTTCTAAATAATGAATAATTATTCTTAGATGTATCGAGATTTACCCCAAGGGTTATATTGGGAAGTTTATTGTAAAAGGGTTGAGAGTTTTATTAATTTTGCACTTTTAAGTCTGAAGAATATTATTGAAGGTGGAAATAAATGTCCATGTGTGAAGTGTAAAAATAAAAATTTCCACCAATAAGATGTTGTGATGACGCATTTTCTATAAAAGGGTTCGTAAAGAAATACTTGTGTTTGTTTGCACACGAATAACTTTATATTGCTGACGATACCATGTTAAAAAGGATTATTGGCGCAACACCTAGTTCTAGTAATAAACATGAAGTTGTAAATGATAATGATAGTCATTATAGGAGTATGGTGATGGATGCAATGAGAATAAATCATAATTATTTAGGTGAAAGTTTACGTGTAGATGAAGAACCAAATGTAGATGCAGTTAGGTTTTTTGAATTATTTAAATATTCTGATGAACCATTATAAGATGGGTGTATAAAATATAATAAATCATAGGCTATTGAAAAAGTATTTACCATCAAGTTTAAATTTGGATTGAGTGAGGCAAGTTATGATAACATCATCAAATGGGTAAAAACATTTTACCCGAAGGGAATAAGCTGAAAGATAACTTTTATACTGCAAAATCCATGATGAAACCCTTTGGCCTAAGATAAAAAAAAGTGATACGTGCCTAAACTTTTACATGTTGTACAATCGTGAAGATGAAAATTTAACCGTGTGAAAAACCTATGGGCATGCTCGGTATAAATCTCATACTGGTAGAGGAAGGACACTTTCCGCATATAAAAAATCAAGATATTTTCTAATCACTCTTAGGCTATAAAGGTTATTTATATATCCAAAGACATTCGAGCACATGACATGACATTATTCACATGATATAATTGATGGAGTCATTGTGCACTCTTTCAGTGGTGAAGCTTGGAAGTAGTTTAATAAGGTGCATTCTTAGTTTTCAATGGAATCATGAAATGTACATCTTGGTTTGTGTACACATGAGTTTAATCCATTTGGGTCATTTTCCGCACCCTATTCTTATTGGTCGATCATACTAACAATTTACAACTTGCCTATATGAATGTGTATAATGTCGAAACTCATTTTTTTTAATCGACAATCATACCCGAATCTTATAGTCCAGGTAGGAATATTAATGTTTATCTTCAACTGTTGATTGGTAAGTTGAATCATTTATGGTCATTTGAGGCTTTGACGTATGATGTTTCAAGGAAATAAAATATTCAAATGAAGACAACTTTGATGTGGACTCTAAATGATTTTCTTGCGTATGAGATGATTTTTGGATGGAGCACACATGGAAAATTAACATGTCCATACTGTATGAAAAACAATAAGGCCTTCACCTTAACAAATGGTGGTAAAGCTTTTATTTATTTATTTATTGTCACTGAAAGTTCTTACCAAGTCATAATTCATACAGAAACAATAAAAACTTCTTAAAAGGTAAAACAGAAAGAGATGTTGCATCACTGACACTATCGAGTGAAGAATTGTATGATGTAAACTCACAGTATGAGGAGATTATATTTGGTTTTCAATCAGGTAAGAAGAACTTTTCTGGTTTTGGTGTGAATTGTAATTGGGTAAAACAAAGTATTTTTTAGGAGCTTTCTTATTGGAAGACTAATCGCATCCGTTATAATTTGGATATCATGTATATCAAGAAGAATGTGTTTAAAAATATTTTTAACATGGTCATATATGTCAAACGAAAAAAAAAGGACAATATAAATGCTAGAATCAATATAGCTTTGCTTTATGACTATTGCAACATGAAGTTGTTTAATGATGGGGTACATGTCGTAAAGTCTGAAGCCACTTTCTAGCTCCAATCTTATTGAAGCTTAAATTTCCTAATTACAAGATGAATAATTTAGCATGTGGTTTAAAACACAAGTATGTATGTAATGATTTGCAACTCTAATAAGAATACATTTACTTTACTTTTTTGTCGATAGTTAATGGTTGTTATCTTTAACCAGGTGTACAATATGGAAGCCAATGCTGAAAGTTTTAAATTACTATTTTTGGGTTCTAAAAGAAAGGTCCAGTGTTATAACATGTATTTCATTAATAAATATGTCTTTCATACTGAAGAGTATGAAGAGGGTATAAATATTTATAATATTGATTTTTGTATTAGGGAATCAATTTCCAATAAGTTTGAAGTTGATTATTATGAAAAGTTAGAAGATGTGATTGAATTGCAATAACATAGGACGTAAAATACAATTTCTTTTATTCAAATACTATTGGTATGATACCAATAAAGGAATTTGAGTATATCCTCATTATAGTTTAGTCAAAATTAATAAAAGAGGTGGACTTAGCAACATTAACATTGTTTTTGTATTTACCAAATAATTCCAACAAGGGTATTACAAATACATTCTTTCCTTTAGAAATGATCGTAACAAAGTTGATTGGTTATCCATTATGAAAACTAAACCTAGGTGTCGTGTCTATGTTTTTAAAGATGACAATGATGAAGTAAATAGGGGAGAAGATGTATTTTAACTGGATGAGTTAGTTGATCAATATAAAATTGCTCCATCTACCAAGTTAGAAGAAAATTCAATCTTTTATGTCATTGAGAATACTTATGTTCATGTTGATGTTGACAAGTTAAATGATATATTGATTACCTATGGACATATTGAAATAGATTAAGTTGAAGAGATCGAACAACTTTGGTTCAATGAAGAAGAAGATGATGGACATAAAGTTCATGAAAATGAGAAAAAGGAGGAATCAAATTAAAAAGGATTTAAATTGATTTTAGATGTAAAACATCATTGTGTAATTAAGATACTTGTTGTCACTTTATAATGCATTGTATTGTTTTTATATTTATTAAGTGTTTATTGTTGTGGCTATATTTTTAATAAGTTGTTGAATTAGTTAAGAATGTTGTTGTTTGATTAGGTTGGAAAGGGATTATAGCTAATATATAAGAAAATAATTCTTATTTAAGTTCACCAATGGAATCACCAACAAAAATAAAAAAATATAAATTATTAAATAACTGTTAGTGAATCCGACAATGATTTATAATAATGGTGAATTACCATAAAAGTCATTATCAAATGTTAAATGATCAAAGAATTACAAAGAGTGTAGCAAGAAATGCATGAAATTGGAACCAACTGAGATATTGATTAATGAAAGTGACCGTTATACTCGTCGATGGACTAACCAACAAATGCTAAAATAGTCAGATAATTACAGAGAATTTGGAAAAGAATTCATGAAATTGGATTGACTGACAAAGGTATCGACGAATGAAAATTAATTGGTGAATTTAGGGTTTTTTTTTGACATGAGAAATCCTTTAAATGAACAACAAACTTATCGATGGATTTAAAAAATCTTATTGGAGAAGCCATCAATGATGTGTTGACATGATAAATCATCGATGAATTCACTAATGGAAAATTCTGTCGGTGAATTAAAACCCAGATATATCGTGGCAATCCATTATTCCCCCCTATTTCCCCTAAAATACCCTATTTGCCTTCCTCTTCTTTTTTCTCTCTTTTATAAATTGCTATTATTCTCTCTCTAGAATTGGTGGTGGCGGCATTTTCTCTCTCTTCTAGATGGTGATATCTGTCTCTCTCCACTATTTTAGGTTTGATGTTGATGGTTTTTTATTAGATTTTTGGGTTTTTATGTTTGTTTTGAGTTAGAATGCTTGTTTTTATGATTTGAGAGAGATGGAAGCTTGTTTATTTTGGGCTAGCCATGGGGAATACTGGGGGGAAATGGAAAATTTATTTAAATTTATAGTATTGTATGGTTATCAAAATTATAGGTACGAGTACAATGTTCTTAGAAAGGAATTTTGATTTGTATATGTGATTTACATGTTGTATTTATGTTTGGGAGCAATTGGTGAATGTGATTTTGTACGAGTTTGTGATATGAATGCTTATGGATTAATAAGGAAACCTTAGAAATGGTTTATAATTGTATGTGAAATTGTTAAATGGGATTGTGTATGGTGTTTTATTATTAGGAAGAAATATGCTTAAGAATGTGTTTAGGAAATTATGAAAAATTGTAAACGTTGCTTCAATTTTGTTGAATGGTTAGTTGTAAACTTATCGGGAATTTTGAAAATAGATTTAAATGTTTAGTTGATTAAGATAAATTTTGATATGGGTGATGCTTGTGAAAAATGATTTGGTTACTCAAATGTGGTTTTTGTTATTTTTTAAAATTTTTAAGTAAGGCCCTATGTAAGGGAGATGTTTTTGAAATTTTATTGAAAATAGATAGAAGCACTAAAAAACCCCCATAAACCATATATTGAGAATTTAATTGAATATGGTTAATTACTTAGTTTTATTGTTTAGATGTCACGAAAAAAGTTTAGGGTTGAGATGGAGCAGTTCTACTTTTTCAAGCAATAGTGTTCCTAAGCTTGTGGTGTATTTAGGTGTCTATAATAAAAAGGCACCGGATGCACATGTTAAAAACATAGTCTCGTCAAATACAGGTTGCAGATCTGACATTCCATCTGCCAGAGATCCTTATTCAAGCAAGTTAATAGAGGAATGAAAGCCAAATTTAAACATGTAATTTTTTCTCTCTCAAAGATAACATTAATTAATGATTAAGTGTTTATATAGTTTAGATTTAATTAATTGATTTTTAGGTTCACAACTATGGAAGCTGTGTGAACAATAACAGTAACCATGGAAACATCGATGGAAATGACTTTGTTTTAATAAAGCTAGCTTAGAGATCGTCTAGAACAGATGCATGTGGTGAGGTTTGGTGGGGGAAGTTTAATGTTAGTACACATATAATCAATACTTTTGGTTAATATACTTGTTTTTTAAATTTAGAAACCAATTATTTTATTCAAATGATATAAGGAACAAATTTGGTGGGATGTTGTAAACTCCAGGGCTGCTGGGTGAGTTTGGAAACATTACAACGTAACTAGGTAAGTTTTAATGTGTAAAGTTTATATTGGTTTATTGTAAAATTCTAATCTTTTTTATCGTTATATTTTTTTTAGTTTAATGAACTTCTAAACTTGGTTGCACGATTTCTAGTATGATGCGAAGAGAAGAGCAGAGTCAGATGACTTTGAGGTTTAAAAGAATTTTAGACCTCTTGACATCACTGGGAGTAATTAGAAAATATATCTAGAGTTCTTGATGTCGGAGGGTTTTAGAAGGTGGTTACATAGGGGGTTCTCGAACAAAAAAACAAAAGACTCACGGTTCCATTAGTAAATATACCTACGAGTCACTTTCTTTTATTAACCATGCAAAGCTTCTGGTTAGAGATTGTTTTATTTTGAAGTATTTTTTATTAAAATATTAGTGATTATTTATGACAATATTTAATTAATGATTATTTATTATTTAATTATTTTAAAGTATTTTTGCAGGCTACATTACTTGGGCGTGAGACAACTCCTATGGAATTATATTTAGAAATACATATACAGAGGAAAGATGGACAGTAAATGGTGTAATAGTTTGTGGACAACCGAGCTGAGATGTTTGTTATAAGTAAACTTTAAAACCTTTTGTATATTTTTTGAACATATTTTTTTATATAGGAATAATATAACACCGACATGCATGCCAAACATGAAGAAGACCTTTTAGCCCATCCAAAATACAATCCAGAGTTATGGTTGGAGGCTTGAACAATCGGTAGACTCGATAGGAATCAACTTTATGTTATCTCTATGACTACGACTTGAGATATGAGGTTGAACTGTAGTTTCTTGACTGTAGGCACTCCACAATCCAGCCTAAGGGAGCCATAACCAGTCATTAAAAAGTTGTTTCAATAACAAATTGCTACTGCAATGTTCGATTTGAGGGCCGATATGGAAGCACGATATGGAGAAAAATGTAGGAAGAAATGGGAGGAGATGATGTTATACTTGTCCACCCATTACCCTTCCTTTTATGGACATCCACAAAATTTTCCTCCTCCTTTATTTGCAACTTCCTTTTAAAGTATATAGATATTTGTAATTGATTTTTATAGTTAAATTAATAATATAAAATGTGATCTTCAATTTAATTCAGTTGTTTAATATCAAATTATTTGATCCAAATAAACATGTATTAAAAAAGAAAAATAAATTATTGACATACCGACAGAATCATTGATGGACATAAGAACTCTTTTGGTAAATTTATCGGTAATATAGTCCCAATTTCCTTAGACAATTACAGAGAATTGTGAAATATTTTGATATAGACGGATAAATTCACCAATAAAAGTTGTTATGTCAATGATTTTGTTGGTGGAATTCGTTAGTTCTACATGATCTATTATCGATGGTTGTTATGATAAAAATGGCCGATAACTTTTTTTTAGCTTGAATATTCCATCGACGTTTCTGTCGGGGTTTTCATCAGTATAAAATCATTAATTAAATTATCGATGGAAATTAAATCCCTAATAAGACACTCATTGATGATATGTTTCCATCAATAAATCCATCAGTGATTTTTACATTGATAGAATTACGACTTATACACTAATGGAATACTCTGTCTGTATAAATCAATTTCGAGTTATGATTGAACTTAACAACTGTCCTATATTTTCAATCATGCATCCACTTTTCTTGGGATAAACTCAATCCCCACTGAACTATACTTGGTTGATTGAACCCAAAACTAGTTCTTTTACAAATCACCCTTTTTATATTTCAATTGTACCTTAGTCATGTCCTAAAATAGTTCTTTCATATGATTTTGATGGAAATTATCCACTAAAATTCTAAAGCAACGAATTAGGACTTTTAAAATAAGGAAAGTAATTTATTTCTCTTGTGATGAAGTTATGAAAACTTTAGACAAGAATGGGTTTTTCATTGCTCTAATTCTAGGCTATGATGATTAGGCTTGAATATGGGTTTTTTTATCTTTAAGTTCGGTGTGTCCTACAACATAAGTCCCTTGTTGTGATATGAAATCCTCTTATGCTTAAGTTAGTAAATGTAGGAGGAGAAAATATTGTATAGAAAAAGAAATAATATGAGGTGTAAGAGAAAAATGTGTAAAGAGAAGAGTGATGTGTGTTATGAATGGTTTTTACTTTCCTAGCTTGACTTGAATGTTTTACTTGGTGACTAGAGATATTTATAGACCTTGGTCATATCAGTTTACATTATGTAGCACGGGAGTTACAAGTTCTTTATGGTATGTGAAGTAGAGTAGTTTTATGGCAAGTGGAAAAAAATAAATACCATTGATGATGGGATTTATTACTCGTTATTGGTTTGTGTGCTCATTATACCATTGATGTTGAAGTTAGTGCTTTTACTCTATATAGAGAATTTGTGTCTTTATTGCTCGTTATTGGTTTGTGTGCTTATTATGCCATTGATGTAGAAGTTAATGCTTTTACTCTACACAGAATTTATGTACACGAGGTTTATCGTGCTTGCACAAAGAATTTATGTGAGTGTGCCTATAAATATTTATATGCACAAGGTATGCATGCACCGGTGGGTGGTGTGTGACTTATTACAACTTGAAAAAAAAAATGTATTGCGGTGTGTGTTCAGAGTAGTACTGGATAACCCGCGGTAAGTTAAGAGTGAGTGAGGGAGAGGTTATTCGAGCTGGGCCTAAACGACCAAATTCTAGCTGGTTAGGGCAAGTCTAAATGACTAGATTTTTTTTTTAAAGTTTTGTGCACTATCAATTGCACTTAAGTCTTTTAAATAGTTGTGTTTATAATATCTAACCAATATAGGTAGAGGAAAGAAAATATTTACTATTTTATACAGGTGATGTTACCTTTTATGACCACAAGAGAGATGAGTGTTTGCCTGTAAGAGAGACTGGTGTTTGATCTATTTGTTTGTTCTTTTCAGAGTAGAGAACATTATCATTTAGAAAGTAGAAAATGTTTTATGTGAAAGTAGTGTTAAGGTATTGTGTAAGAAGATGTTGCATGTATGAAGATTTTTCTTAATAGAGATGAAAAGACTTTAATGGAGACATGGAGATCTTATTGTGAAGATTTTATTGGAGACATAGAGATATATTTGGAGACATGAAGAATTAATTTGAAGATGGGGAGATTTTAGTAAAGACATGAAGATCTTATCATGGAGATTCCAATGGAGACATGAATACTCATTCGGATATAGAGAGAATTCATTTAGTAACGTGGATATTTCAATAAAGAAACACTACTGCCTTATTAAAAAATTTTAAACATTTTCTTAACTAGAGATATAATTTCTGGAAATTATCTAATCTCGAGTAATTCTTGGTGGGGATATTTCTCTATTTATTTGAAGAGTTATGTTTCCTTCCTAATAAATTATTAGAGGTGATTTGTGATGATCAATTTTTCTATCTTATTTTTTAGGAGATGACATTCCTTAGTATCATGACCATGTTTGTGGTGAAAGAAATAAAATTTATCATGGTTTATTGTGTTTGCATCACTCTTCGTAGGAGGTGAATGTTGTAAAAAGTCTTTTTTAAATAGTAGGCAATATCTCAACATGCGTGGTGGTTAAAAGTGTGGCTAAGAGCTTATAAAAAGTCAGACAATCATGAATAGATACCTTGGTGTTCCTTTTGGATGCTTGAGACTATTGGAAGATCAATGATGTTTGGGATATTTTGTTATTTGTGGTTGGAAACAAGGTGTTCTTGTCTAGTTAAGCCCATTTCCTTTACTTGAATGTGTTTTTCTGCTGTTTATTTCTTATTGAGAAGAGTTCAGTCAAGGAGAGTATATAGTTGTTACCATAAAAAGCAGTTATAGACCCTTCTAACCAGGGTTTCTATCGAAGTTGTCTTTTTACATTCAGTGGTGCACTTAATGAAGCTTGCTATTATGTTTTTCATTGAGGGAATGAAAAAGTGCGAAGCCATTATCTTATAGCTAAAACAACATTATTGAGCACTTGAATTTATTGAGAGATTTGATGGATATCCGAAGAAGTTGGAGTATCTATGGTGAGGAGGTCTGTTAATCTCCCATGTACTGGAAATTCCATGTTGTCGGCTATGAAAAATATTTTTAAGTGTTAGGTGTGAAAAAGAATAAACTAGCTTTTATTTAGATATCCACAAATGATGCCACTAATAAAGACATGAAAAATTTAGAAAGGAATGGGCTTTCCATGATTGACATTATAGGCTGTGGTGATTGGGCCTGAATATAGACTTTTCTCTCTAAGCTTGGGGTTTCCAGCAACACAAGTACCTTGTTGAAATAAGGGATCATCCAATGCTTAAGTTACTAAATGTAGAAGGAAAAAACAATATGCATAAAGAGAAATATTATGAGAAGTAGGAGAAAACTATGTAAAGAGAGGAGCAATGACGTGTGTTGTGAATGGTTTTTACTTGCCTGGCTTGGCCTAAATGTTTTACTTGGTGACTAGAGGTATTTATAAACTTTGGTCATATCAGTTTATCTCATGAAGATTGAAGAGTAGTGTTGTAGATACCTCATGATGCATATAGTTATAGGTGCCTTGTGGTGAGCGAAGCATATCAATGTCATGGTGAGGGGAGAAAAATGAATAACATTGACAGAGAGACTGATTCTTGTCGTTAATTTGTGGTGCTCATTATGCTATTGATGGAGAAGTTGATGTTTCTATTTTACACAAATAATGTATATGCGTGAGGTGTACATACACTAACGGGTAGTGCACAACTTCTTAAAACTTAAAAAAAAATGCATTGAGGTGTTTGTCCATGGAAATATTGGACAACTCAAGATAAGTCAAGAGTAAATGCGAGATAGACTGTTTAGGTCAAGCCTAAACACCAAGATTCTAGTTGTTCAGGCCTAGCTTGAATGACTAGGATTCTAAACCAAACCACTAGAATTTTGTTTAATCTTTTTGTGCATTATCACCTTGAAAATATGTGTTAACCGTTTTAAAAATAAAATAAAATAAAATAAACTTGAAACATAGGGGGCCAAACCCAACATACTTGGGTTTGACTATGTGTTGAGCCAAATAAGCGTGTCTAACAAGCTGCTAGACCCAATATATTTGGGTTTGACCACGTGCCGAGCCCAAGTAAACATGAGTCTGGCAAACTGCCAGACTCAATATATTTAGGTTTGGCCTTGTGCGGAGCCTAAATAAGCGTGGGTCTAGCGAGCTACCAGACCTGATATACTTGGGTTCGACCACGTGTTAAGCCTAAATAAGCATGGGTCTTGCGAGTTGCTAGACCCAATATTCTTAGGTTCGACCATATGCTGAGCCTAAGTAAATATGGGTTTGACGAGCTGCTATACCCAACATACTTGGGTTTGGTCACATACTGAGCTTAAGCGAACATAGGTCTGCATCATACTTGGGATCAACCACGTGCTGAGCCTAAGTGTGAGTGGGCCTAATAAGCTGCTATACCTATATGCTTGGGTTCAGTCATTTGCTGAGCTCAAGCGAGTATGAGTTTGACGAGCTGCCGACCCATCATACTTAGGTTCAGCCATGTCTGGTGACCAAGTGAACATGGGTCTATCAGATCCACCTCTCATAGGCTTGGCTACACGCATAGCCTAATTGGTCTGGAGATCATTATAGACCCATGTTAGGTTCATAAGGCTTCGTTTATTTATTCTTAAGACTTTTTAACTTAAACTATTCATGTCAAGAATATTCATCTTCCTACATCTATAGGTATATAAAAGGTCTCTCAAGGACCTTCCATATTTTCATCTCATTAATGATGTTTAAAACATATTTGTCCCTCATTAATGAGGTATAAGAGATATTTGTCCATTATTAATAACATCATTAGAAAATAACTCTCCAGCCCCTTTACTCCATCAAAACAACAAGGTTAGAGATTACAAATACCCTCTAAACTATTTAGGTAAATGGTTCATAATTTCTATTATCTAAGAATTCATAAATCAATTCTTAGAGTATTTATCATATCAAAACAAGAACAAACATGCATGTTCTTAGAATTTAAAGTTCACTTTAGCATTTATTATAATCCCTTACTAAAAGTCACTAACTTT
>Ga0307515_10019341_pt1 | contig 12267 bp, 8 predicted proteins | sample 17_EM_MG_FD_194513 | JGI IMG/M metagenome (GOLD analysis project Ga0307515, IMG submission 194513) | Populus trichocarpa ectomycorrhiza microbial communities from riparian zone in the Pacific Northwest, United States - 17_EM | ecosystem: Host-associated > Plants > Roots > Unclassified | place...
ATTTTACCAGGAGATAATGAAACTCCAGAAGGTTGAGCAAATGATGTGCTCGTAGGGCTATTTCCATAACAAAACACAAAAGCAATCAGTTCAGAATCTAGTACAGAACCTAAAATATGTAAAAATTGCTTATGTGAAGAGAAACTTTAAAAGGCATGTACATTGGCGAAACACAGAAGAATGCTGAATATGTAATGAATAGGAGAAAAAGATTTAAGATAAACCTACTCTGCTTACCTTGATCCATTCAAGTTTCTTTCATAACCATCACCACTGAAGGCTCTAGTAACTCCATTCGATACGTCATGCTCCCATATCTGATGTTGACCAGCCATCGCAATGTAAACTTTCTCATTAACCGGCTCAAAGGAGACATCCCATGGGGAGTTGAGAACCTGAAATAGAATGCAAAAAGTCTTTAACTTTAAAGTAAGAGGTTGATCAACAAGATTTTTAGTTATTGTAAATGTATTAAGCACATACTAGGAAGGATTTGATTATATTTTATTAAACAACAAAATTTCTTCGTTAATGTTCACAACTTAATGAAACACGGAATAACCAAATTTTCAACATGAAACGTTAAGGATGCCCCAAATGCTTTAAATGTATCCAAATTCCATGTGTTTGGGGTCTTGCCTGATCTGTTCCTTTTCCACCTCCTTGGTAATCAGAACCTTTTGTTCCATTTCCAGCAAGAGTTCGCACTTTCTCACTGACAAAATCAACCTCCCTACAGCAATAAAAACTGAATAGTTATAAACTCACTTATAACTAGCATGATGTTATCAATGCAACTTTTAACCGTTTCAACTCACATAAGATCTGGAAAAGAGGGATATAGTTAGAATTTGGGAAATTCTTACAAAACTAACAGTGTATCCTTGCAAGAATGTAGAAGAACTATGGTTGATCAGACATGTATTTTAGGTTCATATATTGCTCAGCATATTTTTCTCATTGACCTCTGATTCTAGTTTCGAATTACCAAGCAGATTCTAAGAAAAGGTCACCTCAATTAAGATTTTGTTACTCAGGAAAAAAAACAGCATTGGAAGGTGTCTTGGGAAGATAAATTTCAGCGTAAAACAAGTCATTGAGAACTTCAGATCTCCCTCTACAAAAACTGAAGGGAGCCATCTAAGGCTTGCAACAAAATTAAAGACTGGTTCTAAAATGCACATACCTCAAAGCATGGTTTTCAGTATCTGCAACATAAAGGATATTTTTCTTTGAATTATAAGCCAGACCCTGAATAAGCATTAAACCACAATGTTCAGCATGAATATCCAGCACAAAAGTGAAAATATAAGATGACTGATCTCAAAATGCATAAATGGACGTGTGAATAGGGAAGTGCTTAAAAAGTTTTTTCTCCATAACAGATATCTGGAGAAACAGCTTACAGACAAAATCCTCACCTGAGGGCGATTAAAGGTGGCATCATCAAAAGAACCATCTCGCAGTCCTTCCTCTCCACTGCTGCCAATTTGGGCAATAAAATTTCCATCTAGATCAGTGACCACCTGAACTCAAAAAATATTTATGATCTACATTATGGTAAAGTTTATATTACTGGATAAGGATTTTACTGGACCATTTTCTAGTGTTTTTCTAGCAGCTCATGATGATGATCAATGAATGTGTGTGAATTGATACTACTAAATTGGCAATAAGTACCAACCACACTTTCATTTCTGCAGTCACTACCGGGTAGAATATGCAAACCTGAATTGTATTGCTGTGCGAGTGTGTGTGTGTGAAAGAGAGAGAGAGAGAGAGAGGATATACTATGCGGTTGTGGTTGCTATCGGAAATGAACAGTCGGTTGTTTAGCACATCAATAGCCAACTTTCCAGGAAACTTCAAAGGAGAGCTAAGTAAGCGAGGATCATTGTTTTTCTCTAAACTCAAAGGAATTGGTCTGCTGTTCAGGATCTTCCTTTCACCATAATACAAAAGCACTGCCTCTATTAAATCATCAAGATCCTAAAATGAAAAGAACAGAGGACTTTCTTATTATTGAAATTTTCTGAGATTAAGCATGTATAATATATTATACATGTGTGAGTTGTACCTTTCGGCGGCCTTCTCCTGATAATTGTGCAATAAGCTTACCATTGGGTCCAACAATGGCAAATGTAGGCCAGGAACTGACACCTAGCTCACGCCACAAAAACATATCTCCATCATTGACAACCTATACTGGTAGGAACTTGTTAAGACGAATCTATAATTTAATAAATGTAACTAAAAACTCATTCAAGTTAACATGTCATAAGTGCTCATCAGATATCATAAAATGTTAAAATGAGGTTTCCTCAAGAAGTTAATTGCTTGGCGGACAAAATAACCATTATAGCCTTAGGGTTCCTGAAAGATTAAGAAGTTCAATTGCAGGATTAAATTCTTTCCAAAATTTGAGCTTGTAACTGTTTCTAGTTGGACTATCATTGCAGGCCCACCCATATTATGCTAGCTAGATAAAGGAAGAAATTGAAAAACACTACAAGTAGAAGCACACATCTAACATAACCCAAACCCTAAGCTAGTGAATGCATTATTTAGTGTCATGATATTACATATATTAGTGCTAACTTTGAAAGCTATACTCAAGGATAATTTCCAGAGTGATGTCACTTTCACCTCTGGTTCTTCATATGCGAAACTATTGAAAGTTTTCTCTGTTTTATGGCACTATACTAGATATGTAGTATACTTGTTTTGTAAAATGCCCAAAATGCTTGAAAAAGATTGACATTTTGCTCATAGAAGTTCCAAAATTTGACTCACTGGGTGAGAGATGTTGTAGCGTAAGACTGCATTACGGATGGCTTCTAAATCTTTCTCATTGTCGAACTTAGCTGAATGTACCCCCACAACAGTGAACTGTGGAATATAAGCACATAAAAGACGTTTTATGTCAAAGTATAGTAAACAACGGAGCCTATGGAATCCTGAATTAATAAAATTGATGATCAAGCCAATGAAAATAAGTATCAACAAGATGTCATACAAAATATGCATCAGCATGGAAGGAGAGGCAAGGGTGTTACCGGTGCATCTTTGTATTTCTTCTCCAGATACTCTAGATCTGGTAAGACATGCATACAATTTATACAACAATATGTCCAAAAATCCAGCAGAACCACTTTTCCTTTCAGATCCTGCTCAAAGGGATTGAAAGGGTTAGCATTAATTCACCAAAATAGAAGGAAATAGTAAGTATAAACGCCACATCTATGTATATATTAAAAGTGGAAAGTTTTCTGTTACTTGAGAATCTGTCAGTGTTCTAAAAGACAAAGATAGTACATAGTTCAATTAAGAAAGAATACCGCAATGGAACAAATGGGAGTTTATAACTAGATAGCTGATAGCTTTTTGAGAAGTTGAGAGCAATCTACTATGGAAGTTTGGTATTTTGCCACACATGTTCTTCGAGAGTAAAAATAAGCTAATGGGAGAAGACCATGTAAATATTGAACATCGATGATTCTAATGCTTGTACATTTATAATAGAAAAGTGAGTTAGACGAAACTTACCCTTTGAAACTGAAGTGGAGATGTATTCAGCCAATCAAGTTTTCCTGGAAATTCTGGCACAATGGTGGCATTTCCCCTGACACATGAAAGATAAAAAATTCAACACAGATTAAATAGAAATTTGGTAAACAGAAATTGCCATGAAAATTTAATTTAGTTAATAAACCTTGTGGCTTTGTTACTTACTTGGTTTCTAGATCAGATATATACTTTACAAACTGTTTGACTCTTGAAGATTTTAAGTTGCCTAAAACAAACAAAGTTAAATGAGTTTGTATTTCTCATCTTGGATATAATTATTACTCAAAAAAGACTCGAAACAACCATGGATACTGTAAGGGATGCCTCATGATTTGACATAGTGCATCTCGAGAAGATCAGAACACAAACGACAGAAAACAAATATCATGTTGGATGAATTCATATAGGATGACATATACCTATACTTTCATTCTGTTCAAAGGATGGGGTATCAACTCCAAACAACTTGTTCCATATACCTTTAGGTGAAGCATATTGCATTGCCTGAAAAGGTGCTGACATAGATGTGTGAAAAGAAGTAAAATGACAAGAAGACTGTAATAATTTAAAAATTCGTTCTATCTATAACGACCGAATACTTTAAAATTCAAAGCTACATTTTCCTGGTTATTCAAATGATCACTGTAGCGATTGACATGGATTCAACTGATGAATACAACTTCTGTAACGGTCTTCTTTGTTATATCAATTACCTTCCAATTTGTGATGGTGAAGTACAGACAAGAAAGAGCAATACCCAAACTGCCATATCTCACTATATCACGCCGAGAACCCTGCAACCTGTCCACAAATTATTTCTGCATCCTCAAGCTGAAGTTGTTATAAAATAGTTTTTCATTGTTGGAAATAAATCATTTTGATAGATCTTGCCACCAAGAATTTCACATTCAAAAGCTACTGATTAAGGAAATTAAATGAGATGAATGGAAGAAAGCTTCCTAAATGCATTGTGAGCCAAACCTTATTTTGAATCATTTTGGACAACTGTTTAAGTTTTGTGCCATCAAAACTGCAGTGTTTGAAAGTTTTCCTATTAAGGTATGAACCAAAGAGACTCCAAATAATCTAAAACACATTGCATGGGAGCCATAAGACTAGCTAAATGTTTCAGCAGTCTGTGGTTTTGTATTTCAGATCCACTGCTTGTCATTAAGATGAAGAAGGTGCCACAAAGATTTCATTTATTTTATTTTATTTTGAGATTTTAGAAAAGCAAATCAATCAAAATGAATCCAATATTTCAAATAAATAGAACCTCTCTTACCCCTTAATTGAGGAAACATTGTCATTGGTAGCAACTTGGTTAAGGATTGACCCATTTTCTGTTCTTTCTTCGAGCATTGCTACTGAAGTTTGTGCAGAAGTGTGCAGAACCTGAGGTCCCTGCATCTTCTCATCTGCAATCGTATGTCTTTATCAGATCTTATTCAGCGAGAATATTAACCTTAACTACTACCCAGCAAGGAAAAAGTTATTATCTGCAATCTTAAGATAAATCCAAAGCCAATTATAAAACTGAATTCGTTGTGCTTGTTGAAGCACTGTATCTTTGATGAAAAATGAATTCCAATCATTACAGTCACGGTTCTTAAAATATGGAACCAAAGCAGCTTGAAAAGTCTACATTATTGATGGTTACAAATGACATTTTCAGAATATTCTCAGGACTACATACTATAGCCACCAGATCCACCATCGAGAATATCATCAAGCGAAATATTCCCAATCTCCTTTCTGATAAGAGATGGGCTGGCATCATTTAGAATTTCTTCCGACAATGTAGTGGTGACAGCAATGCATCTGCAAGAAGCACAGAATGGTATCATTGGAATAAGAAAAGGAGGAATTTAATGATCAGAACTCAAGGACACCAAATACACAAGTATTTGGCATTTTCACCTCATCTGTGCAGCTTTTGCAGCCTGTACTCCAGCTAGTGCATCTTCAATGACAATACACTAGGAAAAGGTGGGCAAAAATCCATCAATATGACCAAAATAGACATGAAAAAAAATGCTAATCACCAAAATAAGTGTTGAAATAAGAAAAGAAGATATAACGATAATAAACTATCAACAAGAAAAAGTAGTATGTGGTGACAGGCGGTACTAGTGTTGGAATCCTCTACAAAATGTAATGGGAATCAAAGAGAATAACACCTACCCTAACCTATAACTCTTTTTTTATTCAGAAATTTGCTAAGTTGTCTCAGTTCAAGGAGGATATCTTATCCTCTGTTTTGTTCTCTCTCTTTTTCCCTTAATAAAATTCAATGTCTAAAAGAAAAAAAAAATCTGTTTTGCTAATAATACGCAATGACTTTTCTGAGTTGATAATTCTTGCACCTTAGTAGAGAAGATTAAACCCAGGATCAGCTAGATTACCTCACTAGTGGGCACACCCAAGATTTTTGATGCAGCCAAGAAAATGTCAGGAGCTGGTTTCAAATTCTCAAAAGCATCTGCTGATACAATAGCATCAAACCTGATAAAAAGCCGCTAACAAATAATCAGAACAGAAATCCTCCAATTCTTGACTCATAACAGACACAATCATCTCTCAACTATTCTTTCACAATAAAGGTAGATGTATGGAGTAACTGCTCTATTGCCCAGATATATGAAGCTCAATTTTACTTTAGAAAACAAAATTTAACTTCTTGAGTGAGGAATTAATCTGACATTCCTGAATTTGTTATTTTGGTGGTAACACAACTCGTTGAGTACTAAGCATTTCAGTGATTATCAGCAAAATGTAAAGAATGGAATTGTATAGCTATTCGAAGAACTAGAGAAACGGGACAAACAATAGGTAAGCTTACATCGATACTGGTAGGCCAGCAGCTGCTAAATTAGCATCAACTTTGATACGATCAGCACTAGATGCAACAGCAACTTTCAGGCCTTTGTTTTTACACTGTCGTACAGCAGGCACTATGTTAATATAGCCTCAGTACAATCTCATCATGCGAATTCTGAATCATTGGGATTTCATACCTGAGTAATGAGTTCAAGGGCACCTGGGAATCCTATTCCGGAATTCGGTTTTGCATACTGCAAGATATGAAAAGACTTTAGGCGTCATATAACAAATTCATACTGCATTGCAAACTTGGATGGTGCTTCGCATTAATCACCTTATCTAGATATATCTCAAAGAACCTTTTCTTCGCCATTTCGGTATCGAATCCCTTGACTCCCTTTACATTAGCAACACCTCCTAAGAAGTTTGCTTCACCTAATACATTGAAGAAAGTCAGCAGTTAAAAAGACAACTACTTCCAATCAAATTTACATCTCAAACAATCAGATTTCTGTCACCCAACACCAAATTCCAGAAATAAAAGGAGAAGCATTGACAAAATGGAACAACAAGTCCTCCAAATATCAAATGAGAAGTCGTTTGGGTTCTTTTTAAGCAACAAAAAAGAATTGCTGAAATTGAAATCCTCACCGATTGAAACCACATATCCAAAGACATTATTTTTATTTATTATCTAAGAAGAAATAATTACTGTATTAAATCACAAAATTTCAATTTTAAGACCTATATATATTACCTGTGCCCATGAATGGCACAAAATCGTCCACTGTAACTTCAACTCCCATCTCAGCAAAAACATCAACACCTGCCATTCTTGAAGGCTCTTCACTATTGCACAACACTCCATCCATATCAAAAAGCACAGCAGATACCTTACCCCACTCATTTCCTGTTACTTCAGTTTCATTCTTTTGCTCCACCTTCACGCATGCCTTCACTTCCATTTTTTTATTAAAGACTAAATTTTTTGACCTCCGTTGGAAAAGTTGGACTAAACTTGAGATGGGTTTTGACCCTTTTGGATTGGAAGTAAAAAAGAAAAGAGATTTAGCAAATCTGGGGCTTGATAGAGAAGATGGAGGGGATAGTAGTTTCATGGCCATGGCTTGGCCTTTCATTTTTTTCCCTTTTTTGGTGGTTAAACTGATTCTGTTTTGAGTGGCGGGTACTCGGTGGCCTGTTTTAGTTCTATTGGATTTTGTTAGAACAAAATTAATCCTTAATGTTTTATATTATGAAAAACTGGTCCCTTCTGGAGTTTTTTTTTTTAAGGGAAATTGGTAGAAGTGAGTGAGTTTGGTTTCTCTATCTTTTTAGTGGTGGAGAAATGGTTTTGATTTTGCTAAGTTTATTTGTGGGGCTTCGAATAATTTAGTGCTTTATCCATTTGGTGACCACTCTTCGTGACCCATCAAAGGGTATGCTTTTTGAAATTTTGATTTTTTTTGTTTAAATTTAATTTTTTATATATATTTTTAGATTATTTTTAAAAAGTAAAAAATATCATTTTAAAATATTTTTAAACAAAAAATATTTTAAAAATAACTAAAATATTCTCAAATACCCTATAATTAACCTATTGGGTGCTTTATCACCACTCTTTTTGATGGGTGAAAGGGTATGGACCTGGCTGGTTAAGTGTATGAGCTCATGCTAGGGTTAGCCCCATACTTATATGGTAACTTGGGTTGTAATGAGCTTAGATAGCCCAAACAGGTCCAATTCAGCTTGAGAGCCTGATTTTCTCAACATTTTTCAGAAGCGAAGAACAGTTTTTAGCTCCATGTTTACCCCTTAGATTACTTATCTTAGCAATCAGATCAACTTTATGATCCCATAATTACAATTTACCTAGAGCATATGCAGGATGCATGCTTGTCTGTATTCAAATTATTAATGATCTTATTGTTATGTCATCAACCAATTAACATGCCATTGCTAGCTGGTAGATTCATAGTGCATAAACTATATATTTTGGTGCTGCACTTACTTGCTGAGCCCTACAACGCAAACATCATTAAGCCTCAATATAAACAAAACCAAGTAAAAATCTCAACCCTTTATTCAGATTATCTGATCTGTTTTTCACCCTTGTTCATAATTACTACTGTATCTGGTGGCCCCTTTCAAGCACACCTGAGTGTGGCCTCACCAATAAGGCCAGAAGATTGTGAGTTTGTAATCACTCCACTACTTCATTGTGCTCACATTTTAATCTTAGTTTCTCACTAATCATGATTATTATAAACATGTTTCTTCTATAAATTTGCCCCCTTGATGCAATGTTAATCAACCAATGATCGCACTAGAGAAGGGATATAAGGTACGTAAGAGTGGGTGGAAATACCATTTTTAGTTAAAATTTCAGTTTAGAAGTAAATTACTTATTTAATCTTAATACCTCTGCATACTTGGATAATCTGCTGTTGATTGAAAATAACAGGTTAATGATGAAGACGACCGTCGCAGTAGTATTTGTGCTAGGGCTGGCATTCTTGGATCTTCAAGTTGATGCTAAAAGGCTTCTTTTGAAGGAAATCAAGGCAGAAAAAACTGATGATAAGCCTTTGTCTAATGTGCAGCAGGATGGTAAACTAGATGCTGTTAACAATGCTGGAACTGATGTTAAGCCGAATAATCAACCAGGAAACGTTGGCACCTATGGTAATCCAGTGACAGGCTCAGTGCCCGCAGTTGATACCAAGAATGATAATGCAACTAGCAGCCCGTCTACTAGTGACAACAAGGGCAGCACTGACGATGAGGCCAACAGCAGTTATGGGAACTATGGCAATCCTTCTGGATCATCTACTGATACTCACCATTCCTTTACCAATGATTGCCAGCCTAAGAAAGGTTGTTGATCAATTATGAGTCAAACGCGATGCAATTATAGCATATAGAGTGGTCTACACTGCTAAGTTTTTTTATGGTATTAAACTGCAAAGTGCTCTTGTTACTCATGTAATGTATATATATGTCATGGCTATCTTGCCCCTAGGCCTGCTGCTTCTGTGCTTAATACTATGTTTGAATAAAGGCCATGACTAGTGTGCTTGTGAGTGCTATAGTTCTAGTTTTCAAGGATTAGTAGCTGAAAGAATGAACAACTTGAAAAATGAAATCCATCTAAGCAGATGAGTCAAACTTTGTAGTTTCAATAGGCCTCCTGCAATTACCTGCATGATAAGCAGTATGCTGGACTACAAGTTATGCAGCTGTGACATTCATTCTCCCATACTTGGTAACAAACTGAAAATAAACAAGCTAGAATCCTAGTTTCATTCTATTTTAATTTCTGCTAGAAAAGTAAGTAAAATCTAGTTTGAACTGGTTCCAGTCAAAAAATCGAATGAACTTCTTGCCACTGTTAATCATGGAACATTCGAACAAAAAATTACTTGTCAGTTACTGTGATTATAGTTATGACAACAGTTATAATGGCTTAAGACGCAATCATCATATCCAAGTCTGCTACTCAATATGTGAAAATTTGGTTGGCCTGATTGAAAAAACTTGAGCATTATAATCTTTTCTGAACCTGGATTAGGATGATGGAACTGCTACCTCCATTTATAACTATAGCTGCTAACTCCCCTCTTTGCACCGCAACTTGAATGCTTCAGCTATCTCCATAACTCACCAAAAATCCTTGCATGAACATGTTCCAGTCCTGAAATGATGGTAGCGTGCACGGTCCGTCGCGATAATGTTACAATGTTAAAATGGAGATGTACATATAAGAAGTGCTATGATTGATGCTGTATTTGGTACTGCTTTGATGGATATTTATGCGAAATGCGGGCGGCTTGATATGGCGTGGGATGTTTTTGAGAAGATAAAGAAAGACGTTTTCACTTGGAATGCTATTAATTGTGGGCTAGCTATGTATGGTAGAGCAGAGGATGCAATTAAGCTTTTCTTTAAGATGCAAAGACAGAAGTTTAGGCCTAACGGGATCACTCTTGTTGGTGTGCCAAGTGCTTTTGCTCATTCAGGAATGGGAGATTTTCAATTCTATGAAGGAAGTGTATGGTATTGAGCTTGAGATGGAGCATTATGGATGTGTAGTTGATCTCCTAGGAAGAGCAGGGCTCTTGGGAGAGGCAGAGGAGCTTATATATTCGATGCCGATAGAACCAAGTGCTGCTGCTTGGGGAGCACTTTTAGGTGCTTGTAGGAGACAAGGAGATGTTGAATTAGGTGAGAGATGGGATGATGCTTTGTTATCAAACATCTATGCAAGGCTGGGAGATGGGATGGTGTAGCAAATGTGAGGAAACTATTGAAGGAAAGAGGAGTCAAGACCTCTACTGGAATTAGCATGATTGATTTTGATGGTGTTGTCCGTGAGTTCAGATGGATCGCATCCGCAAATGAAGAAAATCAGCCTGACAATGAAAAATATGCTCAAGAGGCTAGAGATAGAATAGTATTCACCAAATACATCTCAGGTTATATTCGATATTGAAGAGGAAGAGAAGGAAGCTGAACTGCAGAACCATAGTGAAAAATTTGCAATTGCTTTCGGATTCATTTACACAGCCAGTAACAGCAATCCGAGCTGTGAAGAATTTAAGGATGAGCGAGGGCTTCCATTCTGCCTTCAAGCTACTCTCTTGAGTCTATAGTCGAGAGATTATCGCGACGGACCGTGCACGCTACCATCATTTCAGGACTGGAACATGTTCATGCAAGGATTTTTGGTGAGTTATGGAGATAGCTGAAGCATTCTGCAGCACTACAAGCCTTGAACAATGTAGGATAAGTACACTAATTAGGCCTTGCATTTGCAACCAGCATCTTGTAATAACACCATATGGCCTTACATGGGTTATTGTTCTCCAAAAAAACTTTGAGAGATCTCTTGGTGCTAGATGATAAGGAAGATTTTGGCTGTGGTTGTCGACTTATGTGCTTGTCATATTTTGTTATCCGACCCGAGTCACTTGCCTCTTGTTTCACGCCACTTTCTAGTGCTATCAATATAGGTCTATTGGAACCATCTAGGTGGTGACCCAGTAGTAAGAGCTTGGGACCAAGAGGTTTGTTCCCTCTGTGGTTTCAAGTTCGAGCCCTGTGGTTGCTCATATGATGGCCACTGGAGGCTTACATGGTCGTTAACTTCAAGGCCCGTGGGATTAGTCGAGGTGCGCGCAAGCTGGCCCGGACACCCACGTTAAACTAAAAAAAATATAGGTCTATTGGCTCATCAAGCTACGAGCTTAAACAAATTAGGGAAATATTGTGATCTTGACATACATAGATATTTCTCAAGGTGTTTCAGCAGTTGACCTCTAAGTGTAAAAATTTATATATACTTCGCATATCAGATACTGTTTAAATTATTTGTTATTTAAAATGTTGAATATTAAGTAGATCATAATTAATTAACCTGAAACGCGCTGGATTATACATATATATTTTATAATTTCATAGTTATTTTTTCAAGTATTTGTGCCTTATCTATGTTTAATCAACCTTGTTCGTTCAATATAGATATATACAGTGAGATCTCTCCAGGTGTATATTTGGATAATATTTTATAGTTGATACAAAATATAAAAATAAATATTAAGTTCATATAAATACTAAGTTTTTACCTTAACTCCTATATATATAAATAGCAAAACATTAACTCAATAATAAAATACGTGTAAAAACTGAAAAGTCAATCATTACAATATTATTATGGGACAAAGAGTAATTTAAAATATTGTTTTTTTATTTAAAAAAAAAAGGATTTTCCTGTATATACAGGAAAATTTACTATATAACACTCGAGACCAAAGTGAGATGGAGACCTGAAGAGCTTAATATTCCTAAACCTTAGCTTCTATACATATATACAATTTT
>Ga0307515_10019342_pt1 | contig 12267 bp, 4 predicted proteins | sample 17_EM_MG_FD_194513 | JGI IMG/M metagenome (GOLD analysis project Ga0307515, IMG submission 194513) | Populus trichocarpa ectomycorrhiza microbial communities from riparian zone in the Pacific Northwest, United States - 17_EM | ecosystem: Host-associated > Plants > Roots > Unclassified | place...
CGCGTACAGCTTATATCAGCTACGCGTAGGTATATCACCTCCTTACGCCCTCGACCCTTACGATCGATCGCGTAACGTCTTGTAGACTCCTCGAATACATACGCTTTATAGCCACTGCCCCCGTCCCGTGACATTACGTTACGTCTTTTTTACTACCGACGCTTAGCCTACGACCAATTCTACGTCTTTATAATACTGTAGGCGCTACTAGAAGCAGCGTATCTATAAATTACCTTACTTTATACTTTTAAGGAACCTATAATAGTAAGACAATATCCCTTATTAGCTACTATATTAAACCTAAAGAATAATTTAATACCTATACTTAACCTACAACGCCAATTAATCCTAGGAGAATTTAATTTATTAGCCCTAGCCTTAACCCCTAAGGAGATAGACACTAATAATGTCTTATCTTTTATTAACTATATAACTACGAATAAGTAAATGGAAGGGCTACTACCTATTAAAATCGAAATATAAGACGCCGAGACGTTTATAAAAATGGTAGCACGAGACCCTAATAAATACTACCGCCTTCTATAGAACTACTACCTAAAGCTTATATAAGCCGAGATGCGTACTACCTAAGATCGCGATATTATTTAAGACCTATAAGCTTATAAGGCGCTCGCCGATAATATATGTTAAGAAACTAAAGACGACCTCTACGTATCTAAACGCGACGTTTAATAGTTAAAGAAGGCTAAAATTATACTAATTGCTACAGTTACTAAAAGAAAAGGCATAATTAAATACCTATAATTTTAGCTTAATAAGCATATTTATAATAACGCTAGACACCTCTTTACTATATATAACGCTACCTAAGTCTCTATACCCCTGGCAACTTTACCTACTTAACGCTTAATAGAGGGCTAGCGCTAAGTAGCTTTACCTAATAGGAACCCCTACTAAAGTAGCGATGATAAAAGCTATAATAATCGGACCTAAACTGCTACTATAGGGTCTAATATACGCTACCCTAATCCCCTAGTTTTTTAGGGAGACCGTAAGGAATATAGCTACTAAAAGATGCAAATCCGTAAAAAACTAACTTAGAGCGCCTGCCTTTTTCCTACGGAAGACACTAAGATTAGCTATATTATTGGGCGAATAAAGGGTATACCGTTTAATAGACTCTTCGCCTAATAGGAGACTAGTAGCCCCTAAAAGTGGTAGTCCTACTAAGAAGTCCTTAATAATCTTAACCTAATATACCGCGACTATAACCTACTGGCTACTAACCGAGCTAAACTATATGCCTTAAAGATAAGCCCTATTAAATTATTTAATAAATTTTATATTAAATTCTAGGAATATACCGGAGCCCTTACCTAAGATAATACTAAAGACTAGGAGGACCTCCTTAAAAAAGTTACTTATTGCCTTAGTTATGCAGCCGCCAGCTATAACTATAATAATGTTTATAATATGGTAGCAGCTCTACGGAAGATTAAATAACAACTAGATTAGATTACTACTGCTAACCCTTACTTAAAGACCTCTCTATAGAAGCCCCCTAGGCCTACTAAACCCATATATACTAAGCCACCGACGCCTACTACCTTAAGTACTACCGGAACTAATATCAATTTCTCTATACTAACTTTCCTATAAAAACTCCTAGATAGAGAGCGCGAGCTACTCTAGAAACTAGGACGCTACTATAAATGCCGTTAAGAAGGCTATTATTATAATAACCTAAACTGCCTAATAGCTAGGTTTAGTAGCCGCCGCCTAATACCTAACCTAATACCCTAAACACTAAATATATTGCTATACGCTACTACCGTATAAGATAAAGACGTAGTAATAGCGGTAGAGTTAGATATAAAAACGGAAAACGCTAAATCCTAGCCCTAAGTTGTGGGTTAGGACGCCCTAATAATAGAGGGATCTATATATCGGCTTGCTTAATAGATAACTCTATAAAAATAAATAAATGGAAATAGATAGTTTTACCTATAATAGGAACTACTACTAAAAAATAATATAAAAGCCGTTCTATAATTAATTACAGAGCTACTAATAAATTTATAGATACCTAATTTATACGTACTTATAACCTACCTACCTTACCCCTTACTAAAGCCCGCGCCCTATAACTCGCTAACGGTAATTATACCGTATAGAAGATTACCTATATAGTATAACTCTACCTAGATATAAATAGGCACCAGGAAGAACTCTGGGCCTATATTATACTACTTACTAACTACCCTATTATCCTTAAAATAAACTAGCTTAAATAATATAACCCCGCCATTAACTAGAAGAAGAAAAAAGTAACCTTTAACTCTAAATACTGTAGAGAGACTTGCCTAGGGCATAGCCTAGCCGCCTCTATTTACTCCCTAGGATATTAACCTAAGGAGCCTCTTATTACCCTACCTATAACCAACTACTACTATATAAGTGCCCCAGCCTTCTACCGTATAGTATATAAGAAAGGCTAGACCGTTACTATAGCTTCCTAATTACAACTATATAAGCTTAATAAAGAATAGGACTATGTCCTCTATAGTAATAGAATAGATATAGTTAACCTTTTAAAAGATAACGCCCCTATAGAACTCTATGGACTTTTACCTTTAGACTTTAAGAAGTTTATAAAGCTTAAAAAAGGACTTACCAATAAAGAACTCCGTAAGCTCCTCCCTAAGAGGTACTATAACTTTACCGATATATACTTATAAAAGAGCGTAGATATACTCCCCCTATATTAACCTAATAACTATGCCATTAACATTAAATAAGGAAAAATGCTACCTTATAAGAGACCCTACTTAATATTAAAAGACGAACTTCTAGTTATAAAAAAGTATATTAACGAGCACCTTGATAAAGGATTTATTCGTCCTAGCATATTACTAGCAGCCGCCCCTATCCTTCTCGCTAAGAAGCTAAGAGAAGGTATTTAATTCTGCGTTAACTATAAAGGACTTAACGCTATTATAATTAAAAACTAATACCTAGTACCGCTTATACGTAAGACCCTTAAGCAGCTTAGTTAAGCCAAAATCTATACTAAGCTTAATATTATTGCTGCCTTTAACTATCTCTAAATATGGGAAGGTAATAAATAGAAAACTATATTCGCATCGCGCTTTAGCTAATTTAAATATACCGTTATACCCTTTAGCGTATATAACGGCCCAGGCACCTTCTAAAGCTATATTAATAACGCCTTACGGGACTACCTTAATGACTTCTGCTCTGCGTACCTAGACAACATACTTATTTATAGTGATAACCCCTTTAAGCATACCAAACACGTTTAAAAGGTCCTATAGCGCCTTAGGGACACAGGACTTTATATTAATTTAAAAAAAAATGCGAATTCTCAGTTATAGAAGTAAAATACCTTAGACTAATTATTACTATTAAGGGTGTCTATATAGACCCCAAAAAGGTACATATAATTACCAAATGGTAAGCCCCTAACTGTATTAAGGACGTATAAGCCTTTCTTAGTTTCGCTAACTTCTATTAGAAATTTATATATAACTTCTTAGGCGTAGTAGTACTACTTATAGCAATAATGCGAACGAAGGGCCTTTTTATAAAAAGAAGAAAAACGCACCTACGCTTTACCTAGACGCCTAAATACAAGAAGGCGTTCCAAGACCTTAAAAATGCCTTTACTAAAGCACCTATCCTAGCTCACTTTATACTAGGATAATAACTCTACCTTAAAACCGACTCCTTAGACCACGTTAACGCAGGCGTCCTCTCCTAGATAGGTAATAACGGTTTTCTTTACCTAGTCGCATTTTACTCGTCTAAGCTTATACTATAAGAGTGTAACTATAAGATCTATAATAAAGAACTCCTTATAATTATATAAGCGTTTAAAGAATTCTAACTAGAACTTTCCTTAGTAGAGCCTAACTAGCCAACTAAAGTCCTTACGGACTATCGCAACCTTAAGTACTTTATAACTATAAAGTAGCTAAACCAACGCTAAGCATATTAGAATAAGTTCCTCTCTAGTTTTAACTTTAAAATTGTATATAGATTAGGAGTATAAAGTACTAAACCTAATAGCCTAATACACCGCTCGCAAGACCTTCCTTAGTTTAAAAATAACCCCTATAATTAGTTCTAACAATAGATAATCCTAAAAGCACGAAATTTGGCCCTAGGTATACTACCTATAATAAAGCCAACCGTACCCTAGCTTTATACTATAGAACTAAAATTACCTCCCGAAATTAATAAGCTTATTACTACGGCATATAACGCCTCTATTAACCTATTACTGTATTAACTTATTACTACAAAGACCGCCGGCGCCTATACGCTACCTACTAACCTCTAAAGCTTAGGCTAGATTAATATAGCAGCCTTAGAAGTAAAAAAGAACAGGCTCTATTATAGAGGCCGCCTATTTATCCCTAACTTAGAAAATTTATAACAGCAACTAATCTAAATAGCCCATAACCTCTAATTAAGCGGCTACCTAGGTAGAGGAGGAACCTATAAGCTTTTTAGCTAATACTACTTTTGGCCAAAAATAATAGACTTAGTTAAACGCTTTATAGGCGCCTACTATAGTTATAAGCACGCTAAGGCCTTTAATATAAAGTACTAAGGACTACTGCACCCTCTACTAGTACCTATATAATAATAGGCAGATATCGCCATAGATTTCGTTATTAACCTACTACCCTATAAACAACACGGCTGTACCTATAAGAATATCCTTATAATAATATACCAACTTATAAAAGAGCGCCACTATGTCCTAACTAAAGGCGTAGCCGTCAGCGACGTTACTAACGCCTTCCTTCGCGAAGTTTACTGACTATATAGGTTACCTAACTCGATTACGTCTAACTAAGGTATATAATTTAACTCTAATATATAGAGACGAATCTACTAACGCCTTAGCATCTCTATTAAGATATTTATATCCTTTTACTATAAAACTGCTAAGTAACCAGAAAACGCTAATGCCAGTATAAAAGCATACCTATAATAGGTAGTCGCCTATAGTTAAGATAACTAGGTAGATTACCTCCTACTAGGTAAATTTATAGTGAATAACTACGTCTTAACCACTATAGGACTTACCCCGTTCTTTGTAAATAAAGGTTATTACCCCTAATCTAGTATAGAGCTACTAGAACCTATTAATAAGAAACTGCTATATAAAAAACGCCTTAAGATGCTACTTACTAACCAGTATACAGACCGTATAAAAAATCTACTTAACTACTGCAAGGGAGAAATGGCCTGGGCTTAAGTAAAGTAGGCCTACTTTACTAACTATTATAGAACGCCACTACCGGAAATACGTGTTAGCGACTAGGTATAGCTAGATGCACGCAATATCTCTATATAGAGGCCTATAAAGTCACTCGATTATAAAAACCTTAGCCCCTATTTAATTAAATAAGTTATTAATAGGGGAGCCGTATATAAGCTAGAACTCCTACTTACCCTAGCTACCCATAGGATATAGCCCGTATTTTACCTATAGCTACTACACCTCTATTAGCCTAACCCCTTACTAGGGTAGATATAGCCTAAACCCCTACTAGTACTAATCTAAGATAAGAATAAAGACGAAAACTATAAGGAGTAGATCGTTAAACAAATTATTAACTTTAAATACTTTAGCAAAGGTAGAGGACGACGGCTCTACTATAGAGCTATATATATAGGATTTAATATAAATTAGCCAGAATAGCAACTATAGGAAGACTTTAAAAATATAAAGGATCTAATTAGCGACTTTTACTACGCGAACCCACAGAAACCGGGCCTAAGTAGAGACTTTATACTTAATCCTCTATAGGAACCCTTATAGAGTTAAACCGTTATATATTACTACGTAAGGGCAAATTGCTATTAAATTGCCGTTAGATTGCGGTAAAGTGCGATTATATAACTAGAATATTGTTAAGATGTCTAGGAACTTTAACCGGCGGTTAAAGTTATTTAATTAGTTAGATTCTTAAATACCAAGCCCTATTACATAACGTTATTTTAAGCCTTTAGCGATACCCCCCTTTTCTTCTTTTCTATACCTTAAGTGTCCCTTCTATATATATATAGTAACCACAGCGTCGCCGGAGCTTCGCCTCTATAAGAGGGGGGGTAGTGTTACGGAACCCTACCGCAGGGGCCTCTATAGGAGAGCCCCGTGCTCTTATATACACCTCGCGTACAGCTTATGTCAGCTACGCGTAGGTATATCACCTCCTTACGCCCTCAACCCTTATGATTAATTGCGTAACGTCTTGTAGACTCCTTAAATACATACGCTTTATAGCTACTGCCCCCGTCCCATAACATTAACCCTCCTATATTTTTATATTAAATGCCCTTAAATAGTAAATAAGATAGTGCTTTTAAGTATAGGGGTTATATAACGCTGGCAAGGATTTAATAAAGCTAGTAAGGGTTTTATATAAAGCTATACTAGTTAAGTACTAGTGAGATTTATCTTGTTTGCCGCTTAAGTCGCTTACTAAGATAACCGGAATTACGTCTAAGGCAGTTTCTTAGGCGTTCCGACGATATCCACGATTTTCCCTATACTCGCAGTCGAATTGCTAAACCAGAACGGCTTAAAATACTACTAAAAGTTCATCGATTAGAGAGACGACTTGATATTTTATAGATATTGGGTTTAAATTAGGCTATAACCCCTAGAGCCGTACTTATATTCGGCAAAAAAAAAGTCGTTATTAAGGATTATATAATGTCGCAATAAGTATATAAATTTAGACGACGTGAGACTTAGCGTAAGACTTAGCTATATAACGTTATAACGGGTATATATATAAGGCTTAAAAGTTAATCAATTATAGAGCTAGTTCTTGCAATTATTTTAAGCCTATATATAGCCTCAGGCCTTATATAGATGGTTTTAACAATTTCGTTAAAGAAGGTAACTACTCTATATATAAAATATATCGCGTCGCTTAATAAACTGTATAAAAGTCTCTTATTACCTTAGTAAGCCTAGACTATAGAATTAATTAGCGGGTATTACCAACCTTTTTTATAAAGAAGTTAATTCTATAGTAACAAAAATTGGAAAAGTGCCTTAGATATAATTCCGGTAGTTTTATATAAATATAATTAGCTAACGGATTAATTAAAAATCCGTACTAATAGAATTATATTTAAGCCTACTAAGGTAAAGTCTCTTAGACTATAGAATTAACCTTTTAATAAAAAAGATTAACGATATCCGCTAATTAATTCTACGGTCTAAGCTTATTAAGGTAAGTAAGTCAAAGCTTAAAGTAGAAGTTAAAGATATTCGGATAATCTAGTTAGTTAATTATACGCCAAGCAATAAGAAACCTATAGAAATACCTTACTTAGCTATAGTAAATAAAGCATTTCCCCTAATATCTCCTATGCTAAAGCTTACTGTTTTCTTACCTATATAAAATATTTTATATTTTATATTTTACGCGTTAGCTAGATAGTAGAGCTTCTTTCTCTACTTTCTCCTCTACTTCTTCCTTATTTAATTTACAATCCATACGTTATTTAACTCCTTTAGCACCGCGTAAGGTTTATAGATTAACTACTTACTCTCCTTTTTTAATTAACAATAATACTAAACTAGACGATTAAGATAATTCTATATTGCAAGAGCCTTCTTTAGCTAATTAGAACTATAGCTATATCTTTTCTATTAATTAGGACAATCTCTACCTAATAATATACGGCAAGCTTACTAGTAAATACGAATACTAGGTTATTAATAAATGCGAATAAATCTTTAGCTAAGCTAAAAAGATTATTACTAATAAGCGTAATTAACTATTGACCGATATAATTTAAGTAGATTAATATCAAAAGTAGTAATTAATTAAAGGCCTTTTATTAAGCAGTTTAATTAACTATATTAACTCTAATAGAGGTTTAACTACATCCTAGTTAAACGAGCTTAAATATTAATCTTATTAGCTATAAGCTAACTATAGAGACAGAAAAGCCAGCTTAGTAAGATACATTTAATTAAATCTGACGTAGAAATAGAGCCTCCAGAGCTCTTACTAACGTTACTACCAAACGTTCTACTTTTTTAAGCCTCTATAGATGCGCAGGGCGAATTTAGCTATATTTAAATACTATACCAGGTGAATTTGGGTTAAAATTTAATAGGCAACTTTAATATTTATATATAGAGAGGTGCTGCCAAAAATCCGAAATAAAACACCACGAAGTCTATATCAATTACCTAATCGGGACAGCTAGCTGACAGCGTGACAGTCAGCGTACGCTATCCTGCAGTCAGCGGACAGCGAGCGACCCAATTGGCGCAGTCAGTCAGCTATAAAGGCTGAAGCTCGCAGCTAGCTGACTGTTGGACACACTGGGTACAAGTGAGAAGGGAGTAAAAGGGTGAGGGTCGGGACGCGGCATGAAGTGCGACAGTACAGAGTACGCCGACTCTCTAACTAGGGCCTCCAAGACCACTCTTACCACTACCCCCGCAATAGTAAAATTCGTCGTGGCCGAGGATATCAATAAAGAATTCGGATTCGGTGGTGTTACATGCGACCTTGTTTAGTTTAAGAATTTGGGCATGGAATGATGGCAAATTGTAGCTTTTATTAATCATATTTGATTCAATCAATGACCTGAGTTGAGTCGATCAAGCCGTTGCCCTATCTATTCCGCAATCCTATAGCTCTGATACAGTAGTATGAAGGTAGTCTGAGTTACTTCTAGTCTTATGCTCCATTGCTGAACCTGCGGAGCTGCATGAGGCATTGAGGAATCGCAATCCCATGATTTGAGAAATTTTCCGTCTTGCCTTGTTAAGGTGGATGTCTTAATGGGTTCAACTGAGCAATTTCAAAGTCTGGTTTAGTAAATATGAGAGTTTTAACTTCCTCCGTTTCTCTACTTTCGATGAAAGAGCACTCAGCTCGAAGTTCCTCCGGCGCCTGTGTCCTTTCAAGAGCTGTAGGTGGTGGTCTCTTAACCGGAGGCTTCAACTTCCCTGGTGATTGAAGGTAAGTGGTTGCTGTCCGTGGGATCATTGTCGACGCCATTCATGAGTGCCAGCCCGAAAAGGCTGTAATAGCGAGGACGGGGTTGTTGTTTGCTGCTGTCGGCAGCATCAAACTGCGGTTTACTGGCTGGACCAGCAAAAATGGCATTAAGAGCTTCCGCCTCCTCGTAGGGTTCCTCATGCATCCATGTCATTCCAGGCAGTTCACCCCATTTGGGGTTCCAAATCTGATCTTTGATCCAGATCTTCTTGACGTTTTCATAAGCCTTCGCCTCGATATCAACACTTCTAGCAGATCCCTAGTGTTGAAGCTCATCTTTGATCCATTCGCACTCCTTAGATACTTGATAGAGAAACTGGCGGTAGGGACGGGATGCTGAGGTATCGTGTTCGGAAGCAGTCGCTGGCTCTTCAGTGATATCACGTTTAGAATCGGTCGCTGATCGTTCAGCGTAAGCCTTCAGCTGTTCCCTTAAGAAATCACCCAAGGGCGTACGGTTGTCCTCCGGGCTGCGCGCTGGGGTGGGTTCACGTTCAGGTTCTTTTTCATGGCCCCAATCACCATAAGGTGCAGGTCCTTTAGACAAGGGCCAATTCGACGCTTCGGTTCCCTTCGGCCAAGCTGGGCCCCATTCACTCTTCCAAATTCCTTGTTCTACCCAACGGCTCCGTACATTGTTTTGAGCATTTGCTTGCAAATCGAGAGTTCGGTCGAAGGGTGAGTTCCGCATCTGTTTCCAAGGCGGTTTGAAAAGCTCTTCTTCCTCTCTCGACCACTGGTTGAGGAACTGGCAGCTTGGTGTCGACTGGCGACGGGCTTCTAGCCGCCAAAAGTGTCGTGTATACTCGTCGGTAGGAGGAGGCCTGAGACTTGGAGGTTGTGTGGTCCTGTCTAATGGTAGAGACAACGTTGAAGATTCTCTGTAGCGCTGATTGCTTTCACGGGCAAGCTGATCCGGATTTTCTTCTAACCGTTGAACCTGCGGTGAAATGCACGACTGAGAGTTATTAAATAGAGAAGCCATAGCTGCGAGGACAGATTCAAGCTATAGCGTAGAGAGATAGACGGAATTTGTGATGAAGAGATGAAAGTTCCAGCAAGCGAAGCTGCCGTCTTTATAAGTTAAGCAGCAGTCAGCCCACCTACAGTCATGTGCACGACCAGCTTCCCCCCGAGATTTCAAATTTAGTACCTCGCTTGATTGTAGCCCTCAACCTGCACGGGCTCTCTATCCGCTCGAACTCAATTTTCCTTACCAGAAATTTGGCTCAGTGCATGTGATATGGATTCATCTCGGCCACTTCATTACCATGGACGGAGGCAGTTTCATTGTGTTACCGTGGGTTGAGGCAGGCTTCCATGCATGGATATGGAGTCAGGCTTCTTTCCATTCCCGTAACCATGGATGAAGGAAGGCAGACTTTTTGCTACAAAATTATGGATTCATCTCGGTCATTTCATTACCATGGACAGAGGCAGTTTCATTGTGTTACCGTGGGTTGAGGCAGGCCTCCATGCATGGATATGGAGTCAGGCTTCCTTCCATTCCTGTAACCATGGATGAAGGAAGGCAGGCTTTTTGCTACAAAATGACTCTCCATGGTTCAACCAAATCATATTAACGCACTCAATCACACTCAATCGCACGCCATGCCACGTCCCAACAACCCTCACCCTTCTACTATCTTCTCACTTATACCTGTTAATGATCGAGCCCGCGCTGTTCTCGCTCATCCAAACAACAGCCATCTTGTCTCGCTCATTCCAGATCTCAAAGGGCCTGAATATCCCGAAGGGATAAAACACGGACTCAACATCGGCTTCCAAATTGGGTCAAAGTCACGCCACACGCTGGCGACCCTCGGACGCAATGGCGCTGATATTACAGTTGAGGGATCGAATATCTCGCGGGTCCACTGTTCTTTTGAGATTCACCAGGACTCGCGCCTAATCCTGCTCTATGATCGCTCGACCGCCAGGTCAACACAGCTCTATGGTGCAAATGCCATCCCGTTCGAGCTCGAACGTGACCCTCGCCGAGTCGTCGTGACCCAGAATTTCAATAAAGAATTCGGGTTTGGCGGTGTCACATGCGACTTTGTTCGGTTTAGGATACATTGGCACCGTCGTCCTAATCCACTCGATATGCAAGAACATCTTAGCTATCGAGAGGATAATCCCCGTTTCGCTCGAACCTTAGACGAGACACCGATTGTTCCACCCTCGGGACTTGTCACCGAGATCAATACTCGTGGAAATCGAGAGCCAAAGATCAGACATATGGGGAAATGGCCTCTCGGTAGTGGCTCGTACGGCCAAGTGTGGAGGGTAGCGAATGTTGATTCTGGAGAATTTTTGGCTGTCAAAAGAGTAAAACTGCCGGAGCAGGGGCTTCAGTCATCAGCATACACCATGCTAAAGCGCGAAGTGGAAGCTCTTGCTCGGGTTTCCCATGTAAGTTAAATCCATTGTTCTTTTCATCCTCCTTCTCCAACACAGGGCCTTGTTCAGCATCAGCTAATATTAGCAGGCGAACATTGTGGAGTATATATCTGCGCAAGGGTGGACAGAAGAATACCTTGAGATATTCACGAAACTCAAAGAGGGCAGCGTACAGGACCTGATAAATAAAGGTCTCTTTATCAGAGATCCTAGCTCAGTCGACTCTCTTCTCCATCAGATGCTGCAAGCACTTGATTACCTTGCATATAACGGCATGGTTCACCGAGATGTCAAGCCTGAGAACATTCTCTACACGTCCCTGCCGCACGGCAGTGGTCTTAGTAATGAATGCATGCATATTTTAGCCAAATATTCATTTAATTCATAAACGCGCCAAAAATATTCATGATTTGAATGCATGTAATGAATATAGCCTAGGTAAGCTCTATTCATTACATACATTTAAATTATAAATATTTTTGGCGCGCTTATGAATTAAATGAATATTTGGCTAAAATATGCATGCATTTATTACTAAAACCAGTGACAAAAGCTTTAAAAAATCCATATACAGCCTGTACAGGCTCTAGTATCCCCCCCCCCTGTGTGCGCGCAGCACACACACCTAATTTTGCTACGTCTGCAGGGTGTAGTATATGGCCAGGGCTTAAGCCACTGCCTACCTCGAATTCGGAGCTCCGAGCTTAATTTTGAAGATATTCTGGACTCCTTTTACCAAAAGTCGTGGTATTTATTCCGGATTGTGGTGTTATAAAGCTTTTTCTCTCATTAATATAAGCTCCAAATACGTTAAATTAACTTAGGAGAG
>Ga0307515_10019343_pt1 | contig 12266 bp, 4 predicted proteins | sample 17_EM_MG_FD_194513 | JGI IMG/M metagenome (GOLD analysis project Ga0307515, IMG submission 194513) | Populus trichocarpa ectomycorrhiza microbial communities from riparian zone in the Pacific Northwest, United States - 17_EM | ecosystem: Host-associated > Plants > Roots > Unclassified | place...
GTACCAAGTAAGATAAGGTTCACTCGGATATCATTTGATCTCACTATACCGCCCTGAGTATGATATTGGTTTGCCATAGGTTCGAAGGGAACTTTTTAGTACTCTAGCATGGTAAGAAGAAAAAATTGATAAAATAACATAATTGTTCATTATTCATGACATTCTTTGATGTGTTGGATTTATATTGACAATGGTATGGATGACATGGTCATCATAGCTTTAGTGTACCTCTAGAATTTTTTTTTCAATTTTTTCTTTCTCCTATCTCTTCACAAATTACAAGGAGAGAAAAACAAAGAAAAAAAATGATCCCAGAGACATATTGAAGCTCCGATGACGACATCACTAGCATTATAAAAAATATATCAACAAGACAAATTCAACGACATCAAATAAGGTCATTGATGATGAATGGAGTGAACCACATGAACCGTCCAAAGATGTCGAAGCTCACTTGTCTATGAGCTACTCATGTATCCCACTTCAATCACTGTTGGTGATCTTTTTTAGTGTCGTTGAATTCATCCCATCAAAATCTTTCTAATGGTACCAGTGATGTTGTTATTGGAGTTTCAGTGTGCCTCTAAAGACTTTTTCTTTCCTTTTATTTCTCTCGCTCATCTCTCCTAATTAAATCTTGTGTCCAATAATTTTACAATTTAAGTAGGTCGCAAATGACACTTGTTATTTATGAGTCACAAATATCATATACGATTTTTTAAACTGTGTTATTTTTTTAAATATTTTTTGCACTATGTTTTTTTTACCATGCTTTAAAAAAATGGTTCAAAGGTTGCCTCTTGGATATGATGATTGGGTATGAAGGGAGCTTGCTCAGTAGAAAGAAGAGTAACCTTTGGGTAATATAATAAATTTTACTCATTGTGGGGGTAGGAGAGACAGAAACAACTAAGTAGAGATGGTAATATGAAATAAAAACATAGATGAAGCTATCTTTAGTATAGTAATATGTAACTCAGTGAATATCTTTATATTTTATTAGATTTATTAGATTGATAATAGACAAGATAAAACAAAATATAAGTTTTTATTATTATCCTTAATATGTATTAATATCAAAATTGCAATATTTGAAATAATAAATAGTGATAATTATTTTCACTTTAGTTTACAATATGGACATTAATTTTTTTAAAACTAAATTAAAATAGCAATTTATCTAGTCATTAAAGTCATATTAAAAAAAGATTTTTACTCATGTTAAAAAAGTTAATTAATTTTTAATAATATAATATAATTAAATTATGATTTACTCAGGTATTAAATTATTTTTTAAAATATATTTAAAAATAAAATATTTATATCAATAGATAGTTAAAACTAACACAGTTGAAAATATAAAATAATAATTTTATCACAGATACATATTTCTTTTTTACCAGTCAACCCCTACCTTTTCATTATTAAATTCACTTTATGTGAGAAAGTGTCTACTTTTAATTTCTATATATATATAAATTATTACATTGATTTTTTAATAACGATATTTTTTTCTCAATCATAATGTTGAAAAGCTACACTCATTCTTTAAAAAAAATTATTCTTATACTTTTTAATATAAATCACGTTTTAGTTAATTAATTTTATTTAATTCATAAAAAACTCATTTACTCTAATTCATATATTTTTTTTAACTATTACAAATTATTAAATTATATAAAATAATTTATCGTTTACTTTGAGCAATTGATTTTCTCATATTACTACGAATGAAATGAAAAAACCAAACTCTTAATACAATTATATTCTTAAAAAAACATTTTTAAAAATTAAAATATTAATATGTGTGTAAAAGATAAAATATATTTGAAATTGAGTAAATTAAATAAAATATATGAGCTTAAAACCAAGTGCAATCGCTACTGGGCTAGAAAACATTAAAAAGTGACGCCACATTGATTTGAATTATGCGTGATTTGTCATTGTTTTCACTTGTCTCTTGTCGGTTTCTAAGTTTTATTGTTGAATTCCAATTAGCTTGTCAGCCATCTAAGAAACAGCTTCATTTTCATAGGAAAAAAGAGACATGAAAATACTCTAATCAATATTATTAAAATAAATCTAATATTAAAAATCACTTTTAAATAACTAATCAACACACAAATCCAGTTTTTAAACTTTTTAGATATATTACTTCAAATCCAAATATCTCTCAAATCCAACAATAAAATTGTTTAAATTAATGAAAGCACCTTCATTTAATGATGATCCTTTCAGTAATTTATCTGAATTCCGCTTGGTCTATATTTTCTCTCTACTTTCTTTTCTTTTCTTTTTATATATTTTATGATTTTTGCTTCTATATTTTATAGTTTTCAAATTTAATGATGAAAATTAAATTAATCAATTTCAATTTCAATGATGTAGATCTAAATGTTATGATAAAAATTAAAATTAAAATTATAAAAATGTTTAAAAAGATATTTGTAGAAAAAAATTAACTTAATTTCGTCTCTATATTTGTACCTTTTGTCTCTCCTTTTTAGATAAATAAAAAATTGTCTAAAAATTATTTTTTAGATAAAAGAATAATTTTTAGATAAAAGACAAAAACACATTTTTCTTCTTCTTATTTTTTTAATTCTCCACCAAACCCGTTTCTATTTTTTTATGTTTCTATCTTTTAATTTCTTGATGTCAAAACATTAACCAAACAATATCTTGACTTTTCATCCATATCTTGGAGTGGTTTTTTTTCCATAAGATCTGAGTAAATGGATAGCCATAGTTTGAGTTGAAAATAGTAAAATAAAACCAAAATTGATTTGATATTAACAAGGTATTTACAAGTGTGATAGTGATTATTTATTAAAATATTTTTATTTTAAAAAATATTAAAAAAAAATTTATATATTTTAAAATTTATTTTTGATATCATCATGTATAAAATAATCTAAACATACTAAAAAAAATAAATTTTAAATATTTTTAATAAAAAAACATGTTAACACTCATTTTCAAACAATATCTAAATCAAATCAGTTGGGTATAGTTTAAAATTTTGAATTTTTATAATTTTAGTATGGTCGAGTTTTTTCCCCCAAAAACCGGCCACCGCTCACTCCTAAATATTACCGAGTCATCAAAAACATACGATCAAGCATAACTTGAACAAGTTGACGATCTTACCATTTTAGCCAGAGCGTTGCCAGTTGTGAGTTTCCCTGGACCATAAACAACACCAGGATAAAGGGTCACAATTGGCAATCCTTCTGCTGCTGCTTGTGAAGCAACCTTGTCAGCTGCTACCTTTGATCTCTCATACTCTGTATAGAAATACTTCTCGTGATGTACCTGTAACAACCATAATCCCAAATCAATGTTCTCTCCAAAAGTCTTGTTCATTGTATGATTGGATCAACTTTTGTGATTCGTGATCCCGTAAATCCAGGACCCAAGATTTTTGGAAAGAATCTTTCTTTGATTTAATTATGCAATTTCAAATCAATCCATCTGGGCGAAATAAGTCGAAACCAAATAGTATTATTGCTCACTTGGCTCTCATCAGCAACATATCCATCAGTTGATCCAAGGGCCACCATTGAAGAAGTGTATATAATCTTCTCTATCATTTTTGTCTCTTTAGCTGCTTGCACCACATTCTTTAATCCTCCTACGTTCACCTGTCAAGAATTATTAACAGAAAACTAAATAGTGTTGTTTTCAGTGATTTCATATAGAAAAAGTGGAAGCGGAAACTCAGAGCGGACGGGACGTGCTTACGGAGAAGAATTTAGAAGGATCTGGAAGCCAGGGCTCGACAGCGGCGGCAGCATGGAAGATCACGTCGCAGCCGAAGATGGCATCCAGGAGTGACCGATAGTCGGTAACGTCACCATAGGCGAGTTCAAAGTTCTCCCCCGTAGAGGGCGAAGGGAGGCCGGACAAGTCGCTGGTTCGGCGGACTAAGGCCCGGACGGAGTGGCCCTGTTTAAGGAGGGTGTGGCACAGTACCCCGCCTACGAAACCAGATGCACCGGTCACAACTATCTTCTTCATTCTCAACGACAACTTATGGAGAGAAAATCTGACCAGATACGAGTGTACTTGCAGTGATGTTTCTGTTAAGACTTTTTGCCCTGATTTGTAGATCGGACTTGATTGGCCAGCATTATTGAGTTGACCCTTCTTATGTATCCTTCCATCGTGCCTTCTTTTGTTCTAATATAATATCACTCCCGGTCTTAAGGTTAGTAGCAATTTCTTTCAGGTATCATTTACCATCCGATCGGTGGATCCCACTAAACAAACGGTTCCTTGGCAATTTTTTTTTAGATCATAATAACCCCATAAAAAATAAATCATAAAATCTAATTATCAATAATTATATTTTTTCTAGAATTATTTTTTATTTAATAATATATAAATATATAAAAAGATACTCAAAAAACTGAACATCAACCCAATATCAATATATTTTTCTGAGATCACGATAATTTCATTAAAAATAAATCAAAATAAATTATGGATCTCAATTCATAATAATTACGTTTTTATTTGAAGCTATTTTTTTTTAACAATATAATAGAATATTTTCCATTCTCTTAGGACAAAACAATATGCTACACTAAATAATAATGGTAGTCAAAACTACACTAAATTTAATTTACAAACTAGTTCACAAATTTCCATTCTCTTTGGACAATAAACAATATGCTACTCAAAATAGTTTTTTTTTTTATGTAAGAGATATAACTTATTTCATGGTATTGAATTACTAGTTTTTGTTATTATATTAGTATATTAAATTTATTATCATATTTTTAGAGATCCTTCTTATTAGTAAAACTTTTAAAATTTTATGAGTACAACTAGTTAAATACTAACAAGAACTTGTCATTAGGACAACGATAGAGGGTTATGATGATGTTAACTACTTCGAATATTTTTAAAATTATAAAGAAAACAACAAATATAAAATGATAATTTTTTACAAAACCTATATCATTAAACCAATAATAAAACTCTAAATCCTTGAAAGTCACTTTTCTTAAAATCACCATCTCAAGAGTGATTTTGAAGAGAAAAATAACATTTAGCAAACCGAACACCATCTATTAAAAAAGAAATAACAAATCTTAAGGATGTAACTTAACTGGTCAGGTCCTGAGTTTGCTCTCTAGATGTCACTAGTTTGAATTCTACAAACCTCAGGGCCAGTAGAAGCTTATATGATCGTTAATTTCAGGACCCGTAGGATTAGTCGAGATACGCGCAAGCTGACCCGAACACCCACATTAATTAAAAATTTAAAAAAATAGAAATAACATATCTAATTTTAATATTGTTTTGAAGCCAACTAGAAGACAGTTTCAAATGATATTATACAATGGAAAAAATCTCGTTAAATATTTAAAGTTTGTTCCGAATAAATCGAGTCAAAACCAATTTTAAATTTACCTTGTATACCACCCATGCCTTCATCGATCCGTCTATCTCTCTCTTGTGTCCAGCCACCTTATTGACCCAAAACACTAATTTTCCGTAGTTTCTAGGATTCTTTCAGCTTAAGATTTGTGATCGATCAAGTGATAAGTAATGTTACCCCTCCTCACACACACACAACGCCAAGCGAGAGTGTGGTAGTGATTATTTTTCAAAATGTTTTTTATTTAGAAAAATATTAAAATAATATTTTTTATTTTTAAAAAATTATTTTTGACATCAACGCATCAAAATGATCTGAAAACATAAAAAAAATATTAATTTTAAGTAAAGAAAAAAATAAAAAAATTTCAATTTTTTTCAAAAACACTTTTGAAACACAAAATCAAACAAGGTTTAAATATAACTCTAAAAGACATGGGTTTTTTTTACTGTGCAAGTCTCCATTGTTCACCCTCTCACACTAAGTATTAAGTTTTGTAAAAGATGTATTTTGGTCCTTGAACTTTAAAAATCATACAACTTATACAATTTATATACCTCAATATTTTTTCAATTTAATTTGGTACAAGATTTTATTTTTGTTATTTTTAGTCCCTGGTTGGGAGAGAATAGAAAGAGATCGCTAGATTCCGGTGGTAGAGAGAGAAAAATGTTATTTTAATAAATAAATTTAGCAAATACAACCGGGTAAATATCCCGTCTTTCGAGATTAAATATCTTGATCTACATATATCCCTCGATTTTTTAAGTTTTATTTTTGGTATCATTAATGACTTTTTATTTATTTATTTGCACACATAATTCTCGATTTATTTGATTACATGTATGCATAAAAAAATAATTTGAACTCAAATTTTTTAAATTATAAAAATGCGTTGAAAAAACTGCATATATAATTGTTTTATAAAAAACAAAAATATCTTACTTGTCCCAAAAAACAACAACAACATATAACTTCCATTATATAGTAAATGTACTTGTATCAAGCTTACTAATAATTCCATAATAATTAACTAAATTAATCTTTTACCTTTTCATTCGTCACTAACACATCAATATAAATCAATCACACACAATTAAACAAGCATAAACTTAACTCAATTTATTCATTTCTTCCTAACATGGCCTATCACACATACACCCAATACACCTTATTTTCTCTCTTTTTCATCATTTTAAGTTGTCTCTACCCTATTTCATTCCAATTTCTTTAAACAATTAGACTTCACAAAACCCTAATTTTTCATTAGAACTCTAATTTAAAAATTAAACATTAAATTTATTTATTTTACTCAAACTTATTTAAATGAGTTTGAAACTCCTTACTGGACAATAAAATGAGTTTCAAATGCTAACTAGTCAAGATTTTTCTACACCTCTTCTTTCTCCCTCTTCGACTATGAGTTTCTCTCTCATATTTTTATCTCTCCCAGTTGATTCCCCCCCCTCTAGATTTCATGTTAGATGATGTTAATCTCTCATTTCATCACCCTCCATGACAAATTTATATTTACTCTCAAGGATTTTTAATGTTAACCTAGCTTTTTTCCCTTTTTTTTTTCCTTTCTCCATTTTCCAGTAGCTCACTCTGGATATAAGGAATAAGTAGGGCTAGATTGTTTTTTTTCAAATGACTATTTTACCCCTTAGTTAACCCATGTTTTTATTTTTTATATTTTAGTTCAACTGACATTCTTGCAAAGACTTACCGAACTTCGATTCCCCTAAAATTTTAACTTAAGATAAGAAAATATATCATGTGACTCCATGTAAAATTTCAACATGATTCAACGATCAGATTAAGAGTTATATTTGTGGCGTAAAACTGGTCGGTTGGTGATTTTATACCAAAATTCAAATTTTCATGTGGCCTCCTTGCACATACCATATTAATCATTCCACTAAGTTCTCATGACCATTTTCTCATGTCAGAATATATTTATTTTACCTTTTTTATCATTTATTTCTTTTACAAGCTTATTACCGGTTCATGATGATATTGTTATAGTTTTTTTAATCAGGTTCACCCCAATTTTTTTTTCATGTTATTCTTAACACTCATTTTGATTAATTTAAACTATTTTCTATTCATTTTTAATTTCATATTTTCTAGCGGTTTACAAAAGTCATCAATATGGATGCCAAAAGTCCTGAGTCAACCCGCCGAGTCGAGTTTCATAACTATATTGAAAATATTTTTAAAACACAATATAAGTTTTCATAAATTACCTATCAACCCCAAAATACCCTCAAAATCACTTGAAAAACAAAAGTCAACTTAATCAAATAAAGTTAAATAGCCCGATTTACCTTTTCAAGAATGTTTACAGTGAAAAACCATTATCATCGAACTTCTCTCGTCGAATGGAACCATTTGACACAAAGCTTGATAATTTTGGTTGATGGAATTATGACAACCTATAACTTTCTATTTCTTCAGCAGTTTTCCTAAGAATTTCTTTCTTTTCTTTTAAATCAAAGATTAAAAAATAAACAAAATAAATTGCTAGATCAAAATGAAAATTGTCGCATATTTGAAATTAGTCTTGTGTTTTCTCTATATTTTACATTTCAATCCTCTATTTTTTAATTTGGTCTTTCTATCACAATTTCAAACTTAATCTCATCTAATTAGATCATAAAAAAAATTCAATCAAAGAAAAAAAAAAGGTTTCGAGTAAAAAAAAAAATATGAAAATGAAAACAAAAATAATTGGGAAGGTACTTCATTATCTACATGAAGGTAGGACCATCAAGAAATCTAATTGTTTTAGTATATTAGATAATTCATTTTCAATTTAATATATTCAAAATTGACAATAATTCTTCCACATGTCGCAATTGTTATTGCTTAATTCCATCATTTGTGCGCATAGATTTATAATTAAATTTGGATAAATGAAACTTAATGCTAAAAATTATATCAATGCACATTTTGTTTTTTTAAAAAGATTTAACAATCAATTGGAAAATAACAAGGAAAGACGGTATTTTAAACTCAATTGAACCTAACAGATTGATCCAAAACTCGACCAACCACCTCTTAGCCCAAGCCAAGTCTAAAAAAATCAATTCAAAGTTAAGCAAGTTTGACAAAATAGCAGGTCAAAACCTATTAATTTTTTAACATTTTTTTAAGACAATGTAGTTTTAACCCGAAATAATCTGCCCAACCCGGGCTTTGTACTAGGCTTAATAACCATGAAAAGACCCATTCCAATACCAGGCTCCTTAAATAAAATTTTAATTAAATAAATAATAAATTACAAGCTTGATTTTTTTAATCAAATATTCATAAGATGCACGGGTAATTCTAAGGTTCCGATTAAATTTTTTCAAGACCTGTCTTAAAAAATCTATAAAACTCTTAAATTGAAATAAATGAATTATCCATTTTCAAGGTTCAGTCAATTATTGATAAATAGCTAAACCAGTCATCCAAAATTTGCGTTATTTTCTAACATGAGTTAAATCAGAAATGTTAACTTGCTATAACATATTTACATGACATATGACAATCATATATTAATTAGGTAATTAGGTATTAATCTCGAATTTATTATTTTAGTATCATAGTTTACATGACATGCCACAATCATGTATTAATTAGGTATTAATCTCAAATTTATTATCTCAGTATCATAGAAAATATCAAGATATATTTAAACTATAAATGTAAAACACACATATGGCAGTGAAATCTATAATATACATTAAATTTTAAAAAAACCACAAAATAATTAAGAATTGAATTTAAATTTAACTAAACGCAAATCATATTTTTTAAGCGGACCCGCTAACTAGTTAACATCTCACCCGTGCAAGGCAACAACACATGTTACAACAAGCATTTTTCCTCAGTATTTGATCACCCCCATGCTCTTCAACCATGGAAGGACCTCTTTCAGTCCATCTTCCAAGCCCCGAGGATTATAACCTAGCTCTGTCTTGGCCTTTTCACATGAATATTCCCACTGATGTCTTAGAACATGTACAGTCTGCTCGTAGAAAGGTAGTATAGAGTCAGATATCAAAAGAATTATCTCGATAGCCAACTCGATAGATAAAAAAAAAAAAAAACAATACACCAAACGAATAACAGGGTCAGAACTGAGTGGTTAAAGCAATGGGGCATACCGGGGGACTGATGAGAGGAAGGTTTCCTGTAAGTCGAGAAACAAGAACCAATAACCATCCATAAGATTCAATTATGCATAAAGGAATGCTAAACCTTGGCTTTTTTGTTTCAGAGATAATAGCAGCCATATCAAAAACAAGCTTGAAGGATGCATTTTCTCCTGTAAGTAGATATCTTTCACCTTGTCTACCTTTGTCCATTGCTGCAATATGACCATCTACCAGGTCATCAACATGACAAAAGGAAAATTTATCATTCCCATAGCCGATATATCCTGGTAAACGTCCAGCAAAGCGTTCGATGAGCTGAGATTAGAAAGCTATGAAACATTAAATTCTGTTATTCGTTGGGAAATGCATTGTGCGGATACACATGCTATGGCACAAAATGCCTCTCGCTGGACAAGGAAAATTTATCATTCCCATAGCCTAAATATCCTGGTAAACATCCAGCAAAGCATTGGATGAGCTGAGATTACAAAGCTATGGAACATTAAATTCTGTTATTAATTGAGAAAATATGTTGTTCAGATACACACGCTATGGCACAAAATGTCTCTCGCTGGACATGGGAAGGCTCCCCCATTAAATGATTATCCTCATTTAGATGCCAAAAACCAACAATGCAGCCTTGAAGGTAATGACCCCAAAAACCAAGAAAGTATAGAAGTAGGTGGGATCTCCAATGAATTCCAAAAATGCATTAAGACACCAAGGCATAAAAAAAAGAATTGATGTGCATATATTACTATAGTAAGGACAGGTTTAAATTCCCGTAAGAAAATCATGAACCAGAGAGACTAAACGAAACAGAATCTCATCAAAGTAGATGCCCCAGCTATATACGTAGCATGTATTCCAACAAATGTGCAAAAAACAAATCCAATATGCGAAGAAAAAATGCATAATCACCAAAATAAAAAAAGAATGAAGCACAACTTTGACAGACTTAGATGAAGAACATCAAAATTAACAAATATCACCTAGCAAACCATTCCCACTTTATTAAAAGCGTTTCTCCTGGCCAAACAAAATACAAGACAAGGACAACAACAGAGTCAGACAACAGTGGTTTTCAATACCATTACGGCAATACAATTACCAATTTCTAACCTAAATCAATATCATCTTTGATATATCATAAACCATCTAAGGATAACCAAACAAGAAAAGAATACAACTAACCTCAATTGACCTACACACACACACACACACACACACCAGTCTCAATAGCTACAAGCTACGATTATGATTTCAACAATCAAATAAAAATTTAAAATTCAATGAATAAGAAAAACAGAAAAGAATCTTACCAATTGAGCCACTATATTACCAGTAGTGAGCTTCCCTGGACCATAAATAACACCAGGATAAAGCATCACGATCGGCACCCCCTCTGCCGCAGCTTGTGAAGCAATCTTATCAGCAATCATCTTTGATCTCTCGTATTCCGTACAGAAACGTTTCTCGCAATGCACCTGTAATCACAAAAACTCGAATCAAATTTCGGGAAAATTAATGAATCTTAAAATCGAAACACTTCATAATTTTCAATTACTTGGCTCTCATCAGCAACATATCCATCAGTGGAACCAAGTGCGAAAAACGACGACGTGTATATGATCTTCTCAATTGTTTCTGTCTCTTTGGCTGCTTGTAGCACGTTATTCAATCCTTCAACATTAACCTAACACAACAATTAATTTCATATTTTTTTCATTTATCAATTCAGTGAAAAAATTTGAAGTCAACGATGTGCTTACGGAGAAGAATTTTGAAGGATCTGGAAGCCAGGGTTCGACGATAGCGGCAGCGTGGAAGATGACTTGGCAACCAGAGAAGGCATCCAGGAGAGACTGGTAGTCGGTAATGTCACCGTATGCGAGTTCGAAGACTCCACCGCTGGAGGGAGGAGGAAGCTCGGAGATGTCACTGGTGCGACGGACCAAGGCGCGGACGGAGTGGCCTTGTTTAAGGAGGCCGTGGCAGAGTCTACCGCCTAAGTAACCGGATGCACCGGTCACCAGCGCCTTCATAGTCTCTTCTCAGGGAGGGTTGGGTTTGGTTTGGTTTCAGGGAAAGGCATAAGGAGTGAAGGGCCAAAGTGTGCATTTAAGTATAACACTAATCACAATCACTTCAATTATAATTTATCAGTTTATATATTTAAACGAAGCTTTAAAGATCTATATGATATGTCGTTTACTTGCAATATTTTTCTAAATATTTTCAAATTATAATTTATCAGTTTATATATTTTATTTATTCATTTTATAAAACAGCAAATATTATCTATTTAGTTTTCAATTAAAAAATTTTAATTGAGAATTACGAAAATCCCTTGAAAAACCTCAATCTTTATGTAAATATCTCCAAACCACTGATTTCTTCGATGCCCATATCCAACCTGGGTATTGCTGGTCTTGATCTATCCCATTTGGTATTGTTATTTATTTATTTTGCCTAAAAGGTTATTTTGATAACTATTGTTCAAATAAAATGCAAAAAATCTTTGTGCCCCTATTGAATGTTTGAAATACAAATGTGTCCCTATGAAAAGATTATATACCCTTATAGATAGCATTTATTTTTGTATTGAGAGGGGCAAAATGGAAAAAAACAGCGAACTCATCCACAATGCCCCCTCCCAGTGGTTTAGAGTTTCTTTATTATTATTATTATTATTATTATTATTATTATTATTATTGATTTATATATCA
>Ga0307515_10019344_pt1 | contig 12266 bp, 4 predicted proteins | sample 17_EM_MG_FD_194513 | JGI IMG/M metagenome (GOLD analysis project Ga0307515, IMG submission 194513) | Populus trichocarpa ectomycorrhiza microbial communities from riparian zone in the Pacific Northwest, United States - 17_EM | ecosystem: Host-associated > Plants > Roots > Unclassified | place...
GCTACTCTTCTTCTTCTTTCCTTTCTTTAGCTTTAGATCCTCGTTTATAGACTACCAATCGTATAGGCTTGCGCGTCCCTCTTGCCGTGCTCGTGCCTTGATTAACTAAGTCGCTAACAGGTTGGAAGTGTAAGGATTAGATAGGGTAAGCTATGTAGAAAGAGTGTAGTAATAAGAGAAGATGGTTAATAGCGGGATTTTATATACGGATTAAGGGCCTTGCCTAGATTTACCTTTAAGACTGCTTAGAATAATGGTGAATTAACGGACTGTAGTAGGGTAAGGCAGTGGTGATATATAAATCGGAGGAATTCTGTCGATGGTAATAATGAAATTGTTTAAAGTTAATTCTTAGTATGTTTAGATAACGCAATAACCAACTATTGAAGGGCCTATATTATGAGCTATTTGTAAAGTCTCTAGGTAGCAAGTTATTGTTATATTTTTATGGAAATGCTAAAAAGGAAAAAGGTGTATCTTAGCATTATTTACTTCCCAGGCCGCCTTAGATAATTAGTTAAGTTAGAATACTACTATAAATAAAGTAAAGCAGGATCAGGATTTAGGTAATAAAGAAATTCATAGCAATATTAGCGCCGTAAAAGATAATATATTAGTAAATATAGAATAAAAGTATACGCTAAGATGTAATATATGCCTAGTGTCTCTCTAAAGATGCTAACTAATGAGAATAAATGACGACTTTCCAAACTATACTTTTACCTAATCTTTCCAGATGCCTAAAGCATAAGTAGTATATTGGGCATTTTTCGCCAGTTATAGGAGGAGATTTAAGAGGCCATTTATGATAGTAATTTAGCATAGTTGTGGTTGGGGTGAGAATAAATTATATCGTACGTGCATTTTCTAATACTGTCTTGGCCTTCTCTTTAATTCCTATTAATTTTATATACGACATACGCAGTAATAGGTACAGTTTCCTCTTTTTATCTAACTCTCTAAGATACCAATCAGTTAAAGGGACTATACTCGTTTTAATCATGTCCCAATACAAGAACTCTATTTTATAATTTATAAGCTAGTACTTAATTAAAACCGTTTCTCTTTCTACATATCTAATCTAAGGCTAGATTTAATAATGTTTAACTCTTCTATAATATAATTGACAAAGTTATTAATATGCGGAATGGTTTTATAAAGTCTGTTATACGCATTAATACCTTTAGAGGGTATTTTATAGAGATACTAGGTCTAATAATAAATATTTTACCTGTTTAATAGAACTTAAAGAGGGGTCTAATAAGGGTATTTGGTGTGATTAAATAACTAAAAACCTCCAACTATACGCATATTTCCAACTAGGAAGTATTAAAGCCCTATTACAATTGCTATTAGGGGTGGCTAAGATTGCTTAAGTCTCTTCTCTCTTTTTTTACTGTAATCCTAAATTTAATACAGAGTCTTAAATCTTTCCAGGAAGCCGGCTCCATCTATCGCCGTTTTAATGCCTAGAAATATAGTGGCTTCGTTAGCATAAGGTATGCTAATTATCTATATAGGCTATCTTAATGGGTAGCGAACATAGGTGTTAGGAAAATTCGGCTTTCGGATTAAAACTAAGCTAGGTACGGCAAGGATATAAATCTTTAGTATTAAATAAAGAGCTTAAATAGACCACATCTAGCCTTCCTTAAGTCTCTTCGCGGGTCTACCTATAAGTAAATTATCTAGTAATCCACTTCTCTTTATGCCTGGCAAGCTTAACGTTTAAATATTATTATCTTCCTAACTTACTCGGCGATACGGGTATTTAATTATAAATCCCTTAAAGCAATTTTCCGAGGGTCTTTCCCTATAAGCAGAAAAGTAAGGATGACAAAGAGCTTGCTCGGCAGTTAGGCGTTTTTAAGGATTATACTTAAGGAGACCATTAAGTAGTAAGAGATTTTTAGAACCCGGGGTGGCACCTAATTGGCCAGTTAGATACTAGTTAGTCTTAAGGCATTAATAGTACTATTACTCTAAGCCTATAGGATAATATATTCGCGGATTTCTAGTAAAGAGTAAGCCTAGTTAACTAAATTTGGGTATTACTAATAATAAGGACCACCACTCCTTGCTTAGCATACTAAGGATCTCCACAATCTTTTACATCTAATTTTGCTAAAAAGGAACAGTTTTTTTGCTATCTATCTTGGCTTCTTTACCCTTAAAGATCGGCCTAAGTAATAATAACTCTGCAAAGATATATCTAATAGCCTATAGGTTAATAGCGGGAGTATAATACCTACTTTTAAGGAGTAGTTCCGGTACTTAGTACTAAATAGTTATAACAACCTTATCGCCAGTAAAGAGAGAATAAAGAGGTTTATAGAATTATTAAGCAAGGCCAAGATCTCTAATCTTTACTTTCCCTACGCTCGTAACCATAACGTTAGCTAGTTTAAGATCTTAATATATAACCCAGTTTTTATATAGGTATACTAAGCCCTAAAGGAGCTAGTATAAGATAGATTTAATAATCCGTGCGGGAATTGCGTACCGTTAAGGCTAATTATAATAATAAATAATCTAAAGCAAATCGTGCTCTATATACTCGAAAATAATAAAAATGCACTTATCTTTAAGGATTATCTCAATGGTATAAACTATATTAGGGTAAAACAGTTTAGTATAAAGTGCCATTTCACGGATTACTAACTAGGAAATTTCTATATATTAGATCTTACCCTTCTTATCCAGCTTAAACCTAAGGCTAGTTAGATAACGTGGTAAGGCAATAGTTAAAATACTTACTTCTTAATAGCAAACTCTCTAACCTAGCTATTCTTACCCTAGGCCTTATACACCTAGCTATATATACTACTGCTAATAAAGCTAATAATCTTATATTGTTCATTTACACATTTTTTACTAGAGTATCCTCTAAATAATATAGCTTAAGAGGAATCTAACGGGTCTAATAAATAGAGGGGAAATTATATTAGTAAAAGAATAGTAAATAAGGTTTAGAAAGAATATAGAATAGAAGGCATCTAATAGAAGTAGAAAAAAGTTTATATAAGCGTAAAGGCTAAAAACTTAAGTCTAAGGAGCGACCTTAAGATTTTTTAAAGCTAGTAGTTAAGAGAGGGGCAGGTCCGTATTTACGCTTTAACTATAACCGTTTATAGTAAAAGAAAAGCGCGGAAAGGCAGTATATAAAAGCGGAAAATAATAGGTAGAGTGTTAATAAGGAAGGCATTAGCCTATAATAATACTAACTATTAAATATAGTGTAAATACTACTTTTAAGCGTCTAAGCTTAGGCGGCTTAGGAGGCGGAGGCCGCTAAGGGAGGCCTACCCGCAGAGGATGGAGGATTAGTTAATGGATAATTTATCTTATATCTATAGCCTACAGGATATTTAATTAGTAGAGAAGATCTGTAGAAAACTTAGATTAAGGAGTAATAAAGCTAAAGACCTAAGGCCTAAGGCCCCGGGGAAGGCGGATAAGATTAGCGCCTACTTTAATATAGGAGCCGCGACGCGAGTAATATAATGCTTAAAAAGATACCTAGCTTAAGAGTTATAGAACTAATAGAGTGCATATATATAAAACAGAGTAGATATGTTATAAGACAAGTCCGGCTAATACTATAAAAGATACCTCTTTAGCTATATGGTCTGGAAGAGCCGTAAATAGCGTATAGTAGAGAGCTACACTAAATCTAGAGCAGTAGTTAAAGCTCTTCGGAACCCAGATCTATTAATAGCTTAAACTATCTTCTACTAGTGCTTAAAGATACACACTCTTCCGCTTAAACGCTCTAGCTTAAACGCTCCTATATACATGGTTTTTTAGAGAACACTATTACCCCCTTCTCGGCTGCCTTAGTCCTTAGGCTATAAACTCGGTATCTAAATTACCATAGCATCGTCTATTGCGTTAGTTCCTCTAAATCCTACCCTTATAGCTAACTCCGACAATATCGCTAATAACTTACACTATGCGCTAGAGGTCCCCACAAAGTCGCTACTGGTTCTACTTAATAATAACGACGTAAAAAGCATTATATGCCTATAATAGCCATTACTTATAGTTAAAAGGCAGCGTGTAAAGGTATATATTACTCGCTATATTTAATTTTATTCTATTTTCCTATGCACGTAGCTATCTTAATATCGTGCATCTATATAATTGGCTAAGATGGCTTTTAATAATTAGCTATAGTATAACACTCTTATAAAGAGTACCTCCGTAGAGCCTAAAAAGCCTAGCTTCCGTACGCCTTATATAATAGATTCCTAAACTTGGCTTATAAACCTTACACCCTACTTTATATATATCCTCCTCGTTGCTACTATTAGTCCCCTTCTCTTTAGATTCTACTTAGTATAATTAAGTCTCTAATAATGCTCGCACTACCCAGGCTAATTATACGTAGGCTAAGTTAAACGCTCCCAAAGATGTTATCCGCTATAAGAAGACCTCTATTATTACCGCTAGCGTTAAACTACCTTAATATATACCTATAGACCTAACACAATAGAGTCTTATAGGATTGATATTTATACTTAGAGGTTTACTTAGTGCACTATCTACTAGACTATTCGCGGTAAAGTATGGACATCTTAGGACTATATAATTTACAACCATTTTCTTTGCCATTAGGCCTATATTTAAGGCCGTTACACCAAATATTAGTGTTATAACTATTGGAAGATTTATATCGGGCATTAGTGCTAGTATAGGAGTCGTTATGGTACTAATCTATATCTCTAAGATTGCACCACCCGTAAAAAAGGGCTTTTTTAGATCTTTTACCTAGGTTATAGTAAACTTTGGAATTCTTATTGCATAGCTACTTGGATATTTCCTAAGCAGAGGGCAGTATTAGAGGGTAATCTTAGCTACTAGCGGTTTAATTAGACTTATCCAAACATTTAGCCTATTCTTCGCTGTTAAAAGCCCGAAATAGTTGGCAGATAAAGAAAGCCTTTTTAAAGCAAAGAAGACCCTTTAAAAGATTAGAGGAGATAAGTTTAATATAGGGAAAGAAGTAAGCGGGTGGAGAATTGAAAGTTCCGATAAGATAGATGGTATGTTTTGTTCTGTATATCTCTACTTTATATACTAACCTACTAAACAAACAAAGAGGCCACTCTCCTTTAAAATAAAGATTCTACGTCCTATTATAGCGTAGCTTCTATTACAAAGCGCAAGATAGCTAAAAAGGAGATATTAGAAATCCTTTAGGTTATCTAACATCCTAAGTATAACAAGGCTGTAATAGTAGTAATAGTAGTTATGCTTATATAGTAGTTATGCGGTAAGTATAACTCCCTAAAAAGTAGGTATTAATACTAATTTCTACTCTAGGCATTAACAGTATTATTATATATAGCGTCTTACTGCTATTAAACCTCCTAAAATCTAACTCCGCTTTATTAAATCTTGGTATATTAGCAATTATTATTATTATTATAGCTAGGTATACTCCACTTATAAACAAACTTAGGCGTAAGGTTTGTTTCCTAAATTTAATTACAGGAATAGGCATTAGCTCTCTACTTTTAGCGATTAGTATTATAAACTTCGCTAGCATTCTCTCCGCTATCGCCGTGCTATTGTTCGTCTTAAGCTTTAGTCTTAGTCTTAGTCTAGTCCTATTTATCCTCTTTAGCGAGTTAGTAGGTTTAGAGGCCGTGGGCGTAACTTAGAGCTTAGTACTTACTGCAAATTAGACTGCAATATTCGTTATTACTTAGTTCTTCCTACTTGTAAATAAGCGTCTCTATAGGAAAGTATATTTTATATTTACGGGTCTCGCCGCATTCTTTTAGATTTTTATTACTTGGTTTATACCTAAGACGAAAGGTAAAAAAACTGTTAATAAAGTTTGGGGACGGGAAAGACGGGATAATTAGAGCTTTTGTCTTATTAATATTTCGGGTAAGCAAAATAAATTAGCGTTAATGGGAAAGGGATCTTGGAGTGTAGGTTTTCGAGCATATAATATTTAATTCATTTAGATGAGTAAGCAATTCGCCTTATATTGCCCTATTTTGGTAAGAAATAACATATAAGATATACTTATTTTTTCACGGTTTCCGAGGCTGATTTGATTTGCTTACTTGTTATATTGTAATGCCCGCGGGTCGGCGCGGGCTAACTCCGCTCTAGATTTCATTCCCGTTAGAAGCTTGCCCTATCCGCCGTAATAGAGAAAAACCTTAGTACTACGCAACATTACAAATCCGTAATATGGACTCTCTATACTAAAAATACCTAACCCTAATACCTTAAAACGCCTTACTACCAGAATAGCATCAGACCCCTATAAAATCATAATTTCCGACCTACTAGCCCACGCCTTGCCGGCTTTCCCTCCTATCTATTTGCCGTAAGCGCAATCCCCAACTTACCGGATCTTAGGCCTTAACCTTACGTATAAAGCATCTACATAAATACGCGCGGGTATAGCCGGCCAATCGCACGCGCAAAACTTCCTGCTGTCCCTGATCCCTCCTGCCTTTACGCCTCTATTAACGCTAGGCTGCTTAACCCCAATCCTAAACCCCCGCTCTATGCCTATAGATACATCTCTTAAAACCCCCGGCTCCGCTTCTATACTCCTAAATACTCTCCTAATTATTAAATGCGAAGTACGCGCGCGGATCCCTATAATAACTGGCTATAAGATGTTCCTATACGTCTACCGGAATAATATAGATAATAAAGAACATCTAGCTATTATATTTAGTAGCGAAATAAGGAGTTAAAGCTTAGATGCTAAAAGGCCTAGCGAGATTAAATTCGATTGGATAACAAGAGGCGCGTATATAGGCCGGCTATATTTAGGATAAATAAGTAGCTAAGTGGAGTAGATACGGCGGGAGGAGGGTATAAGTGCGCAGAAAGCGGTGCTATTAAAATCGGCCGAGGTAAGAGAAGGAGCAGTACCAGGAGTAAGTTTAACTTTGTTAGCAAATCCTACGCCAAATAGTGCTATTTTAGAAGGGGCTAGGTGTCGACCTAAATCGAAGTTCCTTACTACCATCGTAATACTGTCTGACGACCTAGATCGTCTATACGAACTATGTCTTAGTTGTCTTGTATCTTAAGCTTATATGTCTTATTAAACGTCTTATTACCTGTTTCTCTTAACTATGACCTATTATATAACGACGTCGTTGTTATTGTATTTGGGACCTACCTAATGTATATAAGAGAGCTTCTAGAGCCCTCTTTAATAAAACAGAGTTCTTATTTCTAATCGTCCGTTTAACAGTTATAAGCCCGGGCCGTTTACTGCATTATCTTTAATTCTAAAGCCTTTATTCCTATTAATTTCAATTATTATCTTAATCGTAGATAACTACCTATAATAACTTCTTAACAAGAAACCCCTCCCGTTATTATATTATCTATTATCCTTACAAGCCCAAACAATTGGGACGAATGGATTAAGGTTATTAAGTTAAAAGCGAATAATAATCGTCTCTGGAAGTATGTTGACCTATTAACACCTAAGACTGATCTGCCATAGCTTAAAGAACCTGTTTATGTCTTACCTAAGGATACTAATAGCCGGGGGAAGACGAAGCTCGCGGACCTAGATGAGGAGGAGAAGGAGGAGCTCCGTACGCTTAAAGCCGACTATAGGGACAATATAAAGCTATATAGAAAACAGCTGTTAGCTCTTAATACGTTGCGTAGCTATATCCTAAGCTCTATCTTACGTACCTACCTTATCTATACGTTTAAATGCACCACTACCTATAACGTCTTAGTATCTCTTAAGAAGAGAATTGCTCCAACTGACTATACCCGAAAGCTTTAAATAGCCACTTAATATGCAAGGCTTAAGAAGGCGCCTCGGAACCAAAACTTTAAGATCTAGTTATAAGAGTGGGAGAAGGTATATATAGAGTGCAAGGAGCAAGCTCTACCTAAGGTAGATAGTAATTATTCGGTAAAAGACTTTGTATATGTAGTTGAATTAATTACACTAAGCTGGTTAGAATATTAGAAGAACGAGCTTAATAAGCGTAAGTGGGAGAAGAAGATACTTCCTATCTTCTTCGAACTGGTTAAAATATACTAAAACCACCGTCGTACGGACCTCGCCTAGAAGGGCAAAACCCCATAAGGAGGATCCTTCGGAGTTACCTTTAAAGATAAGTTACCGAATTCAAAGCCTGAATTAAAGCCTTAATTGTTAGCAGATAAGTAGAAGAAGGAAAGGCAACCGCCGCCAGAGTGCCTATACGGAAAGCGTCACTACTTTAACAAATGCTGGTATATTGTAGAGTTAATTCCTTGCCCATTATGGTTTAAACCAAGTAACGAAATTTAGAAGAAGGTAGATAAGAAAATTGCTAATGCGACACCCGAAATTAAGGCTCGTATTAAGCAAATTAAAAAGAATAATTAAGCTAATAAGAAGGACGATCGAGCCAATAAAAAGCTAAAGGAAGGCAGCAATTAGAGCTTATAAGGGCCTACTAGAAACTTTACAGTTTATTATATAGGATCCAATAATATAACTTTTAATTATGAGCTTCGCGATAGTGTAATTCTTAACTTAGGAACCAGCCTATACGTCTTTAATGATAGAGCTAGGTTTATTAGCAATATTAAGCCTATAATAGAACGCGTCTACACAGGCTTATATATAGAAGAAATCGTAGGCTATAGTATAGCTATAGTCACGATTAATAACCTAAAAGGGAAGAGATAGATATAGCTCTTAGGAGCAGCCTTTATACCAGGCTTCCATACTAACTTAGTATATCTTAATAAGCTTAATAATAAGGGAGTTTACTGGAACAATAAAGAGAACACTTTCTTCTATAGCGACGACAAGACGTACGCCTACTGTGGCCGCCACTGTGGTTAAAACACTATCGAATATAATAAGCCAAAAAGTGACTTACCTAAGGCTTTATTTGCGACTTAATTAAAGCCAATAAAGCATTTATTAAAGCCTCTGCTGAATTAGGCAGAAGGCCATATATAGCACTAGCGAATGGGCTATATAGGAAAAGACGCGATTAAGCAACTACCTTAGTTAGTAACGGGCGCGATTATAAAAGGCCTAACGACGATAGAATGTAAATTGTGTGGAGTAAGTAAAGCTTATAAGGTGGTATCTAGAAGACCTCTAACTTGGTTACTGGTTCCTTTCTATAAAATCCACCTTAATTTAATACCCGGAATAGTCGTATTTAATGGCAATAAGTACGCGGTATACTTCCTTAATAACGCGACGTGAATAAATAAGGTAGAGATAATGGCTAAGAAGTCGTCCCTTACCCAAATTATTATTAAATATTGCAATATTATCGAACGACGATATGGCTTTAAGGTAGCCATTATCTATATAAATAAAGAGACGTCTCTTATAGGCGAATTTAAGGAATAGGTAGCTGAACGAGGAATTAGTATTAAAAGATTAGCACCTAATACTTAATTACAGAACGGTCCAGCGGAATAATTTAGGGGGGTGATTATATAGAAGGCTCGGTGTATAAGAATTAAGGCTTATCTACTAAAGGAGCTATATCCTAAAGTCTATAAAGCAGCTGCTTATCTACTTAATTAAACGCCTAGTAGAAGACTCGGGTAGTAAACGCCTTTTAAAAGAATCTAGTTAGCTATAGGTATATTACCACTAAAACTAAATATAGGCCACCTATAAGTCTACGGCTGTAGGGCCTACCCTCTTAAGTATAATATTCTACGCCTAAATAAGCTCGCGCTAAGGGCCCATATAGGATATCTGGTAGAATATAATTTAACGAATATATTCCAAATCTATATTCCTAGTTAAAAGAAGGTTATAAGAACTAGAGACGTAAAGTTTAATAAGCGGTTGCTTTATAATGACTTACAGCTAGATTTAGCGAATGTACTCTAAATTAAAACTAATTAAATATTAGAAATTATTAATGTCTATTAAATACAGGATCTCTAAGACAAATTAGAATCGTCGTCTAACGAAAGTAATAAGACTTAAGATAAGATTTAAGTTAACACTAAAGGGAGACAATAGGTGAAATCTAGTGGAAATAAGAAAGAGCCTAATATTAAGAGTAGTAAGCAACAAGATTTAAGCTCTAAAGACGACTTAGCTCTAGGGCTTTCTACCCTAAATAAGATACTAAAACCTAACTTACCGAAGCCTCTACTACCGTCCTTAAACACCTTAGTAAAGAAGCCGTACTATATCCTAGTTCCGACTAATAAAGCTAAGCTAAAGAAGAAGATTAATGGTAATATAGGAGAGCAAAACGTGGTTAAAGGAAAGAGACTTAAAGGACGATTAAAGATCTACGTAGGCTTTCTTACTAACGTCACTAACCAGAGCCTTCTAGCTTAAAGATTAGCCTTTAATATAGGGCTTACATTTTATAAAAAGCTACACCGCGATTAGCTCCTACCGCCGCCTAGGAATTAAAAGGAGCTTTAAAGATATTAATATAAGGAAGAGTTTACGGCTGCTGCTTAGAAGGAGTACATAAACCTTTAAAATTAAGGAACGTTTTAAGTCGTTAACAAGATAATCTATATTAAAACTGTACCTATTATCTAGGTATTTATATATAAGACTAATATTAACGGATATCTAACGAGATTTAAAGCTTATCTTTACGCACGAGGTAATTTGCAAGAGTTAGTTTATAAGAACACCTATACTATAACTTTAGTAGCAAGATTATTTAGAGCCTTAATGGCTATTATTGTAATATTTAACCTAGACTGCTAGTAAGGCGACGCTATTAATATATTCGCAAACAGCGTAATTAATAAGGTCGTATACGTTAAGTGTCTAGATAGATTTCTGGTTAAGGGTAAGTACCTACTTCTCTAAAGAGCGCTCTACGGATTAAGGCAATTACCTCTGCTATAGCACGGTGACTTAATAACAATACTGAAAAAGGAAGGCTTAAAGCTAGTGGCGGAGGAACCTTACCTATATTATAACGATTAGCTAATAGTTTTCTTTTACGTTAACGATATTATAGCTATATTTAGGAAGAAAGATCTACTTAAGCTCTAAACCTTTAAGGAGCACCTTATAAGAAAGTACGAGATAAAGGACCTAGGTGACCTTACCTAGTTCTTAGGAATTTAAATTATCCGTAATAGAAAAAATAGGAAGCTTTGGCTTAGCTAGGATTCCTATATTAATAAAATTGCGATAAGCTTTAAAGTTAAAGATTATCGCAAGATATATACACTAATAGGTATTAAGGAACTTAAGCCTAATCTAGAGTAAGCCTCTAAGCAGGATACCTACGCCTATTAGAGAAAAGTCGGATCTATGCTCTATATAGCTAATATCACTTATTTAGATATAGCGAGAATAGTAAGCAAGCTATTAGAATTCTTATAAAATCCGTTACTAATTTACGACACAGCTGCTATAAGGGTAATTACCTACCTTAATTAAACCAAGACTCTTACAATTAAGTACTTAAAGGAGAATATAATAAACTAGATCTTCGCAAGGGCCAGCAACGCATTATTTAGCAACGACCTAGTGAGCAGAAAAAGCATAGAAGGTTATCTATTTACCTTATTTAGAGGGCCAATTAACTGGCGATCTACGAAGTAGAAGTTAGTAATAAAATCGAGCACGGAAGTAGAGCTCCTAGCCCTATCGCATGCAGCTACCGAGTCAATTTGGTGGTAGCGATTCTTTAAAGAAATCGGATTTAACCCCAATAAGAAGCAAACGATATATTACGATAACCTGCAGACAATTTAACTACTCACTAAAAGCGACGCGGAGCTTAACACTAAGCTTTAACACGTTGATATCTATTACCACTAGCTCCGCTAGGAAGTTCGTGAAGAAAGCATTAATATTAAATAGGTGCCTACTGCGGATATAACAGCAGACGGCCTAACGAAGGCTCTGCCTCGTTAAAAGCATAAGACGTTCGTTTAGTAATTGAACCTTATTAATATTAAGGATCTAATTTAATTTAATTTAAATGATATTTAGGCAAGGTAAATATATAGAGGATTTCCTTTAACTTAACACCAAATTGCTATTATGACTTTTTAGTATTTTCTACAGCAGCCCAGAAGGCTTTGTGCAGCTGGGGGGGTGTATTAACCTAAATCGAAGTTCCTTACTACCATTGTAATACTATCTGACGACCTAGATCGTCTATACGAACTATGTCTCAGTTGTCTCGTATCTTGAGCTCGTATGTCTTATCGAACGTCTCATTACCTGTTTCTCTTAACTATGACCTACTACATGACGACGTCGTCGTCATTGTATTTGGGACCTACCTAATGTA
>Ga0307515_10019345_pt1 | contig 12265 bp, 9 predicted proteins | sample 17_EM_MG_FD_194513 | JGI IMG/M metagenome (GOLD analysis project Ga0307515, IMG submission 194513) | Populus trichocarpa ectomycorrhiza microbial communities from riparian zone in the Pacific Northwest, United States - 17_EM | ecosystem: Host-associated > Plants > Roots > Unclassified | place...
TAACTTGGATATTTAGAGACGTAGAAGCGATAACTATAGCGGAAAGGAAGCTTTAGAACCTAACCTAATAAACCTTAGCAATTAATTATATAATATAGTTTTAGACGCTAGCTATATAGGTTAAATAGAATAATAAGGCGCTTATAGCACAGCATAAATAAGGACTTAAAGTAAAGGTCTAGGACGTAATTATCCTAATAAAAGATACGGATACCCTTAAAGAATTAATTAATTAATTAATTAAGATTAATAATAGGATCTACTAAAGGGAATAGGTAAAGAAAGGCCAGGATAGAGTTTTATAGTTATATAAGGCGTAAAGCATATATTATAGTACGTGCTGACTGTCAAGGTACAAGGTACGAGGTGACTGTATATTATTAACAAACGATGTTGTGTAAGGATCTATGTATAGAGGTAAGGCGGTATATATACGTGCCGCTTAGGGGTTAGGTCTGTGCTCGTGTTACAGCAACGCTAAGTTATAATAACGTGTTATGTCAGTGCCGTAATAGTATATAATAATAAAAGTAAACCTAGAAAATATAGTATAGCGCAGAGCTAATAGACCTAAGTAGTATTAAAGAATTTAAAAAATAAAATAAGAAACTATAGAAACCTAAAGGTTAAGGATTAAGTAATTATAGAACTAAGGAGTAGAGGCTAAACTAGGGATCTTAATAGTAGAAGATGTTTAGGCGGACTCTATAATAAGAAAAATGGCTTAAAGAAGGAGCTTATATAAACTATAGAAAATAGGGTTATTTTGCTAAAGACTATAGGAGTAGTTAGAGTTACTATATAGTAAAGGAAATAAGACTAGTAGATAATATATATATAGAGGGATAATAATATACTATAAGGAATAAAAGAATATTTAATTAATAGTTTCGCGTTTTATTATAATAACACATACCAAGTTTATAAGGACGCTAAGTATAGCGTAAGCTATTAGCTATAAATGCCTAAGTTAAGAAAACTTTAGGGTATAAGAGAGTTAAATAAAAAAATATTAACTTTATAAACTAGATTAGAATAAAGACGATATATATAGCTAGCAATTAGCGGAGAAAGTTCTCATATACTAGTTTTATTAAGTAATAGGATCTAAGGATTAAGATAATTAAACTATTAGTAGCGATTATAAGAAGAAATAAGTAACTAACTAGGAGTATATAAAGCTTAGGTACGTAATAGAGGTAGAGGATAATTTTACTATAGAATAAGGAATATTAGTAGGGATTAAAGCCCTACTAGATATAATATCTATTACTTTATAAGACGTAAGAGAAGTAAAATAATAAACTACTTTAGCACTTAATAAAGGCAAAAGGCCATAGGCTTAAGATTCTTAAGAAGGGATAAGAGATGCTTAAGATTCCTAAGATAGAATAAGATAAGCTTAAGAACCTATAACGGACAAAAATTAATAAAGTAGAGTAGTAGCCTAGTTTAAAGATAAATAAATAAGCACGGGATAGAATTTTCTATAGGCGTAAGATTCTTAAAGTAAGATAAGCGAGATTTAAGACTTTTAAGATAAGATAAGAATACTATTAAAGCCTAATTAGACAAAGGTAGGAGCGTAGCTTAGGACTAAAGTAGATAGGCTATAATAAGACTACCTAGGAACTATTATAGAACTTAAAAAACTTTATAGGAAAGGTATAGAAGTATTAGAAAAGAATAGGTTAGGTAATATTAAAAAGAAGCTAAAGGTAAAGGGATTAGTTAAAGGTAATAAACGAGCCGGATTATTTAAGGGATCTACTACCAGTATATAAGTTATTTTCGCCTTTTTTTAATTAGAATCCTTTCTAGCCTCCTTAGCCTTAAGCTTAGAGAGACCTTACTTAATAAGATATAACTCTTTAAAGCGTACCTTTTTATAAACTTTTGTTAGATAAAATAACTAAATATAAGCATTTAATTAAGCCTTTAGGGCCTAAAACGCTCTATTAGAATAATATTAAACCTTAATAAGAGCCTTAACTAGCTTACTCTTTAGTTTTTTAGCCGCTACTAACACGTAAGACCCTAAGATTAATTAAATAGGGAATAGGATAATTATATAAAATCGCGAGACGCGTATATTTAGTATTAGAGATAGATTAAACATTATAGAATAACCGCATGTTTGCTCGCGTACACTTAGTATAAAAAAAGGCTAGCGACTAAACAGAGCCGTGAATATAATATATACTAACTTCTTCTCTATATAATAAGAATAGGATAGTATAACTTTACTAAGTAAAAATTTAGACGGCAAGCATGCAACAGGAAACTGTCGCTTCCTTTTCGGGTTAAGTTCGCCATTTTGCCATCCTTACCCGCCCCCCGACGCCAACCCTCTTCTGCCCATAAATATATAAATAACGTAGCTGACCGGGAAGCGAGCCACCCCACGAAGCGAGCCACATAAGGAAATACCTACCATTTTTTATTTTATAGCAAATTACACTAAAATTAAAAAGCCTTAGTATATTACACAATGCCAATTTAATCTTTACCCTCTTATAAAGCCGAGACTACCATATAAAATATTATATAGGATCTCTCTTTTAGTGTTAAGCCGTTGATTTATAAGGCTTCTAGCGCCCACAGAGCACCTAGATCTACCGTTAGATACTATTTTACTAGCCGTCTCCTATAATACAAAGCTTACCCTAGTTTATTATATCCTTTATAAGAACAGCAAATTATTAAATAGATCTATAAATGTTAATCCTAGGGCCTTCTATTAAAGGTTTATATACTTATAGAAATAGCTTATTCCCTTTTAAGAGAAGGCTAAACTATAGGCAAACATTAGTGGTAAAGATTCGTTTAACGCCATAGTTTTAATATTCTACTAAGTCGTTAGCTTAACTGCTAGAGAGCTTAAAATAACGATCTAGTAATTATATATAACTGGTTTAAGTTCTTTTATGCTATTTGTAAGCGATATTAAGTTAAGTATTTAAAATTCATCCACAACTTTAACAAGAAGGGAGTAATGCTAGGTCTTATAGTAGTGGCCTAAGTAATTATATCGGGTAAGACGTATAGGGAGAGGTTAAAAAATTGAATAGTTATACAGCCAGGCTCTTGTGAGTTAGTATTTATAATTAAGATAGTTAACACTAACGGCTCTCTACTACCTGCCTTCTTAATTTAAAAGGCGTAATACTACTAGGAAGGATAGTATTAAATTAGTAAGTAAAATAAGGGCCTTCGCGGATATATATATGCTACCTCCCCTAGTAGGTAGACAGAGAACTCCTTAGGCCTATATTATATTAAATATTATAATAAGTATATAAGATACCTTATAGAAGATTCTAATAGTAAAATATAGTAATATCGCCTGCTTTTAATAGATAATTATTTAAGCTACCTTACCTAGCAATTTGTTAAGTATACGCTTACGCGTAAAATTGTCCTAGTAGCTCTACTACCTTATTTAACTTATAAGCTTTAACCACTAGATATAGGTTATTTTAGGCCACTCTCTTACTACTATAAGAAGTAAGTAGATAACTTCTGTTAATATAGCCACTTAGGCGTTAATAAGGAGTATTTTTTAAAGCTCTACCCAAAGGCGCGTATGCAGGCGTTTACCCCTAATATAATTTATAACGCCTAGAAAGCTATAGGCCTTCTACCTTATAACCCTACTGCCGTCTTAAAGACTCTTACCTATATAGAGCCTCCTAAAAGCTAAGATATAGAGGAATTAACTATACTTACTACTTTACGCACTTTAAAGACACTAAGAACTATAAGGGAAATTAAATCTCTATATAACCATATTAACAAATTAACAACCGCGCGACCTAACGGCCTGCTTAAGACCCCGACTCGATAATATCTAAAAAAGCTTTTTAAAGCTTTAATAGGCTTTATAACCAACTCCTATATCTAAAGAGAAGAAAATAAGAAATACTACGGAGGTGCGTTTCAAAAGTCTTTGCCGGCCCTGCCTAGGTTAAGCCTAAAGAGCCCGCATATAGCCGAAAATTGGGCGCATTCTAAGCCGGTTCTGGGGGACCTTAGGCGCCATTGGGCGGCTTCTAGCCCGTTGCCCTACCAACCTTAGGGCGGCTACCGCCCATAAGACCGCCTAATAAGGGGCGGCGAAGACTTTTGAAACGCACCTCCGTACAAACTGAATATTTTAAGAATCGAATTTTATATATTTCTGCGAGCTACGTCTTAACTATGAGAGTTATTATATATATTATTAATATATTAGGTTCTTTGGGTAATTATATCTTTATAAAAATATACCAAAGGGCGGGATATATCGTCGCAAAACGCGAGTTAGATTTTAAAACGTATCTTTGTAGATTTGGACCAAAACTAACCGACTGCCTATGTCCAACTTCTTATACAATAAAGCTACGATATCGCCACAACGTGGAGGCGTTGAGACGATAATTAACTGGATTTCCCAATCATTCCTTAATGGTAATGATATGGAGATTATTATGAATAAGGGGGATGAAATGTACGATATAGTTATGGCTGCGGAGGAGAGGACTGATAATAAGGGAAATGCTGGCCAAGACTAAGTTTTCCTGCCAGGAGCCGGGAAGCCCTACCGTTGTCGTCAACGGGTTGAAACGAGAGATTTTGCGAGTGCGCATTGCTTTGCTTTCATTGTGCATCGACACCCCAGGATACTGAAAATAGGAATTCACCTTGAGTGGCCGATGAAGTAGATATTAAAAATCATTACTTATCATTTCCATACCTCTTGATCAAGCCATTCATGATGCTGATAGCGCCGGACCTATATCCTCCGCCAAAAAGAGCAAAGTGGTTGAGATGGTGGTATCTACCGAGCCGCGATCAGCTTAGTCAACTTCGAAAAATTGGTTTGGTCTAAATACGTGAGGATTTCGGGCACTTGGTGGAAGTGGAGTAGTTGGTAGCGCTCACAATTCATACAGCTTTACCCGATCCTCATACTCCTCTACTGGCTCCGCCTTCGGACAAAGCTGGTGATATTCTTTCAGAAAATTCCCTCCAAAACCTCCAAACATTTTCATGATACCTAGTTCAAATTCACTATGCGCATAACACGCGCTCGGGTCGTAGATGACGTCTTCCGCCTCTCCACTCTTCGTGTCAATGGTACCGCAGCCCGCATTTCCACTCCACAAGTCTCCATGTACGACCACGGGTAGCGCACCATTTCCATTGTTAAGGTGTTCATCGCCAATCAAACGTGGGACAACCTTTGAGGCAGTGGTCTCAACAAGGTTGTGCAGTTCGCGATCGGTGCCATTAGAAGATTCGGCGCGGCGGAGGATAAACCTTAGCCTGTTGTTTGCGTAGAAGTCGGCCCACGAGGACTTGTATGTGTTATCTTGTGGTGTATCACCACAGCACGTTGTGACAGGAAAGCCAAACTGTGGGGCATCGTAGCCGTCTGGGATGGGAGCTGGTGTGGTGTGCAGCTTGGCAAGTTTGGCGGCCAGCGAAGGAGCAGAGGATTTCGGCGCATAGCGGGATGATAAGTTGAGAAAATCTGTTACTAGGAAGGAGGTTGAGGGATTAGATGCAAACTGGCCCCAGCCAAACGATTGCGGGCAAAGTGAAGGTACAGCAACGTGCAGGGCATTGAGCGACGAATGTTCACCTGTTTTTGGATCAGTGTCATATTCGGCCGTTGGCAAGCAAATGGACACGAAGAACCTTCGAACATAATCTCGGCATCTTTGCCTCTGCCTGTCTTCATGAAAAAGTACTTCTCTGTGCCATCATTCAGTTTGGACGTTATTTTCGATGTTGACGCAGAGGAACACCCTCCACCTCCGTGTGACGAAACATTGGTATTGAGAGGATCCAGCGAGAGTAATTCTCTAACTGCGGGATCAAGCTTCATGGCGGATCGAAATGTTTGTCGACTGAGGTCTGGTGAGGTAGGAAATGGTGCCATTCTAGCCATGCAGGTATGACGTCAGTGGACATCTCTTAGACCCTAGGGCTACGCTCGGGCCAGGTCTAAGGCCCAGATCCGTTACTAGCGAACACCCACGCGGTTCATCTGGTTGGTTTCGCAACAGCTCGCCCCATTGCCGAATAGGTTCTTAAAGAAGTAGTTAGTACCTTGCGCTTCAGCTTGGCGCCTCGCCACCCAAGGCACACCTTCGAAGCCTACAAGGGTTTTAAATATCTAGCACAGGTTCTTCTTAACCTAACTACGACTACGACTGAAAGGGTGCTCTTCCGAACATAGCATACCGGACCAGACGGCTATTAAATTCATACGACTCTCTAGGCCTCCGATAGCAAAGCTCAAAGGCTAGACATAAACCATGACCACCTACGACAACCGCCAGGCAATGTGCGGACAATTGAAGTAAAGGAAGTAAAGGAAGGGCATCAGCAACAGCGCGTACCAGTAGAGGGTATTAAAGGGCAGGCTGGCCACCACCAGCAGGTCCCTTATATTAAAGTCTTGCTGCCGGCCAGGTCAGCGAACGTGACGGAACGTCTAGCTAGGGACCGCACAGCGAGTTTCCAGACAGCACTCTCCGTGCTGCTAGCACCCACCGTCTTAGAAAACTTATATCCTCTACTGCACCTGCACTGTCTATCACTGTAGCCTGTACAAGGAAAACATGGCGGTTCTCTGACGCTTCAGCGAAAGTTCCACCCATGCAAGTTGGGGAGTTTTGAAAACCATATAAATACTCTCGACCCCGAATCGCGGCTAGAAGAGAGTTTACAACATGTGAGTTTGCCTAGAGACCGGCGACGGCGGTCACCTGTTGGAGAAGCGGAAAAGTTACCATACTCTACGGGCATGCCCGAGCCGCAGCAGCGGCAACAGCCAAACCCACCCATCTTGGTGCGGATCGATTCTACGTCATTAAAATCTTTACAGAATATCGTGTCTCCACCTCCCTTCTCGCAAACAAGCCTCCTCACAGGCTGACACTCGGCTATAGCGTCGTCGCCGTCGCTTGGACCCGATTCTGAAGCTAGAAGAGATCTCGCCCTCAATCACGCACACTCCATTCTCAGAGCCGTGGAAGAGGAGGATGAACAGGGAAACAAGGTTAGATTGGTGCTGATCAGGTAAGCATCCCAGCATCCCACGACAACCCGATCCCAAATTTCCAGCACATCTTAGCTCACATAACACGACTTCGGAAACCCCTGGGGTAAGCGAGCCGGGAACGGCATCGGCGAATGAAACAGGCCCTGGAGCAACGGCTCGAGGAAATGGACGCCATCTAGATGAAAAAACTCAACCACCGGTTCGGCGACGACGGCGAGTTCTGGATGTTGTACGATGGCCTGCGCAGCAAGTTCGACATCCTGGACCGCACGCGCCTCTTCGACCACGAGTGGACCGTCGTGCAGCAGTGGACCAGCGTCAACATGTCCTGGGTCACCGGCTACCTGAAACCAAGTTACAGGTCGAGATCAAGAAGGTCGGCCCGACCGTGTTCGTGTTTTCGCAGATTCGTCCCTTCCCCTCCTCCCCTTAACCCCTACCCACCCAACCAACCCCGGGAGTATTCGAATTGCTAATGCCGCCCCGAAGATCGACGAGCGCTACTTCAAAGGCCTTGAGGGCCTGTATACTTTCGACGTGCACTTCCTGCTCCAAGAAGCGGGGGCCGAAGCCGGCGACCACATCGTGCGGGCGTGCGGCGCCTGGTTCGGCAACCGCTTCATCAGCGCCGAGGTCGATCTCAAGCCGGGCTGCTACGGGGTGCTGCCAAAGATTGCGGCGGCCAAGAATCCCGCTAAGCTGCAGGTCCGGGATATGGTTAAGGAGTGAGCAGAAAGGAATCCGCAGAAGCTAAGGTAGATTAGAATGAACCACAATATCGCGAATGCGAAGGTGGTGGTGGAGTTAACTAATGAGGTGTCGGACGGACCAGTCAAGAAGAGAACTCTGTCGATTGATCTATGAAAGAAAAGAGACTATATATACATGAGGTAGGTGGGGGGTAGTAGGCAACTGAAACAGGGTAAGCAAATACGACCCTGACCGACAGGAGGAGAAGAGGGCGAAGGAGGAGGGGGAGAAGGCGAAGAAGGGGAAGCAGAAGGGGAAGAAGAAGGCTAAGAAGAAAGAAGACGAGAAAAAAGGGTCTGAAGAGGTAAAAAAGGAAGAGGAGTCGTCAGAGGAAGAAGAGGAGGAAGGGAACTGGGTAGAAAAAGCGAAGAAGAGGATGACAGTGAAGAAAGCAAGGAAGAAGAAGAGGATGACAATGAAGAAAGTAAGGAGGAAGAGGAAGAAGAAGAGGGTACGGCCGAGACCAAAACCGGAAAACACAAGAAGAAGATTACGCTAGCTGCTTCTAAACCCAGCGCCGCTGCGAGCTATCCGTCCCCACCTAAGGTCGGCGCGGACCTAGATGGCGGGCCTTCTCTTAAGGAAGCCGACGCTACGCCTTAGCCTGCTACTAACCCTCCTATAACCAAGGAAAAGATTAATCCTTGGAATGCTGTTTATGTTGTTGGTCTTCACGTATACGCGAAGGATGCGGATATTACGATTAAGCTAATAAAACCTAAGGATGATGAGGAAGCGGCAGGGTTGGATGTTAATAGGGCTACGCCTGCTGGAGCGGCGGTTCTGCGTCTTGGGTCAATAGCTGGAGCAATTTCATTGGTTGATTTAGGCCCCCTGGATTTACTATAGTGGTTTCAAGAGAACCGATAGTTCTCTAAAGGATCCTTTTATAGTAATGTGACTACCTTGAATAAAAGCAGGCCGTGCGGGGGTTTTAGTTCTTGTCTTGAATAAGCGTTTATATTCCAAAACAGACTTGAGGTCTATTAGCGCCTTTTCCCTTGATGCTAGCACCTGTATGCCAAAACTAGTCCAATATTCCGTGCACTACTAGGAGCAGCGAACCCATCTCCAGTTCAATGACCACCATTAATATCTAAACCCTTATCCATGCAGTCGCACCACCTCGAAACAAATCACATCAATCTCCCCACCCCCCGCTCTCATGCAAATCATTCATAACTTGCTCTCCTCCAGCGGCTCGCTCTCATCCTTATCGTCCACATTCTCATCCCCTACTTTCTTGTCTTCCACTTTCTTATTCTCCATCTTCGTACCCTCAATCGCCTTATTTTCCATTTCCTCATTCTCCACCCTCTCACCCTCCACCTTCTCACCCTCCACCTTCTCACCCTCCACCTTCTCACCCTCTACCTTCACCTGCTCTACCTTCTCACCCTCCGCCTTCTCACCCCCTTCGTTCCCATCTTCCGCCCTCCCATCCCCCGCCTCCCCATCCCCCGCCCTCTCACCCTCCTTCCGCTTCCTCCCCAAAAGCCACGACGCCACCGTCCCGACCCTCACGCCCGTCGCCACAGCCGTGACGCCGTACCCGCCCATGGCGGCGCTCTGCAGCGTTGCAAAAACGCCGCCGGCTGCGCCCGTGCCGAAGGTTGCTTGGATGAAGGATGCGAAGGAGGCTGCGGAAATTAGTTGGAGAGTCCGCAAGGTAAGCGGGATATAATGTATTAGGCAAGCAACGTGAGGGGGAAGTGGCTAGGCCGCAGGTGCGGGTGACGAGGAGTAGTGCCGCTGGTGGTATGGGCGGATTTTGGGATGGGGATGGGGGATTGGGGGGAGGAACAGGGGCGGTGGTGCTGCGCGCAGAACGGAATTGAGAAAAGATAGGGCGAGGCGAAGCAAGACGAGATGAGACGGAACGAAACGAAGCATATACACATGACCAGAGATGCACGAACGCCTCAGACATATAAGAGAGAATCACCCACCAGCACGCGGCCCAACACTCGTCCACCCCAGCAGCCCCAGCACCGGCCCGGCCACCAACCCCGGCGCGAAAAACACCACCCCGCCGACAATATGGAACGCCGTCTGGTACGGGTGCGCCTTGATCCAGTCCACCACGTCCGCAGGGAGGCTCTTGTAGTCGACTGCCAGGATGCGGTCCTGCGCCTCATGGAACTTGGCCTGCGCCTCGGCGGGGAGCTTGCTGTACTCCACTGCGCGGATCTTCTCTTGCGCTTCCTGGAATTTGGATTGTGCTGAGGCGGGGAGGCTCTTGAGGTCGACTGCGCGGATGCGGTCTTGTGCCGAATGGAGCTTGGCTTGGGCTTCTGCGGGGAGCTTGCTGTACTCTACTGCGCGGATCTTGTCGTGCGCTTCATGGAACTTGGATTGCGCTGAGGCGGAGAGCTTGTTGTAGCCGGCGGAGGATTTCTGCGCCAGGGACGAGAGCTGGTGGAGGGCGGTTTGAGGTAAGGCTGAGAAGTCGGGCGTGGGAGCTGTTTGGGTGGTTGAGTTGCCGGATATGGCTGGAGCCGGGGTTTCTCCTGGTGAAGACATGGCAATTAGATGAGAGAGCAATTATTGAGGAGAAATTTTCCGGGTTTTTGGGGGAAGCTGAGGGTGGGAAGATTGGGGAGGGAACTTTCCCGCTTCGACGCATTCTAATCGATAAGGCTGTTTCCTTGTGGCGCCGGACGTTAAAGCTGGAAATTAAAAGGACGGTGGGGAATTAGGTTAATTGTGAAGTTGTTATCTTATTAATAGTAGTTTTCTTTAAAGGTGTTTTGGAATAGAAAGTACCCCCTCTAAATTTAATATCGCATACTATCCCTTAACACGTCAACTTGGGCACCTGTGTTATCGATAAGAGCCTACCAATCAGATCAATATAATTTAATACCCGTGCTCAGGAATATAAAGCTTTTGATTTCATAGCGAATTAATATATAGGCTTATCTTTGGAGCTAAGTCGCTCGATATAAAGTCTCTAGCAGTCGTACTTCCTACAGAACGATATTTTATAGATACTGCAGCTAAAATAAGTCCTTAAATGACGCTGCCGCCCAGATATATGGTATTCGTGCACAGTGTTAAGGGATACCTTATACCGATTTTGGTAGAGGCACCTAACGATATCGTGAAAAGTCAGATTATCGTTAATTATACCAAAAAAGGCTTGATCAGGGCGTGTAGATCGTAATACCAATGGTATTGTTATATACCCGGTATCGTACTAAGGAGTTTTGCCTGTAGTACGACTACTAAAAAGAGATATAAACGGGTTAGTTAAGATAGTACGGGAGGCGCTAGAACCGATTAAGCCATAGAATAAGGGGTAGCCGAGTTATATAGCTAATTACGTTATAAGTTTAGAATATGGGAATATAGGAACGTGGGAACGTAGGGGACGTACTAATGTACTAACGTACTAATATACCTAGTATATTTCTTAGGCGTAGTATTATATATTTAAAGGACCATAGTTTCTACCTAGATAGTTTTCTTCATCCGACTTATTAACATATCTAGTTAACAGAATTTGCTAACAAAAGTACTAGTAATAATGTTAACAACCGGACCCTTATCTGTAAATTCACCAATAAATAATAGGCTGTATTAGCCAGATGGACGTATTAGGAGGATGAGCAATGAGTAAATAAAGAATGAAAATTTCCAAAGATAAAATAAGAGTTTGTTTAAGAAGGGCGATAGGCTTAGAAAACATTTTTAAGCAGACGTTTACATCCAATTACGCCGAAAAGGTAGAAACTACGTGCCCTAGGCTTTGCACTATCTAGCACTACTATAGTTACTTGGTGGCGGACTACAGAGTGGGTGGCTGACTATGGGTGGCGTTAAGCGTGAGCAGCACACCGCGAGAAAAATCCTGTTGTGTTTACGCTAACCTAAAATAGGTGCTAGACGGTGCCTTGCGGTTAAATCACGATCCCACATGACCCACGATAACATCACATATCGGGGGGCTGTTTTGGGTCCCCCATGATACTGCGCGCGGACCGCCCCTGAGTACGCGATTACAGTGAATACGCTCTCTTAGGCCTGAGGGATGTGCCGCTGCCGCTGCCGCTGCCGCTGCCGTTTAAACCGCCGTTTTTCACATGCCCATCATTTGTTCTATTGTGGATAATCTCTCACACTGCTATTCAAACTTTGAAACCCCATCATCTATACATCTTATCAAGAGGAGGAAATAAAGCTAGCATTAGGTTGCTAGGTGTTACCTTCATTGAGTAACATAAACACCCATGATGTCTCTACCGTCCCACGGTTCGCGCAATTATTGCTCAAGCAGAAATAGAGTTTTTGAGATGCCGAATCTCTTGCGAACATGGTTGAAGGATGAATCAAATTTCGGTAGACGGGTAAAGACTATAACATGCGGATCGTTAGCCCCCTAACGAAAATTTTGACCCGAGTTTATAAAAGCTTAACCTAAGTTTATAATTAATAAGCCAATTAATTAACCTAAAGCTT
>Ga0307515_10019346_pt1 | contig 12265 bp, 15 predicted proteins | sample 17_EM_MG_FD_194513 | JGI IMG/M metagenome (GOLD analysis project Ga0307515, IMG submission 194513) | Populus trichocarpa ectomycorrhiza microbial communities from riparian zone in the Pacific Northwest, United States - 17_EM | ecosystem: Host-associated > Plants > Roots > Unclassified | place...
CTCCAATGACCTAGTGAGGTGTTCCTTCTCACACTCTAGAAATCTTGTCTCCATGTCTCGCTCCCGAGATAAGGACGTTGAATCAACCATTGGCACATCTGGTGGCTCGATGCTGGTGCTCTCGCCGTTGGCTGAGGTTGAATGCCTTTCTTCGGATAAGCGAATGCGTTCCCGGAACGATTCAACTTTCCCCTTCAGCTCTGCGTTTTGTGTCCTCAACTTCTTATTTTCCTGCGATACGACAGTGAGGACAGTGAGGCGCGCTTGATCTCCAGAGCTCTGCTTCTTCAATGCTTCTATCTCAGCCTTGAGATTATCGGTGGACTCAGTCAAGGGAGTATGCAGAAGGTGGTCAGATGAATATTGGCCAACTCGTTGCCGAAGCCCCTCATTTGCCGCTTTCACAGTAGCCAGCTCATCCATGGTCATTTCTAACTCTTGGTGAGTTGCTAGGTTGGTTTGGTAGGTGGAGCTAAGATGCTGGAAGAGGGGGACAAAACAAGCAGAAAGGGCAGATGTGATTTGGGGGACCGTTGGGGGACTATCGGGTTTGGACATGATATCCCGAAGTGTTGTTATGTTATTCAGAAGGTCTGGTGTGGCTCCATATGTGGTCGGTGTCACTGATTTCGCAGCTCTAAGGAATTCGTTCCCAAGCTTGAAGACTTGTATCATTTCTTTACTACCGCTGGTGCCGGAGGACATCTGGTATCCAGCGAGTTCGACCTGGAGGTCTGCATTCTGTCGATGGAGATCCTGTATCTTTTCTGGGATGCTTGAGGAGAGAGCAAGGCTGATAAATAGAAATACCACGCACCAGATTGTGTGAGTGAGAGCCTCAACGACTCCAGCATTCCCGGGTCAAGTAGAACATTGGCTGGGTATTGGTTCCTTTCCAACGTGTTGAGGCTTGTCCAAGGTCGCACTTCAGTAGAAATCCAAGTTTGGTCGCATCTCATCCCATCTATCATCGTCGAAATCTTCCGTGCAGCCTCTGGTGACGGTGCGAGAAGTTTGACTGTATAACACCCGCCAGCTTCACCCTGCGAGTGAAGGATGATACTATGAAAGTGCCCCTAGATCAGCAGTCACCCACATATTAAAAGTGGGTAGCGAACCAGGAGTGACCCATTGACTCGCAGCGTGCGCGGAGGTTGCCCTCGGCGAAACTCTGCGGGATGTTCTTGACGAGCAAGATGCAGTCTGTAGTTCCGACGAATGACGAAGACATTTTTTAGTGAGATTTCTAACAGACGACGAGAGGCGAAGGTGCAGAGTGGTTCAAGTCAGGCACCGTGGCATTCTGGCCTCGGAGCTTGCCAGGATCAGAACCAAGGAGGTATTATTGCGAACCTTTATTTCGGCTGCAGTGTTGACTGCAAATCCAAGCTTCTTGGTCGCTGCCATGTCCCAGCTTCAGCGATCCGCAATGAACGCAAGGCTCGCAAAGCTCCCAGGGTATATCCAGGATGTATATACACCTACAGTTGCTCCTGGTTTTGCCACAGAGGATGAAAACGCAGAAGAAATGGAGGAGGCCATGTCCTCAATTGCCCAGCTGCCGAGTATTGCGCCTCCACAGGTCCGCAAGTACGTCTCCGATCATACCACGGCGTTGTTAGTAACTGACACAAGCGTGCAGCCCGGGGGCGCGCCCTCTTCGTTCAGTGGAGCCATCAGATCTAAGCGAGTACGCACCGATCTCCGCCGCGAATCACTTTGCGCAGGCATTCTCCGTCTCTGTGGATGCCGTGAGGCAGAGTTTCCGTGTATACTATACGCCACCTGTGACGAAGACGAATGAACCTGGGACGGTCTTGGTTTGCCACCATGGTGCTGGATATTCGGGGTTGACTTTTGCGTGTCTCGCGAAGGAGGTGACAGATTTGTCCAAAGCGGAATTGGGCATTCTCGCGTTTGATGCCAGGCGGCATGGTGAGTACATTTGAACGGTCGAGGCCAGAGATCCGAGACATTATTCAGGAAAAACTGCCCCAATCCAAGGAGTAGACGACGACGACCTTTCCGTTGACACCCTTACAAATGATGTGCTGCATCTTCTCACGACCGTCTTCCCCGATCCAGCGCAAGCTCCAAGTCTCGTGGTGAGCGCGGTGATCAAATATCAATAGGCAGTACATTGACGTATTAAAGCTAGTTGGACACAGTCTAGGAGGCTCGGCTTGTGTTCGCGTTAGCCCCCTGCTGCTAGAGAGGAAATACCGAATCACTGGAGTTGCGGTGCTCGATATAGTGGAAGGTGAAACACTCTTCACTATCCAAATAAGGTCCACTCATGTCTCCATAGGGTTCACTCTGGACGCTCTACCTAACATGATGAGCCTCCTCGAATCTCGGCCAGAGGGGTTCGATTCCATCGAAGAGGCAGTCAAATACCAGTACGGCCTAGAATCCTCCACATCGCAACGCCTCTGACAGTATTTTCCAGCATAACTTCGCACGCAATTCGCAACCCACTTTCAGCGCGCACCTCCGTGCCTTCCATGATCACGAAATCGGCCTCTCCAACAGCACCGCACGAATATACCTGGCGCACACCCCTCCGAACCACAGCACCATACTGGGAAGGCTGGTTCAAAGGTCTTTCATCCCTGTTTCTCACAGTGCGCGCTGCAAGACTGCTCGTGCTCGCCGGTACGGACAGGCTGGACAAGGAGTTGATGATCGGCCAAATGCAGGGTAAATTCCAGATGGAGGTAGTCCCCGATGTAGGACATATGCTGCACGAGGTGAGTAGACTGCGCTCACGGGATGGACGAGACGTTGACGCGCCGCCAGGACAACCCGCGCAGGATTGCGGAGATATTGGTAGAGTTTTGGAAGAGGAACGAACGAGTCGTGATTGGCATCAAGAAGGTTGGCGAGTTGTAGGACGGTGCTGCCAAGCTGCCAAATTGGTAATCTTATCAGATGGATCGATACACTCACTTGGCCTGGACCGTGACCGAGATAATGACGAGGGCTCACCGAGTCGTCGCTTCGCTGCTGGTATTCGGGATGCTCGTTTCTGCTGAACTGATGGAATTGTGGTGGAATGTGAGCTATGCGTTCGCCAACCCGGATGGAAGACATTTGCGGCGAGTGATTGGCGTGAACGGGACTTGGCCGTACAACCGTTCACCACACTTGCTGTTTTAGAGCTTACGATTGTCTATCAGACCACCCCCAATCGACATACATTCGACTGACCGCCTCCGTCTTCATGTCGTCAGTCAGCCAGTTCTCTGGACAGCGAGCTTATACTCAAAAATCTGGCACCGCAACCCAGCTTAACTCGTTAGACGAGCCAACCACCATCCACCTGCATGGGATGTTCTTGGCGGGCATCAATCACTTTGACGGCGCAGCAGGCGTGACTCAATGGTGTGTGTGCACTCCGGGTGGCACACCTTCGGCCCCACTAACAACTTGTTTTGTGTGTGTACAGTGGAATCCCCCCCAGTAGCACGTTTACTTACGACGTGCCATTCGAAAACGCTGGGCAATCGGGCACTTACTGGGCTCATGGCCATTTTACGGTCGGAAATCATCTATCATTGCTCTCTGGAGTCTCCCAGTAATGCGGTCGCAATAGGGACAAGCGATTGATGGGCTCAGAACACCGTTCGTGATACACCCGCCAATGGAACCACACAGATACGACCAAGGTGTGCCTCCCTCCTTAGATTCCTCTCCATTCCCAATCTTAGCGCACCTCCAGAATACACAGTGATATTAAGCGACTGGTATCACGCTGAGCGACCCGCCCTCCTTGCCCAGTCAGTCTTCCCTTCCCCGCAAAGCTTCCGCACCCTCCCGTCTAATAGAAAACCGCAACCAAAAGGTTTCTAAATAAAGCAAATCCAACAGGCGCAGAACCTGTACCCAACTCTGCGCTGGTATACTTTGCACAGAATGGGACGTACCTGCCTGGGTTCAACGACGCCGCGTCGCTCCCCTTTGAGCGAGGGAAGACCTATAGGCTGAGGGTTATCAACGTTTCTGCGTTTTCTGCGTTTTTCTTCCGGTTGGATGGACACACGATGAGGATTATCGAGGCCGATGGGGTAAGGACAAGTCACTAAAGGGCACGAAGGTTGTAGGGATCTGAAAATCAGTGATAACGCAGACAGATGTGGAGGAGCATGAGATCGAGTATTTGGTAGTTGCCGCTGCGCAACGGTATTCTGTCCTTGTGACGGCGCTGGACGAGTCCAAGGGGAACTATTTGATGCATGCTGATCAGGAGTGAGTCCCCGGCCTGCTCTCAGCAGTAGTATTCGTGCTTACCCATATGCAGTATTACCATGTTTGACGACATTCCCGATAAAGATTTCTACCCGAGTATGAAATCGCTCGCACCGACGGCGACAGGTGTCCTGACCGAACCACACAGATGCTACGGCCACCATTAGATATGGCAAATCCCTTCTACTCACACCCCCCTCCCTAGCTCCGTCAAAATACGAAGACTTCGACGATACGCAGCTCAAGCCGCTATTGCCAGTCCTCATTCCCGCCGCGACGCATATCATACCCATCGAAGTTCTCCTAGAGACGATGGATAACGGCATCAACCGTGGCATGTTCAACAACGTCACCTGGAATCCGCCTCTGACTCCTACCCTCTTCACCGCTCTTTCCATGGGCACGAATGCGACACGTGAGAGTGTGTACGGGCCCGGGACAATGTTGGTCGACTATGGAGATGTGGTCCAGCTGGAGATTATCAACCTGGACGATAATTCTCATCCGTTGTAGGTCCACTTTTCCGGGTGTCGGAAGCAATGTCATATCAGATGTTTGCAGCCATATGCACGGACACAAGTTCGCGATCATTGGGAGGTCAGATGATACATATGCGGAGCAGTTGCACGATGGAGAGGTCGAAAATGCCCTCATGAGGGATACGATTCAAGTCTCTGGTAACTCGAAGGCCACTATTCGGTTCACAGCAGATAATCCAGGAGCTTGGATGTTTCACTGTCACCTGGAGGTGCGACCCAATCTTCGTTCTGTCAAACCAATTGACCTTTTGCTACCAGTGGCACCTCGAATCTGGCCTTGCGCTCACCTTCATAGAAGCCCCAACCGAAATGCAAACCCTCATCCGCCCGCCGACGTACGTGGCCGACCAGTGTGCGGTGCTGGGGTTCCCGACGTCGGGGAACGCCGCAGGACACTATGACTTGACGGACCTAAGCGGGCTACCATCAGGCCCCCACAGGCAGGTGTTAGGGTGGACACCCAAGGCGATCGGGGCGCTGAGCGGGTGTGTGGTTGCTGCGTTGAGTGGGATGACAAGCGTTGGGCTGTATGCGTTTGGATTTGGTGCGAAGAGAAGAGATACAGTCCGATAAGTGTATGTATCAACAGAATGAGACCGGATGCGAGGCTCGCCACTTTCGAATATTTGTCCTTGTGTTTGTGCGACGCGCAATCGAACAACTTGACCTCCTTGTCTATGGCTGCCTCATCGTCGTCTTCGGTCTATCGAGGAGCGGGATTTGATTTCTCAAACAGCATCCGCAATGAATTTCTCGAGTCAAAGGGCGTCGCTCTCCCCAAAGCCACCAGCACTGGTACCACCATCGTAGGTTGCCTCTTCCAGGACGGCATTGTCCTCGGCGCGGACACGCGCGCCACCAGCGGTCCTATAGTCGCCGACAAGAACTGCGAAAAGGTCTGCTGCAGCACCGATGAGCGGAACGCGCCGGCTGACGACGCGTATATTAGATACACTTCATCGCGGACAACATTCGGTGCTGTGGTGCTGGTACTGCAGCTGATACAGAGTTTATCACCGCTCTTATCTCTTCCAACGTCGAGCTCCATGCCCTTTCTACCGGTCGCAAGCCGCGCGTCGTGACTGCAATGACCATGCTCAAGCAGCGACTATTCCAGTCAGTACCTCCATGAGAGCTTCCGGTATCTACAGTGGAAGGTGAGGCTAATGGAGTGCGCAGACACCAAGGGCATATTGGTGCTGCTCTCGTATTGGGAGGGGTGGACGTAACGGGCCCTCAGCTATTCACCGTTGCACCACATGGGTCTACGGATAAGCTCCCATATGTGACTATGGGATCAGGGAGTCTGGCGGCGATGGCGGTCTTCGAAAGCTACTGGAAAGCTGGCCTCGACGTATGTCCTTCACAACCAACTATCACAATACTGAAATCCTAGTGTGTATTATTCATTATTGCCTTGCTGACTGCCCGCTCCAGCGCGAATCGGCCGTCAAATTGGTATGCGACGCCATCTCTGCGGGAATCTTCAACGACCTTGGGTCGGGCTCGAATGTCGATGTCTGTGTCATCACGGCCAGCGGTACTGACATGCTGCGCAACTATGTCAAGGATAACGAAAAGGTCACGAAGGAGCGCAATTACAAGTTTCGCCGTGGGACAACGGATTGGAAGCGCGATCGCGAGGTTGTGAGGAGTTCCATCGTCTCTGAAACTGTGAGACCTATTGGTGTGGGTAGCGGGGATGCTATGGATACTTCGTGATCGTAGCCGTAGCCGTTCTCTGTACGATGGCAATTGAAGAATATGTTTGGTTTCCTTCATCACCCAATGGCACTCAACGCTTCGCTGCACCAATGAGGTTTGGTCCCCTTTTTACCACGGGCGCGGACGGACGCCGCAGTACTTCTCCTCAGAGATCTGCGGAACACAAAGTCCACTGCGCCGTCAGATGGTTGACTACCCAATACTTTAGTTTTCCTTTTGGTAACTGGAACGGGGCGTGCCATATGAATGAACAGCCTTTGACAACAGGAAGACCGATGACGTCATAGTTAGTTCATAGTCAGGCACCGAACAGATGCTTGCTGAAAAAAATGAAGGTCAAATGGGCAAACAAACAGTTTGTCTCCCGTTCCCGTTCCCGTTCCCGTTCCCGTTCCCGTTCCCCGTGGAAGTAACAACATGGAGAACACCTCGTCCCCACGATACCCTTCAGACAACGGCGACCTCATAATCCAAACCAGCGATGGGGTACTCTTCGGTGTCCACATCCTCCTCCTTAGACTCTCTTCATCCGTGATGAACGATATGTTGGTGGTTGGATCGGGAAGTGGAGAAAGAGAAACAGGTGGGTTTGCTCGCTCGGGCCTCTGCGGATGCATTAGCTTAGTTTCTTGCGAACCAGTTACCATCACGGAGGGCTCGACCGTATTTCGAGCTCTCCTCTCGTTCATCTACCCCGACAGTATTCCTACCATATTCACGCGCCTTACCTCCTTGATGCCTGTTCTGGACGCTGCTGCCAAGTACGACATGAAAGCCATCATACATTCATTGAGTCTTCAGCTCATGAGAGGCACGGCGGGAGATACATTGCTATACGAGGATCCTCTCTGGGTTTACTCCAAAGCGAAGCAGTTGGATCTTACGGACTTGGCGAGGGCAGCGGCCAACGCTACTCTGACCATTGACCTCGGTGAAGCTCCAAGGCGACCAGATGCGGCCAATGTCCCAGCATCGTGGATTTTGGAGCTGGTCACACTACGCACGAAGCATACTCAATGGTGGAAGACCAAATGTCAGGAGTCAATTCCGGTCGCTAATATGAATCGTCAGTTCCAACAGATTTCAGCCCGTGACGCCTTCTATGGTTCATACAACTGTCAGTGTCCTCAAATCAACTACCCATATAAAATAGATCCTCCTAAGGACGTCGTAATGAAGATTATGGAGCGCCCGTGTGCAAGATCGGTGCGCGAAATCGACTTCCATCAGATTATTAAATGTCTGCGGTGTGGCGCAGCCGCAATGGGGCATTATAGAGAAATATGCCTGCTTTATGAAGCGGAGTTTGGGAAGTTCTAATCAGATGAGGCAGACTCGCTTCAGTTGACTATGTAGTGTTTGAATAAAAGCATGGCTGCGCGGCGCGGCCTTGCCAAGATGCATTTCCCATTGTCATGCTGGTGCTGATTATCCGACCTTCGTCGTCTTCAGCTCCTTATTTGGGTAAATCACAAGTCTGGCTGGCACAACGATCGGAGACACCGGTCAAATGTCGATTACAGTTTGCTTTGTATTTTCCTTTGAAATACAAGGACACTCTAATTACTGTGCGCTTCCCCACTATACCCTTCCCCGCTGTCATGGGATTGTCATTCCTCGTGCACGTATCCTGGTCATCGTCCACGACGCGACGCGACGCGTGAAGGAAGGGCCATTCGTCAGATATGACTTGAGTAAATGCATGTATGCTTTTACCACGCTGCCGAATGAACCACTGTCACCCTGATGGACAGATCATGATACACCCACCCGTCTAGTCGTCGTGTGTCAAGAGGTCGTCGTCATCGTCGCCTGAGTATTTACTACTTAAGCTCTACAAGAGTAAAGGGGGACCGCAGGAGAGATGGGCGAATGAGCAGGTCAGGTAGTCAGGTACTTGTTACGGTTCCGACTATTTGTTTTGCACTCGACCGCAGGTGGATCACAGAAATCACGGACCTTCGGGCTCGTCACTTCATTATCAACTTCGATGAGATCCACAGATTCCTCCGTGACCGTATGAAGGACGCTCAAGATCCAAGCTGCATGTCATCTCATCCCAACTCACGCCCACACAACACACTCACCGTTGGCGGACTGGGTCATCGCCCATGAACCTCGAGCGCATACATCCCCCGCCCTTCCGCATTAGCGATCGAGTCTTTGTGCGTACTGATCACACTCGCACTAACCAAACCGCCCGAAACGGGGACGGACGCCGCAGTACTTCTCCTCAGAGATCTGCGGAACACAAAGTCCACTGCGCCGTCAGATAGAAATTGTTTCTAGTACCAGTTGACTATCGAATACTTTAGTTCTCCTTTTGGTAAGTGGAGCCCAGCTTCCTGGAACGGGGCGTGCCATATGACATATGGGAGTCTAACATATTATGTGAGTCTGACATATGGGAGTCTAACTTGAATGAACAGCCTTTGTGGACCGTGTAGATTGACAGATTGACAGATTGATAACAGTAAGGACCTTCACCAACAGCGTCATAGTTAGGACATAGTCAGGCTCCGAACAACCAAGCTGTTATAGATGCTGCACACCGAAGGTCAAATGGACAAAGTTTGTCTCCCGTTCCCCGTGGAAGTAACATGAACACCTCGTCCCCACAGTACCCTTCAGACAACGGCGACCTCATAATCCAAACCAGCGATGGGGTACTCTTCGGTGTCCACACCCTCCTCCTTAGACTCTCTTCATCCGTGATGAATGACATGTTGGTGGTTGGATCGGGAAGTGGAGATAGGGAAACAGGTGGGTTTGCTCGCTCGGGCCTCTGCGGATGCATTAGCTTAGTTCATTGCGAACCAGTTACCATCATGGAGGACTCGACCGTATTTCGAGCTCTCCTCTCGTTCATCTACCCCGACAGTATTCCTACCATATTCACGCGCCTTACCTCCTTGATGCCTGTTCTGGACGCTGCTGCCAAGTACGACATGAAAGCCATCATACATTCATTGAGTCTTCAGCTCATGAGAGGCATCACGGGAGAACCGTTGCTATACGAGGACCCTCTCTGGGTTTATTCCAAAGTGAAGCAGTTGGATCTTACGGACTTGGCGAGGGCAGCGGCCAACGCTACGCTGACAATTGACCTCGGTAAAGCTCCAATTCGACCAGAAGTGGCCAATGTCCCAGCATCGTGGATTTTGGAGCTGGTCAAACTACGCACGAAGCGTACTCAATGGTGGAAGGATGAATGTCAGAATCCAATTCCGATCGCTAATATGGATAGGCAGTACGAGCCGACTGAAACGGGCTCTAGTTTCTACGAAATGATTACAGCCCGTCGCGCGTTCTATCGTCAAACTCCCTGTCAGTGTCCTCAAATGAACTCTGCATGTGAAATCATACCTCCTATGAAGCTCGTAATGAAGATTATAGAGCGCCCGTGTGCAAGATCGGTGCGCGAAATCGACTTCAATCGGTTTACTCAATGCCTGCGGTGTGGCGCAGCCGCAACAGCGCATTATAGAAAAATATGCCTGCTTTATGAAGAGGAATTCGGGAAGTTCTAATTAAATGAGTCAGACTCGCTTCAGCTGATTATGTAGTCTTTGGGACACTTGAACTGGATATATATACCTTTCATCATGCAATTCGACGCCTTTGTTTACGTGATAAGGATGGTACCTACATCACAATTGTTATTGAATGGCCTACCTATGCTGTTCCACCTTATGTTACAGTAATAAGTCTTGCTGTGACTCCGGTGTTCGGTGGGCGCAGCTTGTTTCTGGCGTGATGTTCTGGTCATCATCAACTACATGATGTAGGGCTCAGGGCGTTAGCATCACTTATTATCCTCAAATAACTCCGCACTGGATAACTCCGTAGGTGGTTCTGAACCAACCTGTTTGTTGAGGAAATTCAGTGTGTCATATATTTTGCTGATTGGCTGCTTGCTCCTCCCGATGATCCCGCTCTTGCCAACTGACCTCTAGACCACAAATGTCACTCTGCGCGCCTCGGCACTCGCCCCACACCTCCGGCACAACTCCGACTCCTCATGACACCCACCCATGCTCCCTACGACCGCTTCCCTCATGCTACAGACTCCAGGTCAACAATAATATAAATACTTATATAAAATGATCCCGCATGTATGAACCACCCTAGAGTACTGCCAGATACTACCACCTCCACCTGTGCTCTCGATCTCCACCCACCGAGTGCTGCTTTTCCACCCACCCGACCCTCAAGAATTTCGGCATCACTTCCTTTCCCTCGTAAGTTAACCTTCCACCCGCAGGCCTAGCCAGCCAGATCCAAACCCCGCGAGTAGCCAGTCCCCATCATTGTACCTAGTCAGAGCGTTTCGCCACCAAGACAGATTGGGTCCCCCAAACAGAACCGTGCTGTCAGTTGTCCAACAGTCCATGTAGCCCAGATAGCCAAATTCAAACGAGGATAATATAAAGCATTCGGGTAGAACAAGATGCCAGAGTCGTCATACGAGACTGCGTATCAGAACATGCCAAACTTTTCTTCGTACTTTTTACAAACGCTGTTAAAGTGTACAGTTGCAGCCGCACCGCACCGCAAGCACCCCAACTCTACATGAAAATCAATCTTGCGAATCGCCCTCGGACATGGATACTCTTTGATCCTATCCAGAAGCGAAGGAGGTATTCCTTTTGTGTGATACGATTCACTAGCGATGCATCCACACCGAGACAGTGGAAAGCGAAGGACGCCTTTTTCCGTTGTATATTGGTATTGAGAATCCATCGATCCAATGTAGAACGCGGAGCCGCAATTCTTCACTAGCCAGTCAACCCTCTCCTTGCGTATACCCAGCAGTTGCCACAGATATTTTGCAGGCATACTGGCCACGTCGATGCAGGGGTCCGGAACACAAGTGATGTCGACACCCAAAGTCGCATTGACAGCTGCATTGACAAGATCGCCTAAATCGAAATCCTTCGCCTTGGCGTAGACGCGCAAAGGATCGTCGTATAGCAAGGGTTCTCTATAAGTACCCCCACTGATACTGGACATTATTTGCACCTTCAACGCGTCCACAATGACCTTCATCTGGTACTTGCCGGCTGCGCTGAGCACAGGCAGCAATGCATCGAGACTCGTGAAGAGAGTGGGGGATTTGTCGGGATATATGAAGGACAGAAGGTTCAGAAATGTTTCAGAGTCTTCAGAAATCGAGACTGTATGGTAGAAAAAAATAAGCAAACGAAATGTCCCGTCGTCAAACGGGTAAGAAGAAACGCACCAGGGGTCGGCTGGGTGGCCATTGTAGCGCCAAGCGCAAACATGTCGCTCATTACAGGAGATGAGAGCCCAAGGAGGATACGATGGAGTCCGAAGAGCACGGCATCGCTGGTCTGGATCACAAAATCGCCGTTCTGCGGAGGGTAGAGTTCAGAGGACGTGGTTGCCATGGTTGGCTGCGCTTGTTCTGGCTGCGCTCTGGCTGTGCTGCTGCTGGATGGTGGGCCTTCTGTTCGGTCGGTAGGATAAGGAGGATGAGGGCTAGGCGTTGGGCTGCTGGCGATGACGTCAGACAGGGATGAAGGGCGTGCGACGATAATTTCATAATATCATGCTTCTGATGTCTGATATCGATACAATGAATCAAATCAAGACCTCGAAACACAATATACAGGAAAAATGGAACGAAATAATGGAAAGGCAAACGAAGACCATGAACCGATGGACACACTTATACCCGTCAGTGGCGGGACGAGTACTATTAGCAAAAACGCTCGTAATATCATTAGCAC
>Ga0307515_10019348_pt1 | contig 12265 bp, 4 predicted proteins | sample 17_EM_MG_FD_194513 | JGI IMG/M metagenome (GOLD analysis project Ga0307515, IMG submission 194513) | Populus trichocarpa ectomycorrhiza microbial communities from riparian zone in the Pacific Northwest, United States - 17_EM | ecosystem: Host-associated > Plants > Roots > Unclassified | place...
TCATATCATGTTGAGATGAATTATTGTTTTTGACCCCATCATATGATCTTGGAACTATCTTAACAATATCTTAATGTATTGTGTTTCCACTATCAACAGTCCCAAAATACATCTTGCATACGACATCTTCGTAGCCAAGGGCAAAGACATGGTAAAGGCTTGGGTGGGTTTATTTTTACTTTCACTTTAATTTTATGTACTTTCAAATTTATTTTTTAATATTTTAGATAGTGTATTTGAATTAAAACTTTACTATTAACTTCAAAAATTTATATACATAAGTTAATAATTGATTTTTTTTAAAAAATTATATATTTATTTAATAGCCTAGAACATGAAAAATTCATGGCTTTGCCCTTGATCGTAGCCTTTGAAATACCCTTCATTACTATCTTAAAACAACCTTCAATTCCATGTTATATATTGCCAAAACAGCCATTCAAACACCCCATAATATTGTCCCAAGAACAACCCTCAAATTCACTTCATTGTCAAACCAACCTTATTAGTATTATGACTAAGTCCATTAAATTCATTCCATTAAGATACCTTTTTGAACTCCACATCATAATTAGATATATTTTCTTAGTTCCTCAGGGTTTATTCCAAACTTTTGCTTGACAAATCCTTAGCCTTCACCCATTTGAATAATACAACAATGCCAATATTAGTTGAACTGATATTTTTAGCCCTATAAACATGGATGACTAATCAAATCAATGCCAATATCAATCATGCTAATATCATTAGCCTCCAATGCCTTGGACGACCAATCAAGTTTAACTAATGTATTTCTTTCAAGTCAATGTTGATACTAATGTAATCACACTGGTATGATTAGCCTTTATCCACTGGAATGACTAATCAAGTCCAATATAATATTATCATTTTTCCAAGAAATGTCGATATCAATTCCACCACATTGGTTTCATTAACCTCCATTTTGGAATGGCTAATCAATCCAAGATAATATTGATACCAAGGTAACTACATTGATATCATTAGCTTCTCTTACCCAGAATAGTTAATCAAGTCCAAGTCAATACCAATATCAATGTTACCCCATTGATATCATTAATTTCCATCACCTGGAAAGTGATATCATTAGTTTTCATCACCTGGAAAGCTAATTAAGTTCATGTCAATGTTGATATCAATGTTACCCCCATTGATATCATTAGCTTCCATCACTTGGACAACTAATCAAGTTCAATTCAATGTTGATATCAATGTTACCTCATTGATATCATTAGCTTTCATCACCTGAATAACTAATCAAGTTCATTTTCTTTTTTTACAGGGTTAATGTCGATGTCATCCTAACTGACATCATTAGCTTCCATTGCATGGACAACTAATCAAATCATTTTCACCTTATTTTCCTTTTCCTTTTATTCGACATTCTTATTACATAAATCAAAATTCATAAAAATCAAACTAGCAATTAGAAAATTCTATTACCTACTTAGTATAGGTGTCAAACACTTGCCTTAAGTCTGTACTCGTGTTGTTGCTCTCTATTATTATCCTGTCCTCGCAGCCTCCCTTGTACTAACAGGAACATAATCATCATCAATAATGCAGTTAACATCAACATTTCATTCCAATTCTCATTCAACCATTATTTCAACCAATAATAAGAAAAATCCTTAAAATTCCATACCCATGTGCATTTTGTCATGTTCATACTCATTCTAACCAACCCAAAACATTATTCGGTATTTTAATCATAATCAAAGTTGTAAAACTTGGTTTTAGGTATGGTTTATCTTTTTAGAAATCTAAAATATAAAGCTAAAATCAACTTTGGTGAAGAAAAAAGCTCTTATTTCTATCGTTTTCAACATCAAAATCAATCATTACAATATCACCTGAAATCTACCTAAGGGTTAGTTCAGTTTTGACCTTTACTTAATGTTTAGTTCAGATACGAACAAGTCATGTTTGAATTTGACCTTAAAATATCTGCTGGCTAGTTTTGCAATATCAAGCATATTTAACCTATTTTTGTTGTTTTTAACATCAAAACCAATCATTACAATATCACCTGAAATCTATCTAAAGGTTAGTTCAGTTTTGACCTTTACTTAATGTTTAGCTTAGATATGAACAAGTCATGTCCGAATTTGGCCTTAGAATGTCTGCTGGCTAATTTTGCAATATCAAGCATATCTCTCAAACTGTACATCGAAACAAGTTAAAATTGTATAGGGAGGTACTAAACACATGAAACTATATTGTGGTAAATTTTTAGGTCAAATAGATCTCGGGAATATATTATTTTATATTATTGAAGTTACTAGACAAATCTTGTCAAATTTGTCAAACTAGACCTTTATGTACTGTTTGGAACATATCTGGAGCTACAAGTGGAATTTGGTTATGCTTTGAGTTGTTCTAGAAACTAGACATCTCAAGCTTTCCAACCATATATAGTAGGTCCATTAATTCACCCAAGCAAGAGAGAACAATGTATTTGAAGTTAGGACTGAAAATCTATTAAGAATGTGCGGAAATTAGAGATTTGGGCTACATGGAGAAATCTTGACATGAAGACTTTGTTTTTATTATATCATATTATTTATTTATTTAATGATGAATAATTATTTTTAATTTGGGTTTGTTCTGGCTTATTAGATATTGTTTAAGGGTTTATTTTGTTATTAAACTTACGTTAGTTGATTAATAGTTTAGGCTCATTAGCTTGCAACTCAAAAGGAATTCATTAGGGTTAGTTAGATGAGATTATATTATGTTTTTTAGCTGTAAATTTCAGCAGCAAGTTGTAGAATAAATGTGAATTTTTCTTTTATTTGTTTGTGGCAAAACAACCTTTCTTTGTAGGGACAAATATCATACAATGACTTATAAAAAATTAATTGGTTTTGTGGTGTTATTCGCATACTTAGGGTTCTTAGATACAAGGTCATATTTGGGTCCAAATCTTTTTCCAATATCTTTGGTTTTTAGATACAAGGTTACCTCTAGGTCAAGGTTTTATCAAACCTGATTTTTGGATTTCTGGGTTGTTATCTACTTTGTTGAGGGTTGCTTGATCACATAATCAAGAGGTTCGCATCTAGCTCATATCTAGAATTATATAATTTTTGAATTAACCAAGACTAGTTTTTTTTAGAAAGTTGACATTCATATTTATAATTTTCATAAGAAACCAATTTCCTTGGAAAGCTAACATCCATATCTACAATTTTCATACAAAACTAACTTCAAATTTCATCATTTTCAAGTTCAAAATCAACAATTACAGTAGCATCAAAAGTATGTCTAGAAGTCAGTTCCTTTTCTTGATTTTTAGCTAATATCTGGAGTTATATAACTCTTAATTAATCAAGATCAGTTTCATTTAAAAGTTAGCATTCATATCTATAACTTTCATGAGTAACAAATGTAATATTTTATCATTTTCAAATTCTAATTTTGATATTTATAGGCTACCAAAATAGCTCTCATTTGACATGTTATAGGTTGTCGAAACAGCCCCTGTTTTTGACAAAATTTGGGATATCATAACAGCTCCTCTTCATCATCATTTACACATCAAACTTCATATAGTTTACTCAATTTTCAGCCCCATAAAACTTTCTTTCTCCCTTACCTAATTTACTTTTGTCAAATGGCCTTTATAAGGAATACATGAATTTTTTTTTGCACACCCTTTGCAATTGAACACATACCCAACCCTATTACACTTTTCCGATGTAATCTAGTCTTTGTAATAACTAAGTTGAAAAAGTCTATCTTCATCTTTGTTAGTGTATGCTAAAACACTATGTCAAAAAAATATAGATCCTTTTTCAATTTCACATGCAATTAACTTCACACCCATTAATTAGATGAATTATAAAACACAATTAAATACAAAGTTTATTCCAATTCAATCAACAAATTCAAACCCTCTGCCCCATATTAGTGTTGGTCAACACATATTTTTCTTCAATTTTCTTCATAATTACCACATTACCCAACATTTATTTACACCTAAAAACATGATTCTAACCAAAAATCATCTTTTTATGCTACCCAACATACAAAACCTCAAGTTCTATAATGTGCATCTTATATAAAATGGTTACAATCATGCTAAAAACTTCAATCAAACACTAATAAAGGTTCCTTACCTCTTTTTGCAACCAATCAATAAGTTTGATGTAAGGGAAATCCAAGTTCTATTTTGTTCTTCTTCTTCTTCTTCCCTTCAACTTTCTCTCCCCTTCCTCCATTTTATCTCTCTAAAATCTCTTAAACAATAACTCAATGATCCCTCCATTCTCTCTTTTCTTCCATAATTTCCCTTCACCTACCTCATTTTTGGTGAATTTTTCAAAAAACATTTGAGAAATATTGATGGAGAGAAGCTCTCTTTCTCTAGCCATTCATTGTTATTGGAAACAACCTATTCATAGGCTGATTTTATCCAAATTTATAATTTTTCCCCTCTTTTATGTTTAATGCTTTTTTTTTTACTTAAATTGCCTGATTTTATTGCATTTCATTATATGCCTTTCTTACCTCAGATTAAATATGAAATTTTAAACCAATATAAAAAAACAAATTAGAAGACCCCACGCAAAATCTCAACTCAATCTGACGGTCAAATTGAAAATTATATGCAATAGCATAAAATGGTTGGTTTGTGAATTTTCATTAAAAATCCAAATTTTCTTATGTAATACCTATAAAAATTGTTTAAGTTGTTCCTCTAAAACCTCGGGACCATTTTATCATTTCAAGATATATTTATTTTATATTTTTCACTTTTATTTTTTTATTGGGTTTATTATCGTTTCACGGTAACGTTACCGATATTTAGTTGTTACTTGTGCCATCACTCTTACCTTTTTTCTTTGTATTATCTTTTCTTATAACTTATCCTTTATTACCATACTAATTCCTTGGGATTGAAACTCGTCACCGGTTTCGCCACCGTTATAACTTTTAATTTAAAATTCATAATCCTCCTTTTGAATTTCATCACTATCTTTAAATTTATTTATAGAGGTCGTCCTCTCTATTTCACGTTACATATTTTATTATTTTCTTCATTTATTATTTTCTTTTCATCTCAAGCTTTCATTACTTGTTAAGGTCATATTACCTCTGATCCTACTTTTACACGGGAGTTTATATAATTAATCTTAATACTCATTTAAAAATAAAAGTTTTTTTAAAAAAAACTAAAGACTTTTTTAAAAAAAATAAAAAAGTAACATTGAAATAAAAAAAAATAAGAATAGCACAACCATGAGAAAATGTAGTTAAGAAAAGTGTTTTTCCAACATTTTTTTTGTTGAGAAAATGCTATTCTGAATTGTGTTTTCTCTTAAAATATTTTTTTAAATTTAATAAATAAAAAAACATATATTTTCTAAATAGAGTTTCTACAAACATAGAACACTTAGACATGTGTTTATTTATAGAAAAGAATAAACTAGTGTTTAAATAGATTTTGTATTAAACCAATTTTTTTTAATTTAAAAAATAGATTTTTATATTTTTTAAAATAAAAATAATCATGGAAAAATAGTTAGCTAGATTGGGATTCTTAATTACAAACTTTTCTGGAAGGATTTGATAGATTGTTTTAATATATATTTTAAAACAATTGATCAAATACAAAATTTATTTAAAAACCAATTTATTCTTAGATGTGCTATTTTCCAAAATATTTTTTTATATGTTCTACTTTCCCAAATTTCTTCTCAAACGGTGTTAGTTTTTGAAAAAAAAAACTCTCAAAATAATAATAAGAAGAGAAGAATAAGAATAAGAATAAGAATAAGAATAAAAAAAACTATAAAATATTATTTTAAATGTTATATTTTATCTTCTTTAAAAAATATTGTACTTTACTATACATATTTTCTTAAATAATATATTTTAAATTATCTAACTTGTGAGACTAGGATTGTTATCTATAATTATTATAATTTTTAGTTACTATTATATACTTTAATAGAGTTATTACGTTCATAAAAAATATCATTAATAATTTATGATTTATAGTTTGTGATATTTGGTATTCCAAAAATGTAATGTAATAATTAATTGAGTAACTTATTCATAAAAAAAAAAAATTTACAAAATCAATGTTAAGTTTGTAATAAAAAAAAATCATTGGCTTATATTTATGAAAAATAAAATCATAAAAATTTGGATATTAACTAAATAACTATGTTCCTCTTATGCTTCACCTCTTTAAGTTAATTGGAGTGGTTGTCATTATCTTTCTTTCTCTTCTAATTCAGCTATTTATTATAACAATTATTGATTTTTTTCTGTCTTCTACTTTCTCAATCTTCAACTCTGATTATTAGAATGAAGTAATTAAGATATGAATTTCAAGGTATCCGAATCACATAGAAATTCAGATTTCTTGGTTAAAAGTCAAAACATATCATTTCAATGCAAGGATGCGATTTTTAAATGTCTTTATTGGCATGTGATGAGAGGTTGATTGGGATTATAAAGAAAAAGATTATCCCATTTGTCGCACGTGTGTGGCGTCGCGACGATCGTCCACCATTTCTCAAGAAAAAATGGTAATAGTCTATTTGGCGAATATGGAGAGACAAGGAATTTTTGTCTCTTTTCAGTAAAATAAAATGGGAGTCGCCACCTAGTTTTCTAGTCACTAGGAACTCTAACTGGTCTCAGAGATCAGGTACGGAGACTAGTTGCGTAAAGGGAAGGTATAAGCACCCCAACTACGCCATACCTAAGATAAGCTGCATTGTTTTGTTGTCTGATAAAATCCAAAGTCTTGTTGTGGTTTCTAATTGTCGATCCGTCTAAAGGGTCAAGAAAAGCCCTCCTCAATAAGGAGGTTCTTATCTTAATGGAGTAAAACCTACCCGTTCTACGTCAGAAAAAAAAAAAGAATTGAATATCCAGAATACGTATTACATGTAATGTCGTACCCCGGATACTAAAAAGCAAACAAAATAAAAATTTTCTTGTTTTTGAAATTTTGGCCAGTGTTCTCTTGACTTTAATAAACTGGTGATTAAAGCCAAAATGCATGTTAAAACATTGTTTTTTAGTGTATGAAAAGCACAATATGATTTTTTAGCTTTAAGACACTTGGTCGTCTGCACAAAAATATTTTTTTTCTTTTCTAATTTTTTTGTATTTTTGAAAGTTTTGACGAAAACCGGGTATTTTAATACTCGATTCGTATTGTTGAAATGAAAAAAGATAGATCGAGATTAAATAAAACATAATAAAAAAAAGTGGGGAAATCACAAATATTAAACAATATATATATTTTTTAATTTTTGGAAACGGGCTGAACCCGACCCAAATGCATGGGCTGGGCTGAACCTGGCCCAACTACGTGGGCTGGGCTCAGCCCAGCCCGTGTGAACAATGGAGGGCAGGCAGGGATGAAGCCGGAGAAACAAAAGGGAAGAAGGGCTGACCTGCGGTGGTTGCTGTTGTTGGCAGAGCTGCTGGAGTCGACAGGCAGCGGCGCTGGTGGTTTGCAGCGGCCGGCGATGCTGCTCCTTCTTCCTCCTCTCTCCTCTGTTTTTTGTTATTTTATCTGCTTCTTCTTCTTTCTTTTTTTCGATCTTCTCTCTCTCTTCTCTTCTCTCTCTCTCTCTCTCTTTTTTTCCTCTCTGCCCTCCTCTCTCCCTCTCATGTTTCGTTTTTTCTTCTCCTCCCTTGTTTTTATAAGCAAAAACAGGGGAGAGACATGGCTAGGGCGGCCACTATGCTGCTGCCCCTCCACCACCCCTCCAACACGTGGAAAGTTTCTTTTTGGCAAGTGTGGTTGGTCGGCGTCTTTTTAAAAGGGAGTCGGTGTCTTTTTGAAGGGAGAGATGGTGGTGACAGAGGAAGAAAAATCTTCTTCTTCCCCTGCTTCGCGCGTCCAGGGGAAGAAGAAAACCCACAGTGCCGTCAAAATGGCACCGTTTCGATTCCATCTCTTTATTTTTCTTTTTTTTTCGTGAACAGTGCATGAAAGAGCACCGTTTTGGACAAAATGCGTCATTTCATTTAAAAGGAAAAGGCAGCAAAAACATGTCAGAGTTCACATTGGTCCTCAATTTGTGATTTGTTCAATCAAGTCCTAAATTGCAATTTTGATTTAAAATCAATGCAATTGCATCCCTGCCAAAAATCAAACAGCGGCCCTGAAGTTGGCCGCCTTTTTCACTTTGGTCTTGAATTTATGCAATTTGACCCTCAATTGAGCAATAAACTTCTAATTTCTTCAATTTAGCCCCTGATCCGGTTTTAATTACAGCCCCTCTATTTACACGCCTTTTCCAGTTTGGTCCTTGGTTTTGGATTTCTTCAACTAAGTCCCTAATTGGCCAAATTAACTCTCACAAATTATATTCTGACCCCGGAACTTTAATTTCTTCCAATTAAAGCCCAAATTAACTCCAAAATTAATTTTTCTTGCAATTAAAACCTCTATAAATTCAATTAAACCTTTAATAAAATTTAATTGAGTCCATAAACATCTGATTTTGGACTTTTCTTCCTCAAATTGAATTTTCTTTGTCAACAGGGCTCTCATCAGTCAATAAAATACTGTCAAATTTCAATCTTAGTATTTTTGAACTTCCTCAACCAATTTTTGACCTTTTTCTGAGTGTTCTGGCATCCTCTTTTCACTGCTATTATTTTTTGATAATATTTTTTATTTTTTTGTATTTTTTTTTGTGCGGTGACCCAAAATGAGTTACAACACCATTTTATTTTATTCTTTGAATGGCTCAAATGGATTCCTGACAACTAAAAAGTTATTTTCAAAGAAATATTGGATTCACATGGGAGAGTTTTGACTTTTAGAAAAAATATTTTATTTTACTTTATATAGATTTCTCATGATACACACAAACATGTCATGTTTTGCTTGAAAATACTTTTTCTCTCTTTTGAGACTGAAACTTAAAAGCACAAACCAATTGTTATTTTTATCAGAAAGGGCTTTAAAAAGCACATTACACAGGCTAAGGTTCTTGATTATGACGGTTATATATATATATATATATATATATAAAAGACTAAAAAAGTGTTTAAAAGTTTGAAAACATAGGATCACTTATTCATTTGTAGAAAACTTTTAGGCTTTTCACCTTAATTTTGCATTTGATGATTGATCTTACTTTGATTTCAATTCTTCAAGTTTCATTTCGTGCATTGTCATTGATATTTTTATCTTTAATTTTGTGCTTTGAATAATCATTAAAGATGATTTGGATCACTTATTCATCTTTCTTTTCTTTTTTTTTTCTTTTCTTTTTTTCAATCATTTTTATTTTTTACTTGTTGGTCATTTTCTTACTCTTTTTTGTAACACTTGTCCCTTTACATGTTCTTACTTCTTTATGTATGGAGAAATTTCTCAGTTATCTACAAATTCTTAATTTTCCTCCTAGTATGAGAGGTGATCCCAATCTGGTTTATTATCCAAGAAAAATGTCAAAGGCTAAAAGTGGGACGATAAAGGATAAATTTTATTTGTGAAGCATATAATAAAGATGAGTATTCTTCATCTTAAAATCAAATTTGCTTATGCAATACTAATCTCATTTTAAAATGATGATTAGTTAGAAAAACTAAGAGGTTAACTAGGGAGAATAAACAGCGAGATGGGTGAAGTCATGACATAAATGCATATAATTTATCATCATTTAAGATTTCAAATTGTTTAGTTTCTCTTTTAAGCATAGCTATATCATTCTAAGCAAGATTTCTTTTTTTCTTTCTTTCTTAAGTTTATTGGGAATGGAAATGACATTTAAGATTAAAAAATTATTCTAAGGAAGATTTTACCTTTTAAGATTTATTAGGAGTGGAGAAATATATTTTGGAATTCAAAAAGAGGGATCGCCCTCTAGCATTTGCCTAACATGTTTTGGCATTTCACCAAACTTGAAGATCTTTTAATGAATTTGCCATTGTATTTATCCAATCATGAATGAAAATAGAATGTCAAAAGTTTACTTTCAAATAAACATGTCTTGTTCTCAAAATAACAATAAGATGTAAAAAGAAAGACACATAATTCATCGAAAAATGCAGTGTAATCCTAAATCTAATGAAAAAAAATTTAATAAAAATTTTTTTCAACAAAAAGATAAAATGATTGTCATTGTAAAGTTCAATTACAAAAAGGGATTGACAATACAACACCTTTTCTATTTTCATGTCATCACCCTCTATCAAATGTTTATGGTTTGGCAATATTCATCAGGTACTTTCATCATTTGTTTTCAATTACTTATAATATCAATAATATATTGGATTGGTGATCATACGACATGTACCATTATTCTCTACAAAAAAATGTGTCCTCGACTTATTTCTGATTTGATATCTATAAGCCTTGAAGTTTTCAATTGAATGACCTAAAATCCTATCTTGAAACTTATATTATACATTTGGATCATACCACCTAAAGTGCGGTGGTTGAATGAGATTTGTCAAAATAAAGGTAATGTTTTTGGTATTCATAAGGTGTTGGTGAACAATATTGATTGAAAAAGATATATCGATCTTAGATAATAGTATTTAGGAGTTTGTGATACATGAAACTCGATGATAGTAAGATGTTGAGGAGAAAAAATTAGGACAATTAAGGTTAAGATTTCCAACTTAGAGTCCATATTTTAATATGTCATTTGGTATGGTGTCAAACCTCATCGATGGATTTTTTATCCTTCCTAATTTCAAGCTATGTTTATTCCTTTATGCAGTGCTTGAAATTTCCACAAACAAGACTGGTGAATTACAGATAAAGTATACATACTATAAAGCCTTAAAGATAATGATATATATGGAAATAAGTTATTTTTTATGAGTTTATATTTGTGTTGCCATTTCACGCTCTCTCAAAGCATATTCTTTGATTGACTCATTGCTTTCTTATCCATATTTTGAATATTAGACCTATATGGACTTTCTTTTAAGTTGATTCTATATTATTTTAGAGAAAACAAATAGCCCAATATTCCATTTTTTTTAACTCTAAAACCATCTAACTTTATATATCAGTTGATAAAAAGTCTAGCCAAACTTTCATAAATATAATAGATTTAAAGTTTCTAATCATGAATAACTTCAATTGTTTTAATGTAGTGCACCTTGAGGTGAGTTTTTGGTCATTAGACTCCTCTATACTTAGCAAATTTAGGAACCTTGAATTTTTCATGAATGACAACATCTAACACTAGGTGTATTTCAATGGCTTGAATATGATCCTACAAGTCTTCTCTTTTAATGGTTTTGAGATGCTTTTTAATTGAATAGAACATGTTTACTTCATCTCTCTTAGTTTCCTTTCCTTTCAAGATCTTTTTCATGTTTGATGGATAATTAATAATAATTTGTGATGGGTTATATAGCATGAAAACATGAATCTTTGATGAATATGGAGCACTAAGAGTGGTGATTGACAAGCTTTGATTGATTAAATATGCTTTTGAAATTCTCTTATGATAAGGATGTTTAAGATGATATAATAGAAAATTATCAAAAATGTTGCTTCAATCAATAGAGGAAAACATCAACGTAGTGAGATGTACAATAATATTCTTCATATATGAAGGTTTTCCATCAAGTAGTTTAGATTGAAGATTTTATTCAAGCAAGCCAGTTAGTCGAGCCACTTCATTATTTATGAAATTGATATTATCTTGGTAATTGTGCTCTAACCGAGCTATTTCCTGATCAACCATGTCCCTGGTAAACTTTTTTTGTTTTGGAGGAAAATTGAGCTTTCAAAATGCAACTCGTATTTTTTTCCTTAAAAAATATATAAAACCAACTTGTATAAACACAAATATTCGTAGAATTAATATCTTAAACAAGGGATTGGATATGGAGTTTTCATTTATGAGGGGTGATAAGAGTTGTTGAATCTTTTGTTGATAAGAAGGAGTTGGTAACCATTTCGGGTGTCCTAGATTTTATAGAAAATTATTTTCATCAAGGACCGGGACACTTCATAAGAAAATCTTATGTCTTTTAAAGAGGAGGATTTGGCTAACTTTTATTTAGACATGAATTTGACCTTGTATTGACTATTTAAAGGTACCAAATTCTATGGAAAATTAAACCCATCAAATATTAAGATTGTCTTTTAAATCAAACTCAAATTGTTTATTAGTTGATATGAAACATCTTCGAATTCTATTTTTTCCTAACTGATTTATTTTTTGTATATTTATAATGAAATTGTTTTATAAACTTGTGATTGTTTTTTAATGCACAAGTTCATTTAGAGATG
>Ga0307515_10019349_pt1 | contig 12265 bp, 16 predicted proteins | sample 17_EM_MG_FD_194513 | JGI IMG/M metagenome (GOLD analysis project Ga0307515, IMG submission 194513) | Populus trichocarpa ectomycorrhiza microbial communities from riparian zone in the Pacific Northwest, United States - 17_EM | ecosystem: Host-associated > Plants > Roots > Unclassified | place...
GGTGGGGCGGCTGGGCTGGGGCCATGATGTGCATGAAGCATCACTCGAAAGATTCAACCCTAACCTCATTCCTGCTACTGCCCATCATCATACGTGAAGGGTTAAAGACTGCAATTTGGTGTTAGTACACAGACATCGCTATGCTTTGCTGCTTTTACTTGAAATATATCAGAACTCCTAGCGCTATCAAGCCAATTCCTAAGAAAAGAGCATCCTACGAGGTGTGCAATCATAATGTATTCAGCCGCTAAGCGGCCACGGCATAAATACACTTTCTTTCCCTCCCTCTCCTCCTCTCCGCCAAAAAGTTTCGTATCATGGTACCGTCGATGGGCCTGTTGTAAGCTCGCTATCGTTGGTGTTCGGTCGGTGGGTCGGTCGGTGGGTCGTGGCAGAGCTCGAAAGCTCACTGCCAGTTGAACGTGGGTCGGTCTGTTGGAGATGGCAGGCCACGAAAGCTCACTGCCGGTTGAGCGTGGATCGGTCGGTTGGAGATGGCAGGCCACGAAAGCTCACTGCCGGTTGAATGTGGATCGGTCGGTTGGAGATGGAAGGCCTCGAAAGCTCACTGCCAGTTGAACGTGGATCGGAGTAAAAAAAACCCCCGTTGATAGGCCTGTTTTAAGCTCTCTATCGCCAGTACTGGGGTGGTGTTTGGGTAGTTGAGCGGTGTTTGGGTAGTTGAGTGGTGTTGGGTAGTTGAGCGGTGTTTGGGTAGCTGGAGCGGTGTTTGGGTATCTGGAGGGGAGTGTTGGATAGCTGGAGCGGTGTTGGGTAGCTGGAGGGGTGTTGGGGTACTCTAGCTGGAGCTGAGTTGGGTAGTCGCGCCGTATTTGGCTAGTTGAGCGGTGTTGGGAAGTCGGGCGGTGAAGGGGAAATCGGTCGGCGTTTTGCAAAATGCATCTCGCCGGGTCCGGGGTCGACTTCCCCTGTCTAGTGAGATCCACAAAGGTTCACTTATCGCTGGAGCACTCAGTCCGCCGGAGGAAAGAGCGGACACACCACCAAACTCTCGTGAAGCCAAAGTTCAACCGAAGATATCGCAGCGATTGGTGCCACATACGAAGTCTTGGCGTTCCTAGGCGGAGAGAGCACTTCGGATAATTATATAACTGAATCAAGCCAATTCTTGAGAAAAGAGCATCCTACTGAGGCCTGGATGAGGTTGTTGTAATCATAATACATTCAACTGCTAAGCGGCTATGATTATATACACTTTCTGTTTCCCCTCTAATAAATACAAACCAATGGGAACACTCATTCATATACATTATCCCCTCTCTCCTCTCTTTTCCGCTAAAAAAGTTTCGCATCGTAAAGTTTCGCGTCGTAAAAGTTTCGCATCGTGGTACCGTCGATAGGCGCTATCGCCGGCGTTCGGTCGGTCGTGGCTAGGCCTCGAAAGCTCACTGCCGGTCGTCAGCTCTCTGGAGTAGTCAAAAATTCATAATCAGTTGTAAAAAAATCGTATCATACCGTCGATAGGCCTGTTTAAGCTCGCTATCGTCGGAGTTCGGGCAGTCGGTCGGCGCTCAGTTTTTTTTTGTCGGTGTTCGGGCAGTTCGGACAGTTCACGCAGTTCATGCAGTTCGGACAATTCGCGCAGTTCGTACGATTCGGACGGTTCGGACGGTTCGGACGGTTCGGGCAGTTCGGGCGGTCGGTGTTCAGTCGGTGTTCGGTCGGTCGGTCGGTCGTGGCAGGCCTGCTGCCGAGCTGTCAAAGGGAGTACCACAATCGTTGAGGGACAGAATACTCCCCATGTACAAAATCTCAACATCCACAGTCTTGCCTATCGCTTACTTGCAAAACGCATCTCGCTGGGTCGAGATCGACTTCCCCTAGTAAAATCTACAAAGGTTCACTTTATCGCTGGTACACTCAGTCCGTCGGTGGAAAGAAGGGACTAAACCTGTGAAGCCAAAGTTCAACCGAAGACACTGCAGCAATTGGTGTCACATACCAAAGTCTTGGCATTACAAGGCGGTGAGTGGTTGGCCCAGATGATGAACCTTCAAACTCACATTTGAACTTCAAACACTCGCTACCCACCACTCACACTAACTACTACACTTTAGGAAATTATATAACTGATTAGTGCTATTCTACAATTAAAGGCTCTCTCTTTCCTCTAACTATTTACAGAATTTCTGGTATTATTATGGGTGACATGTAAATACGCTCAACCCTATGCCCCGTACCTAATGGTTGCAGAGACGTCAATTTTGTTTTGTCGTTACTTAGTATGTATATACAGCGAGTGGTAGGTAGTATATTCACTCACAGTACCCGCTACCCATTTCCAATACCCTCTGTCCGGTGGGGAACAAGTGCTGGGGAGGTGTGTACACCTTAACTACATGCATCCTGAGACTCCCACAATGTTGCAAGCACGTGGCTAAATCCAGCAAGCAGGAACCCGCTAGCAATATGTATCACCTCGTTCGCCAATTTCCTTGAAGGATTTTCGGCCGTGGAGCAAGCGGAAAGATACACCAGCTGCGCAGCCTCAGTATTTACGCGAGAGATGTCTCGAACGGAAAGCTCTGAGTTATTCAGGAGGAGACGACTATTCGACGGATCGTGTTTGTCGGAAACCCCGTGGCAGGCGAAATGCATAACTTTGTTCAGCGGAAGCTCCTCAAGTACCTGGTGGGAACTCGGTCTTTCCAATACTTTAGAACGAAATGCCTGCATAGGCAGCGTCTCCAAGATACCGTTAACCTCCGTTGTGACTCCTGGAAGTGGCGCCTGGCCGTCTGTAGACGGCATTGTGACCAACAGAATTCCAGGATTTGACTCGCTACTAGGCGACTGATTCCGGCTGCGGTCATCCGGCAAGGGGTGCGGTGGATCAAACAGTGAAATTCTCATCTGGCGGGCGTACAACAGCGCCCTGATGATTGGTATGTATGACGAAATAACACGGCTTATGGTATTCCGGGTAGAACCCCGTGAGTGGTCTCCAGCTGCGTGAAAAGGCGCCTTGCTCAACTCCCCCACTCCAATCCACCAAATATGTATCAGGTTTGTATGTTCAGATCCATTTATATGAAGCCTTTCCAATACGGGCTCGACAGCTGAATCCCACAACCAAAGAAATAGTTTCCTCATCGCTTTATTTCCTTCGGCGTATGCTTTTAGATTGAATCCTCTGCTCCTGGAGCTAGTATTGTGTGCCAAACTACCCATGTTCTCACGGACTTCGACGTACTATAGTTTCGGTAGCTCCAATGTGATAATGTTGGTGTTGGTTATGATTATGGCGTCGCTTCGATAAGGCGAGGAGTTAAGCAGTAAAATAGGACCCTCTGCAACCACCTTCATCAGATCTTCCGCAAGAGGAGGCAATAAAACCGTTGGTGCCCAGGAAATCCCCGAATAGTCGCGATCTTATCCTCTAATTCCCTTATGAGGCGTTGGTGTCTGGCTGTTTCATTGTACGACATTCCGAGTCCGGGTGACGAATTATCAATTTCTATCCTCAGACGCTCAAATTCAGCTGCTTCATGAGGGTATGTTGCTTTGAGTTCGGAGAGACCACTCCTGTAGTTAATGGAAAAGCCCATGATGACCCCGCGACCGAGTTCCAACAACATGAGTGCATGATACGCTCCCTTACCAGCCTAGAGAGCCACTAAAGCTGCAGTTGTACCTAGTTCAGTTAATCGGTTCGACAGCAGGTGTTGCTGGTCATCTCTGCCTAGGTACCTCGGCTAACTATCGGTAAATATACAATTGCTTCCTCAACAGCAACATACGCCTCTTCCTAGCTGTGGCAATACGCCAGAAACCGTACAATTTCCTGCGTAGCTCGGATGCACATTTGTGGAGGGCAGTTAGAGGAATGGCGGACCTCAGTAAATGACTCAAATATCGCATTCAGGTGACGAGATTCAATATAAGACTCAAACAGATGGACACTGGCCTCTACAGCGTCGTCATTGCCACCTTCCGTTGAGCCTCCTGGTGTGTGATGCCATGTAGCTGTGGTACGACGTTCCTTCCATCTGTCTCCATCGTGAGTATATAAGTGACTAGCGAGCATTGGTGACTCTCATTCACTCACCCTTGGCCCTGGTAGATTATAGATGCGGTGGTAGCGAATCTGATGACCCTGGTGTTAAATGGCTGAAGCTTCTGTGCGTGTGTATTTATGTTTCGGAGGAAGTCAAAGGCCACCGGCATCGACGATCATTAAATTTCTCTTTGCTTGACTGAACACACAGGCCCATAGGTACGTAAGGCTGTACTCACTTGTGGTCGGGTGGAAGCTTTGAGCTTCAGATTAACATATCATTTGCTGGTAGGAAATATCGGAAATGCAAGTGGTTCCGCAATAGTATCATCTTGCCACCTTCGAAATCATAGAATCTTGGTTGACCTTGCATTCCAATCCGAAGTTCAAAGTAGAATAATGTCTAGTAGCCATATCTGTTGGAGGAAAAGTCACTATGCCACAGAGCTCACTAATAGCAAAGCTGTAGCCTACTATAGCCCAAGAACCGTAATGCACAACCAAAATCCTTTAATTTTGAAAGCAACTAGATGACTCTAATTGAAAATGAGTCATACCGGCACTCGTCTTCCTGCACAACAATGCACAAACTCATGGCGTAGAAGCCGTTTGTTGATTTCGGATGGGGGGAGGCCGACCAGCTGGTGGCGAAACACATCAGAAAGTCAATATTAACTACTGGTTCGGTAGGTATTAATAGTCAAAAAAAATTTGGATGCAGATTCAACCCCATTTTTTGTCAGAAGAGTCATGAACATATAATATCCGAAGTCGTTGGTTGGTTCGAGAATTTGGAGCTCTGAATATGTAGAAGAGCACGTTCCAAGACTACATTACTGCTAGGTAATTCATAAACAAACCTGGCATGGTCTGTTGAACGCATGGGTTAAGCGCTAGCAAAATATAGCCGTCTACAGACTAAAGCGATTCTGCTACCCACAGCCCCAACAAATAGTCGCCATCTGACATCCGCTGGTGGCCTTGACGAATAGCCTGGCCTTGTGGTTGGGCCTCTCCGAAGCCCAGCACATAGAAGTATACCCTTGAAAGACGGTCTAGAAAACCGTTCTGGGGAGACGGCATCGAAAACGCCATTGCCAGAACAATCTATCTTTTTCATGATCAAACATCACCTGAACCGAGGACGACGAGTACTATGAATTTGAATGCCTTCTGCAACAGGGTCTGCTTCCATTCGGCTCAGTTCAATTGGGTCGTCTTTCCCACAGCACCAAAGAACCTTTCCGAGGCTTATTCGATCCATTGGATACTGAAAGTCCCCACTTCATCGTGAAGCATCAGGAGAATTTCGACGAGATTGTAAAAGATTTGAGCTCCATCGCCCTTCACACTCGCTTAATAAAGCTTCTCTCCGTTGCTACCGAGCTCGGAAATGAAGGATCCGTCGAGATAGATGTTGACGAGGTAAAGTCATATCATGTCATCGACATTTAGTTTCCGGCGCTGTATTCGTCAGTCAGTCGGGTGTTGATGTAGGTTGTGATGGGGACAACGCAAGCGCCAACAAGCCTGCCTCTAGGCCTTCATACATCGTTCCCCCCCAAGCTCATTCATGGCGTTACCAAAGCTGTCTCATCGTCATTGTCCATTACCCCAAACAAATTCCGGCTTTGCAGCGGCAAATCGATGTCCATACTTTGTGGTTGCCAAATAATATCAGTATTACAATTGGATCTGCAAGCCGCTTCTGGTACCTTGGTCATTCCGTGTTTGGTGGATCTCTTGCTGTTTACAGGCCCGGCCCTTTGATTCTGCCACTAGAGTCTACGCCAGTGTATCAGCAGCACGCACCGAGTAAGCCTCTTTGTAATACCCCAAGCTGTCGAAGCACCTATTAGTCTGGCAAATGACTATTTTCACTACGTATCCAAGCCGTCTTCCTAGAATAGGTGCCTATTGCTAGTAGGTATAATTAGAGTGTTATTATAATTGCGCAGCATATGAACCCACCCTATGGATGCGATCACAGAAGGAGGATCTATGAACTGTTCGGGTCAAGAACTCGACGTAAATAGCAGCAGCAAACAGTTGACCGCAAGCATCAGTTTGGCCAGCCTTTCTTCGGGCCGGACCTGGCCTGCGGCTTTAGAACATACGACCGGGCCTGGCCGGCCTGTGGATATCTTCAAGCCCGCCGGCTTTTTGCAGCATTGACCGGGCCTGGCTTACGCCGAGAGCAGTCTTCTCTGAGACAACCAAGCCAGGCCGGCAAGCAAACCTATAGGTCCCTGGCGATCGACTAGGCCGCTTACGAACATTTTTTGATGGAATTGGCATGAATGGGAGCTTCAGACAGTACGGCAGGGGCGGCCTGCGCGGGGTGGGGCTGTTCCTTATCGACGGTAAATCACCGTGAATGTCGGAGTCGTAGATGAGCATTGCTCTCGTTAACCAGACATTCCTGTCTCTGCGCCAGTAAAGCTTGCGAGCGAGACAAAGTTTGGCCCACGAGAACAGATGAGCGTCATGTACCGCCTAGTCTCGTCCCAAGACTTCAAGGTAGTGGTAACTAGGGCCCGACGAACCCTACTTTAATTACTTGCAAGTTTGTGGCTTTGCTTTGAAGCGAGCTGCAGTGCGAGGGTCCGGGGCGCGGGATAAACTGTGCACATGATTCGCTGGGTGCGTCAAATATGTAGAACAAAACTTTCCGAGATAGTGAGCTTGTAACCTCCATTAGCATTGAGCTCTCTACCATCATCTCTGATCCCCGGTTGCATTACTACAAAGTCGAAAAAGATTTCCCTTCTTCACTTTCTCATTCTTTAAGTGTAGCGGACCGAGTGGCCTTGAATCTTTGATTTCAATGACGCTGAACCTCACCACCAACATACACCCAAACAACCGGCGGCCTTCCCACCAAACGTTCCCCACTTGCCAGGTGCCTTTGCTGGACGAAACAAGTAGGTCGTTCAGCACCACCAACTCCTCGTGCTAACTCATTCGGATAGGGAAGTATTGCTAGAGAACGTGCAATCAAGAAAGCGCTCTCCCAGCTCCGCCAGCTATTCTCGTAAATGAAGTTACTGGTCCTTTCGCCGTTCGTTAAGAAGGTAGATCGCCGGAATAGTTTTCAAGAGGAAGGCTAAAGCATTACAGCGAGCCTCAACTCCTCAGGAAGCTTATGACGAGATGGCGCATACCTGTTTACGCACGGACGACGGGAACACACACACCTTCGACAACCACACTCAACGCCTGGTTTTGCCAAGCTTTCCCCTCTTTGGGGGGGAGTGGGGTTTTACTTTGGCTTCACTCCATACCTTTTGTCTGTGTCCGCTTGCTTTTGCAAGTGTATCTCGTTGTTTTAAAGCTCTCTTTACCTGTAACACCGGGAGATCCACCCTAAGTCCTAATCAATAAAAGCCCCTAAAGACTTCCGGACTAATAAAGAGAAGAATGATTAAAGCTTCACTCAGGATGCATATAAGGATTACCACCCAAAGTAACAAGGTAACTGTTCTGTTCTCTGCCTCCGAAAGATAGTATCGACTAAAGAGTATCGTCTTAAAGATATCAGTATGCTGATGTACACGACTCCAGGAGAGCCTGAAAGAAGTATCCTCTGATCCACCACACTATCGTGATGACTCTCGGACTTCCAACGGATGCCAGAGTATCGTCCCAACAACCGGCACTTATACTCGAGGACTAACTCGTCCAAGAATGTGACGACTCCAAGTATCGACTTGTCTTATAAGAAACAGCAAAGTAGTTTCACCTCAGCAGAAGGAGTAGTGCCGACTCAAGAGTATCCAAGCAGAAGTATCCCATCAGCAAAAAATATTTCCGTCCAGGCGGAATGGCTCCGTCAGAGTGGACGCGCTCTGTCAGAGCCATCAGAGACACCCCGGTGGCGGATTACTCCGCACCCGGTCTCAATACCACTTGTCGCATTGCATATCGCCCTCCAATCGCTGTTTCACCAGTTCTTCTTGCTCTGTCGGTCTCCTATTTTAAACGAACACTCTGGCATTGGGGCCAACTGTAACCATACGTCGGAATGGGTTCATTGGGTACACGCATGCATCTAGATTGCGACGGGTGACGTTGCGAAAATCTCTCCTCGCGTTCCTTCTACCAGTGCGCAAAATGCAATTCTCTCTTTACTAATTATACACATCATTCCAAGTCGCCAGATCTATGTGGCTATTGACAATCCATCGCTTGTTCTGTCCGTCTCCGGTCATACTACTAGTAGCTATCTCTGGAATTACATGTGTGCAGCCGACAATGTTTCCCATGCTGAAAACTTGCAAAGCAAAGGCTGCCGGTGCTTCTCTCACCTGTACAAATTTTGAGACGGGATCCAAGTTACCCGAGTTTTCAGGTATTGTGCTGAGTGCCAGGGCTAACCAGTACTCAACGAAAGCTCCATCCTTGTTTTGGAGCTTGATTTTGAATAGTCGTTGCAGTTGCCACGGAAGACGCCCATTCAGCGCACCATAACACCTCCCAGGGCGTTGCTTTACCCACACCCAGTCATTCCGTCGATCCCCTGTGTGCCAGCTCTGGCTCCCTGTGCATCGACACATCTGAGATATGCGTTCACCATCTAAACCCTCAACTTGAATCTTAATACTATGGTAAATACAGAGCTCCATTGCGTGCAGTTGTTCATCCGATATATGCGTCTTGTTACGACTCTTATGCTTGATAAACTCCCGCATGCCGCTGTATATTACCACACGGTGCGTTGCGTCTTGCGTATTGTCGAGTCATCCTCTGAAGTCTTTGATCATAGTGTCAGGATGCTTTCCATCACGGCGGTTTTGGGGTCCCATGAATTCGGGCTTCGCATATGACTGGGAGCTCAGGGGGGCTGCCAGATCAGCACCGGAAGGGAAGACTTTGCAGGCGGCAGCGCTGTTCTCCCAATGCTGAGCGAGGGCTTGGAGATTGAGCTCTCTGATTTCGAAGCAGAGAATGCGATGCTGAAAGGTGATTACTTGTGGCAGGTAGTTGAGATTGTGATTGGAGGCGTTCCAACTGTCCTTGAGGTTTGTTTTATGTGCTTGTTCATGTCTCTCAGCAGAATACTGTTGCAAGGCTCCGTATCGACGAATCTGTTTGGCCCAACAAGACATCAAGTGGATCTTCGGAAAGTTGAAGTCGGCGGCATCTAACTCCTTGGAAATATCTATCTCATGGCTGATATAATCCCGCTAGGCGTTCATTTCGCGCCGCTTCTTGGACGGCGTCCAAGAATCAGCATTTGTTTCCTCATCTACCTTTCGCTTCTTCACGAGTTCCATTCTCAGGGCATTGGCTTTAGCCTTCGCCTTTTTGCTGGCTTGCCCGAGTAAGAAAACATCTTTGAAGGTGTGAAAATGACGCAAGGCGTCCTCCATGTAGCTCAATGTTGCATCATGTTGGGATTGATATCGAGCATACATATAGAATTGTAACAATGCCTGTGTGCACTCAATTGCGTGATTGAATATAGGACGCTGAGCGGGGCTTCTGCCTCGTAGAGACTGGGTTACAACTCCAAGCAAGTACCGGCTCATTTCCTTCATCTCCTTCCCATTCCATTGGGAAACTTCCTCATATGACTTATTTTTTGGTGTGAGGTCGTGGTAGGCAGGCACAGATAACCAGATGGCATTGTACTTGTCGAGCTGTTCATGCGTCTTCATGAAGTGGAAAATCCACTTCTGGAGGTGGTCAAGCATGCCGATCTGCATTGTATGGAGGAGGTCGGGCTTAGGGAGGTCGCTCACAATACAGGGAATATGTCAAAACACGTTGAATCCTCGGTGAACATGGCGCAACAAGAGTTTGGCATCGGCTGCCTTGGTGGTGGCATCGCTGAGCGTTTTATATAGGGTGTGATCCCGCCGGGGGTGTTGCTTGTCAGGAGGCACATAATCTCCAAGTTTGTTTTTTGGACGCTCGCACCAAAAACAGAGATGTCGCTCGAGATGATGTAGGGCGCTATACTCTGGGCAATCTGGAAGCCATGCTGCTAAAACTGGTTTGCAACGCCTGAAGTTGCCATCTGCACAGAGAACGTTGAAATACCCACTCTCGGCACTGGGATTTTGTTTAAAGGTGAGTGGGTGGAGTACCCACCGGAGTACTTTGTTCAGCACCTCTCGGTTTGTTTGCCGCTGATCATCCAGCCGCTTCGGAGGAATATTGCAGTTCTTGATCGGAATCGGTAGGAGAGCGACTATTACGACACTGTGTATTGAGGGCATCTGGCGGATTTTCGACGATAGATTGCCAACTGTCATATATTCAGGCCACTCTTTCTTGTCGCCAGCAAAATTCGAGAGATGTGTTCTGTCGGACATGAAGATCAAAAGAACCAGGGTATCCCCCACTCTGAGCATTGTCTAAATGTTGATTAGCACGTTATTATCCTCGAGAATCTCTCCTTACCTGTGTCTCCCACCACCAGTCCGCAGTGTGCATTTCGGTATAGAGGCGTTTCGGTGGCGTATCGCTGTTAAAGCAATGCTGAGGGGCGTAAATGAGATGCTCCACATAGGCTGGCTGCCACATCAACCATCTCATGCTTTTGATGATGTCTCGACTCCAGTATTCGATAGGGCGTTAGTGATTGTCATTCCATCCCATATCCTCGAGAGTGTGTAGTTCCCACTCCCCGAGAGCCTGATCATCTGGCATGGTAGCCACAAGCTTCTGGATGCAATCCCCGTTTTTGAAGTCTGGGAAACGCAGAGCAGTGTTTTCTTCCTTCAGCACGTTGTCATAGTACGTCTTCATGCCCTTCTTCTTGATCCCACACTGGATATATTTGAACTCTTCACGTGTCACAAACGGGTAATAGGGATTGTTTTGTAGGTTCGTCTCAAGGCAATCGTGAGTGACGCGTTCCCATTGCGCAGCAATGTAATCACTCAGCGGAGCGCCGGCGCTGGGGTATGGTTCCCTCCGCGGCAGAGGAGGTGGCGATGGTTGAGACTCCGAGTCTGCGATGTTTTCAACGTGTTCGAGGTAGGGAAACGAGTCGAAGTCTTCGACTGAATCTTTGTTAGTGTTGAATTCACGATGCTGAGCGGGTTCAACCCGTCGGGGCGTGCTGCGAATAGTCAGATTCTTCGGGCGTGCAACTTGAAGGTGTTCAGGATGGTGTAATTTGATATGTTTAAGTCGCCAGCTGTCAGAGGTGAACTTCTTTCGGCATGAAAATTCGGGGCAACGGAATGGGGTCTTCTCTGGCATTGTCGACGACACGGGAGGAGTGGAGTATACACTGTAGCAAGGGATGAAAGTTGGTGCTGGGCCTGAGCAGCCTCGTGTGTAAGCTCACGATACTTTGAGCTAACTTATTGAGCCTCAACACCATCACAAGGAGGTTCCTTACACGCCAGGAGTTGCAAACACGCTGCATGCCCGATGTCCCATAATACTATGAATAAACTAAAATCAATAATAATAAAACCTGTACAAAACCCATAAATAAAATAAACCTTGAGTGATCCAAAAGCCTCACGACGCGTGTAATAATCAATGCCTGAGATGAATAGATTAGAACAAAGGAAACGAACAAGACAAGAACCAGACCCTAACCCGAATGCAACAACCATCGCCTCCTCTGCAACACGAGGACTGGTTCACTCCTCACCTACCGAGCCATCCGGGCATGCCTCAGGGAGAGGGACATCGGGGAGAGGGACACCGGGGAGAGGGACATCGGGGAGAGTGACATCAGGGAGAGGGACATCGGGGAGAGGGACATTGGAGAGACTGTCGCCACCTGCCGATTCACATCCACATCTGAGGTGTTTCCGGCTGCCTCAGCATCTCGCAAAGTTGGCAACGCCGGGCAAGCTTTTTGCGGCGTCACAAGCGCCAAATACTCCAGTCCACTGAGCAGATGAGTCTATGGAGTTCGTGGTCATGGGCGAGGCTCCGGGGTTTGTGGCCGTGGGGCAGGCGCCGGGGGTTGTGGCCATGGGGTATGCTCGCGCATCTCCTGGCCTTGCTCAGGTAGCATGATTGGCTGATCATCTACCATGGTATCAACATCGTCAGCCGATGTATTTACCATCTCTCCCTGGCCAATCGTCCGAGGTTCTTTGCCATCATCCTCATCCTCATCCTCCTCCTCCTCATCTTCCTCCTGTTCATCTTCCTCCACTTCTGTCACGGCGTAAGAAGGTACGAAGGTACTTCGGAAATATAGAAGAAAGATATGGAAGGTGTGGAAGGAATTGTGTTACAGAAAGGCGGAGACGTTGGAAGACGCGGAGG
>Ga0307515_10019350_pt1 | contig 12265 bp, 9 predicted proteins | sample 17_EM_MG_FD_194513 | JGI IMG/M metagenome (GOLD analysis project Ga0307515, IMG submission 194513) | Populus trichocarpa ectomycorrhiza microbial communities from riparian zone in the Pacific Northwest, United States - 17_EM | ecosystem: Host-associated > Plants > Roots > Unclassified | place...
TATCAGACAAGAGACCACCTTTTTAAGTGGTGTAAGAGATGGAAACGAGAACAAAAAAGGCTTTGGGTTGATGGGCAAGAGGGGGAGGAAGGGTATGAGGGCGTTGAAAAGGTTTTAAAGAAGCCAAAGATTTCATTGCCAATGTCTCTCGTTTTTGCAGAAGAAAAATGTTCGCAGGCTCTGATGGATTTCTTATCTTGTACAGATGTCGGCAGAATTAGCGGAGTGGTGAAGGAGGCGGAGAACTCAGATCACGAGGAGTCGAGTGATGGGGGGGTGTAAAAGTTGATGTTGTTTTTTGGCGGTTTCTTTTGTTTTGGGAGAAGAGGACTCGCGACTTTGCTTTTGTTTCTTTACGTTACGGAAGAAGCGGGGAGGAAATGTGTATGGGATATGCCATGGCCGCCAGCAGCCGAATGCAATATGATTACAAACAAACAACAAAGCGTCGGGAGAGGCCGAGCGATGGTCCAGCTGGCGAGCCTGTTTAGCTTGGGCTATTACGTTCACGAGCACTGATAGTAGGGAGGTATAGACGGTAGACGTCGATGATGGCTTGTTGTGTCGGCGGGTGTCAGCCAAGGTAGTCGTAGTGGACATGCATCCCAATAGCCGTCCCGTCTTTCCAAGGCCTTGCCCTAGACCGGACTAAAGTTTTCAGGGCTCAAGATCTTAGGGCTAGACGGACTAGGGCACTTCATGACAAGACTACAGGCCCTACAATCCATTAATTAGCCCCCACGCAGAAATTGATATTCCATTTAATGAAGTCTAAAATCACCGAATCGGTACAAGTTCTTCTCGGCTAAATATTTGTTCCGGGATACAGTGTCCCGGAACTCTCATTGCCGAGCCGAATATACTATATCCGACCAGGCCCTGGCCCTGGAAATTTCTGACCGGGACGGACTAGTCCATCCATACTCATGCCCCAGACGGGACGACGATATCGGGCCCCGAAAGACTGTAGTCCGGACGGACGATTGGGAACCCTGAGATCTAAATTCGCAACATCCACAGTGACCCAAGGTGCCCGAACGCGACTCCAGGAAGCCCCAGCCACTGAGTTCAAAGCCTTCCTTTCTGTATAGCTATTTGAACTCCATAATAAAGAACGGGCAAATGAACGGAATAGATGGCATGACTCAAAATGGGATTGGCTTCGCAAAGCGCGGAAGAGACAGACAATTCGCTAATAGTGTTCCAATAACAACTATTCTCGGCAAGACTGTTGGTGGTGGCTTCCAAAGAGAATTTCAGAATCGAAAGTTTTAGAAATGCAATGGTGGCCCAAGAATAATGTCGAGCAGTAAAGTGACGTTCAACCGACCTTGAACACTACAGATGGCAGCAGAGTCGAAATCTTTCCAATGCACAGTGTTTTGGGCATCCCCGAAATCAAACCAATATTCCTAAACCCATGGATACTGGTAGTGGGTCAACACTAGTCGAGGTCGAATTGTAGATCATGCGCCTCCGAAGTCGCCCTATATCCACTATAGAACCTGGGAGAGATGAGGAAAGGGACCAAGGCGATTCCAATGGTCTTTCTGTCAGTATTCTCAAGCAGTCAGTCCGGTCAGATATAGCCTTCGACCAAGCCAATCTAAGCCAAGGGTGGCCTCGAAAATCATGATCTAACCAGTCTGCAGAGATCTGCAGATCTGAAAAGCATCATCTAGTCGGACTATAGATATCTATAGATGACGCGTGATGCAATAAGAAATTGATTCAAGTCCAATTAAAGTCATAAACGCAGAGCCCACAAGATATCCTACTATCACCCCTTCCCTAACTCTGCACCCTTCTACTGAAAGATATATCGAATAAAAGTTGTTTGAGATTCATCTATGTACGGAAATCATCGGACTTATATAGTGCTTTCTTTTCTCTCTTTCTTCATGGATACCAGTAGATAGCCATAGATATCTACTTCATGCAGTCTACGCGCTAGGCATCTGCAGATATCCACCACTTATCCTCCAAGCGCCAGGCATCTGTAAATATTTGCAGATATCTATGCTATGGCAGGTATCTACAGATATCCATAGATACCCAGGCTTTTCAAGCTTTGACCGGGCCGGTCCATGACAAGGGCGGCTTTCTCAGAGGCGACCGTGCCTGGCTGAACTACGGATCTATAGATGACCGGGCGGTCGATCTGGACTGCTGGGAACACTTCCAAGACTCGACCAACTTAGATATAGGGGATTACCTTGACTGGACGCTCTTACATATCGCCATTCGAACACTTGACATTGCCATTTACGAAAGGGAAATATCGTACGGCAGCTGGCACTCTCAAAACCGGGTAGATATTGCTGAACTGTTGTTGAAAGGAGACGCAAAACTCCGAGTCGCTGACAACAACGAGCGCAGACCACTTCACTTTGCTGCGCAGGCTACGGAACAAATGGTTTAGTTGCTGCTGGGGTTCGGCGCAAACCCGAACACTAAAGACAAGTTTGGTAATACTACGCTGCATTATGCGGTTGGAAGGCGTGAGATGAATTTTATAGCGGGTGAGGTCGGACAGGCTAAGTCCAGGTTCAATTCGGTCCCCCGTGATGTCGACCGTTCGGAGAAATTTGCAATTGTGGCGAAGCTGTTCACCCACGGGGCGGATGTCAACGTCATGGGCGGTGAACGACAGACGCCGTTGCATTACGCCGCTGCTTGCCCAGACGATGGTATAGTTATAGTCCAAATGCTGCTAGATAAAGGAGCACGCACCGATGTGCAGAATGAAGAAGGAATAACACCCTTAGATATTGCACGTAACGAAAAAAACGAGCTCGTAGTCAACCTTTTATCGGCCATGGCTCCTGTTAGGTTGGGGGATTCCTAGGTACAACTACTCCAGCAGCTCGGCCTCCGATTGTTTCGGAATAGCGTGTATGTCGAGTGTAGTAGATCCTAATTCCATAGTGGAAGGGTATTCTATGGAGCTAGTGCTGACCGGGCTGCGCGGCAGGGAGGCTTGAGGATGAAGGAATCACACATTTACTTTGTATATCTTGTTTTGTATTGTGGAAAGAAACGCCACTGGAGGCTTACACACGGATGGAGCATACAGTTTTGCAATATTTGTACGCCACGCATTTCCTTGTTATAAGAGATCATTTGGCTGACACTCGTTCAGCTTTTGGTTGTGGCGATAATACTCTAGTCTGTCTGTTCCGTTACAATTGTCCATGAAATCTGCTGGCGAGCTCTTTGTTCATTTGCATGTGGAAAAATCAATGAGGTTCGATATATAATAGTCAAACACCTTATCGCCAAAATCAAAATCAGCACACAATCACTGGCACCTCTTTGACGAGTGCGAGAAAGTATTCCCACCACGATAAACGGCGGCGGAGGCAAGGCTTGAGACTGCAAACACGAAGAGGGCTGTGCTGGTGTGAATATAGCTGTAGGGGCTGGTTATATCTGAGCTTCAGATTGATAGAGCTGAATCTCTTGCTGATGGTGGCCTTGGACAGTCTTTTGGAGAAGAAGCGGTGTTAGATTGGTAGGGCAACCCTAAGTGGGGCCCTTACTGGACACGCGTATGAGAGAGAGTTGTGGGACTGTCGTAGGTGGAGTAGTAAATACGCATGTTTGTGGTATCTACTTTAGTTAAGACCCTAAGATACCAGCACTATTTGTCACTTGCCGTTCGCTGCCATCTGCAACATGCACTTACTTCAGGTCCGGAATTCCAGGTGGAGCCAGGGACATTAAAACGACTTATATAGTCTAAAGGTGAATTAATCCTCTTTCGTCAACACCACAATCTAGAACGCCTCTTCTGTGGGTGAGAATTGATGATTCCACGCCAGTTTCTATATTTACACAGCAAAGTCTGCCCCAATGCCCATCTCAGCGTCACTTTACCCGGACCGAGTCCGAATGCTACCCATCACCATCGTCATATTCCATCTACACATCCCTCACAGGTCCAAACTCGCTCCCACCCCGTACCCGTACCAGTTCCTTCCCGCCCTCCAACCTAGACGGAACCCTCGAAACCCCAATCCTCCCCTCAACAACCTCCACAACCCCCAATTTCTCCTCCTTAACAATCGTCACTGGCACCTCCCCATCCTTCCAACTCCCAATCCTTTCCCGTTCATTAACCAACCTCAGCAGCCAAAACACGCCATCCAACCTGGCCCACGCCAGCGTGCGATGCGGCCACCGGCTCTGCACCCACCCGCCCACAGCCCCATCCATCAAACTCACCGCCGTGATCACTACCGCGCCAACCAGTATCACGCAGAGCCCAAGCACCGAGATGGACGTGAACCCGGCCTCGCGGAAGATGATCATCCGACACGTATTGCGGAACTCGGGCGGGATGATATTCACCACCATGCCCCGGTTCTGGTGGTAGCTGTCCTTCGCAGTCTGCACGATCTCGACCTGCGCGGCGGCAAGGCCTAGATTGAAGAGGTGCGCTGCCTCCTTCTTCCACTGCTCGCGGGCGAGCTTCAGCGCGGTGTTGGCGTAGACGTGGTCTTCGATGGCGAGGACGGAAGCGCCCTGCCCGATCGATTGTAGGTAGATCGACATCTGTTTCAGCGAGACATCGAGGAGGAAGGCGACGTCCTGCTCGCCCTTGGATGGGGCGACGGTGTCGTAGAAGTGGGATTCGGTGTCGTGGCTGGCGACGAATGGGGTGCAGAAGTTTGAGCGGGGGTTGCAGAGTCGGCTTTGTTCGGTGCAGCCGAGGACTGTGACTGGGTGGTCGGCTTTGAAGATGTGGAGCGGAGGATAGCCGGGCATGAGGAAGGGCTCGATTTCATGGTGCGCGGAGAAGAGGGGGTCGTCGACCGCTGGGAAATGTCAGTCATGGGACAGGGGGAGGGGAAGGGGGAGGGTGAGGGTGAGGGTGAAGTACGTTCCCAGTAGTCTACGCCGTATGCGGCGAAGAAAAGGAGGGTGACATCTGCATCGTTGCGCTGCAATGCCGGGATGGGGAAGAGTTGGAAGGACCCGTTTCCAACCCATGGAGCGGACGTAACGACGCTGAAGATATACCCTTCCGCAGTGAGTCTCTCCCAGTCGCTGATCCAATACGACGAATTTCCCAGCAGCCCTACCTCGCCGTACATGTAGTGCGTGACGTTCTCCCCATAGTTTCCGGTCCCTATGCGGTACTCGGTATACCCCTCCGTCTTGAGCGGCGCGCACGTCATGCGATGTTGCCAGTGCAACGTATGCGGGGAATTAATCCCCAGCTCCTCCGAGCTCTGCAGTCCAGTGTCCAACGTATACGCCGCCGTATCTCCCTCCAGACAAATCCCGTCCTTGAACGGACAGCTCGCATTATGCACATCCGACCGCGTCAGCCTGACCTTCGGAAACACCCTACACTCACTCCGATCTTGCTCGCCCCCATCCTCGTCGTAGCACATCCTCGCATACGCCCTCGTTGCCGTCCCAACCTTCAACCTACTCTTTTGGTACTCCGCCAGCGGCCCCGCGTCTCTCATATCCTTCGTGTCCACCATCCAATACCCACAATCCGTCCCCTTCGCAATAACCGGCTGGTCGTTTCCGGCGGCTACAAAACTCGTCGCGATACCGGCAACAATGAATCCCACCGTGTGCAGCAGCATCAACACAAACAACATTATGCTCCGCCGCAACGGGTTCCGCGTGTGTCCCCGCCATTTCCACGCTATCCACGGCACCAGTGGTAGCGTCCCCATGTCTGTTTCCGCATTGCGCAGCAGCACGTCTTGTTGGCGCGCCAGCCCATCACGTGCGATCTCGTGCGTGCGGAGGTGGTACCAGACGTACCGTAGGATCTTGAAGGAGCGCGTTGATGTGAGTGTAATCAGCACGGCGAGGAAGGAGACAAGGGCTGTCGCCTGCGCGTCGGTTAGGGTTAGGGTGGTGCCGTAGACACGCCCGCGGGAATGGTTCGTCCAGACGCCGGTGTAGATGTTGTTTATGCTCATGATGGCATGGCGGAGGAATAAGCTATAAGGCTGGGGAAGTTTATTTTGCGGGGGAGGCGGAGCAGGCGGGACGTTATGTATATTTATACCTAGCAAATGCGAGCCATGGGGTTGGGCGAATTGTTGTGAGACTCATATTCGATGTGGGTGGTGTGACGATCCAGCGCCGCGGTTTAGCAAGTTTCATAGTTTGGTTGTGTCGCACAGCAGTGGAACTGCTTGCCAATGACATCAAGTCCCGGCAGGATCGGCACGTAAGGCAGAGTTGGTACAACAGATCTCTCTCCATCGAAAATAAATTACCCGAACGCACCATTTTCTCATCATGCAGTATGCCGTTCAGAACTTCAGAGTTCAACTGTTCCTTCCCCACACCCATCAACTCCTTCTCATTATCAGAAACCGAGAAGTCATACATCTCGGGATAGTCACTCTTGTTTGTCTGCGGCAAGATCTTCTTCAGCTTGGCACCGCGATTCTTCGTCTCGGCCGATAGCGGAAGTGCTACCACCCAATCAGCCGTTGCCACTCGTTCCACTCACACATGTGTTACCTAGCGTATGATGCGTCTTGGTATTTGACGCGGCAGCGGCAGCGGTTGCAGCTTCCGGTTAAGCTAGAGTTATATTCTTGTACTCCCATCAGGGTTTACACACCCCGACTTTTCGGATGGACCCGTTTGTTACCGCTGGCAGCTGAAACGGCTGGCATAACCATACCGGAAGTTTCCGCAGATTCGTGTACTGAAGATTGTCCTCCTGTTTTAGGATGGCCGCCCGCTGTCTGAACGATTTGTAGTTGAAGCAGAGGAAGTTGCCGTTGATTTCTTGGCCGGAAGCTGCCTGCTAGACGATACAGAGGGCCATCGTGATCCGTTGAGTGAGTGGTCTTGGCGATAGAAGATGCTGCCTTGGAGTGTGAGACAGTCAGGTTGACGGAGGACAGTAGAAAACGATGGTTGGAAAGGTTTTACAAAATAATGGCGTGATATGTATGGAAAGGTTTTGACCCCAGCTGAAAAAGTATGGTGCTCACTCACATAGGACACGGTATCTCTAAACAACCTGAAGCTAGCATTACAAATGATTGTGCTCTCATTGCCTAGACTTCCTGATCAATGTCTAGCACCTCATGCATACAGCCCAGGCGCCTTATTAGGGACGTGGGTACGCCCAGCGCCCACACCTAACAAGCTGCTAGCGGGGCACCTTGCAAATCCGGAATTTTTTTCAAAATTGCAAATTGCTCAACAAGCACACAATGGAGAAAATATCACAGACAGCAGTATAATAGACAACTCCAAGGCCTACATGTCAATCCAAAATCAAGTCAAATGGTCCAATTTTGAGTGTTACTGGTGTACATGTGTCGGAGACATGTTACAGGTCTGATACACGGTGCTGCTGTAGGGGCCGATGCCTCCTGTATATATCTCGAGTTTTTCTCCTTCTCTCTTCTCTGTACCATAGAATACACATGTACGGTTCTCCCCTACTTCCATATCGTAACATTGAGCAAGATAAAAATGTGAGTGGGAGTCCATAAAGCTGGCGGTTTTTTGCCCACTTTCTAACCCCCTCTGTTTCATCACCAATTGTAAATGGAATTCACTGGTAATACTATCAGAGCATATATGGTATGCTAGCTGTCAATTAATATCAGTCTTGGCAGAATTGGGCTGGTGGTTGTTGAGATAGGTATTATTTCTGAGTTGCTGAAGTGGAAGACCCTCTATAGCACTATAACTCAGGTAATTTTTGCCCAAGTGACATTTCATTGTCCCTAGAAACTGCTAAGTGGCACCCAGGTAGTCTTGTAGCATGCTAATGAGACTCAGACAGCAAGGGCAATGAATTCCAATCACAAGTGGTGGAGAAATCATATGGGGTAGGTAGTTCTCCTTCTCCTCCTTCTCCTCCCTTAGCAGTCAACCCATAAGTCCACCAATCCTTGGTCAAATTCAAAGCTCTTTGGCACAGAGTAGCTATTCTATATACAGATGGGTTCTGCATTATCATTGGACTGGTACTAATATAGGTAGTAAACTGGTTGGTCTCTATATTTGAGTTGTAAGCTGTTACTCATCACAGATGTACCTTACAGTCAGGTAGAAAAGATTTACCTGATGGTATATGACAGTCAGGTAGAAAAGATTTACCTGATGGTATATGACATGTATCTAAGCATCAGGTAGAAATAATTTACCTGATGCAAAACACCAGCAGTGCTAAGCAGTGCTTAGCAGAATCAACAGTACGAAGTATAGTCTAAGCCACTGTACTTGAACAACAACCACTCCTAGAATATTAGAGGAAACTAAAAGAGGAGACAAGCAAGTGAAAGAGCATCTTGTTAACTATATTTCATATATAAACAATATCCTAGTCAAATTAAAACTCATGGAGTTAATTGAGTTCAAAGTCGGATAGATATGGCAGCAGGGCGCTGAGGGTGGGAGCATGGCTACGAGGTGCCCGGCTAGCGGCTTGTTAGGTGTGGGCGCTGGACGCGCCCACGCCCCTAATAAGGCGCCTGGGCCGTATGCATGAGGTGTAGTGGCACTGTAACCTAATGTCAACTTCATGTCAACTTCATGTCATCCGCAATATATATATTCTGCACCTTTTATTCCTTGTTCGCGGCAGGCCCTCAGGAAGCGTTATGGCAGCATATTTCCGCCAAAATACCCCGTGCCCGTGGATAGAGTCTGAATTCTAAAATTTCTCTGATTACAATACTGAAATATTGAAGGGGCGAACTGTGTGAGTGTATAGACTTAGATACAGAGAGAAGAGAAAAGGAGAAAGACGCGAGTTATATATGAGAGAAGTGTACCCCTTACTACTGCTAGCGGTCAGCCCTATATATACATGCAACAAACATAATTGTTGCGTTATGGGATTAGGCTTAGGGTGTGACCAATGAGTGATCATGACCTTTGTACAAAAAGATCAGAACGATATTGTGGGAGATATGAGGTAGAGACTGTGCTTGAAACCCAGCCATCTGACAGACTAGTGAGCGAGAATATCTGGGAACGAAAGCAGGTAAAGATCACATCAACATTTCACATAAAGTCACACTTATAATTACATTCAATCTAATATTATTACTCAAGGATGCCATTAAGTCTATTGACTAGTAACCCTAAGTTCTTCAACGATACCACTCACCATAGCATGTCCCCGCCGGTGAACAACCACCACCACCACCACCACCACCACCACCACCACCATACCTTCTACCGCGACAGAGCCTCCCCCCCAGCAGCGTTCTTCTCCCGCCCAGGGCTTCGAGACCGCTGAAGAGGACTCCACCGCACTGACGACCACCTATTACCAAAACACCTCGCTCGACCAGTCGTATGGTGCTAAGCGCCCACAACCCAGTATGCCATAATCTTTATGATACAAGTTTCGTTGATGGTGCGGTAAGGGGGTGGACGTCGAATGAATTCTGTTGGTGTGGGCGCTGGGGACTATATCTTATATGGGATGGGCTTCGGCTGAGAACGGCGTGAATTTTGCAAACGTGCGCTCGAGATGTGATGTCAATTATGTCACATCCAGAATTACCATCTAACTTGAAACATTATCTCTTCCAATAAATCCTCTACTACCGGAAATGTGCGTGATAATTCCATAACACCAGAGTCGTACGTGTGCGTTGGCTTTGATATTGATTGATTGAAGCTCTGGTCCTGTTTCCGCTAATTGCTCCAGGAAAAGAAAGGAAGGAGAGCTCGAAAAGCACTAAGGTGTGGGTTATAGGCCTTATGATGATACTTTTCCTCGTCCCAGCTGCTTTTATACCATATTCCACCGCGAAGAGACGCCAGAGCAGCCTCCTGATCACCCTCGCGGAACCGTGCTCCATACTCTAGCAGCATATTGACAAGTTCGAATAGGACTGCATTCGGCGAATGCACCAGCGAAGCCAGGACAATATCCATTGGAAGTTTGCCATCTGGACTCTCCATCTCCGGATTTGCTCCGTGCTGCAGAAGAAGATCTGCCGCCTTGGCGTTCTGATTCCGCAATTTCAAGTGTAAAGGATACATTTGTTTCCAGGGTGGTCGTTTCCTATGGACGTACGGAAAATTAAGTAAATTGTTCGGGCATGCACCATGTTGCAGAAGTAGGCGGAAAACATCCAGATTGATGGGCTGCGACTGGTCCATCACCAGACTCATAGCGGTACTTCCCTCGTACTCTTCGTTCACACTGGCCCCTGCATCCAAAAGTATGGACACCATATTCAGATCTGAGGGGATGACACGAGCCATGCGAGGATTGATTGCAAGAAGTAGGGGCGGAATTCCAGGCACCCTGTCAATTCGGAAGCCAGCTTTAAGCTTGCTCTGTATGTAGAGGACAAGGCCGCAGCTAACCGCAAAAGCTTCGATCGATGGCGGCGTATAGTTAAGATGGATCAATCTGGCAGACCAATAGAAAGCCCAGCCTCTAAATGCCTGCTTCTGCGGATTTCCGAACTTGTCGATAATAGACACTTGGGTTTCGCCAATAGTAGTTTCTGCCATTTTTGCATACCTGTACCAGTTGCAGGTCGCGTGTCCCACGAATGTATTTGTTTTGTAAGGTCGATAATCTGTGTACCTGTAGGTCCGGATTACAACCTCGCTCTGAAAGGCATCCTCGTCCACAGCGTCATTGTGGAACACTATCAGGTACCGCAAGCAGCTTCTCAAAAGATACAAGTGACCGTTTTCGGACGGCTTTGCTTGCTGGCTAGAGGCGAAAAGAACGCTTGAGCTTGCTGGTTGGGCAAGAAATTCTTTAACCGACCGGTGCAAAAACTGCACAAAAGATACCGTCTGATTGGTCTTGAATTTCCTGGGGGAAAGATCCATATCTTGGGTACTAATATCTTTGACCTCAATAAGACCTCCGCATCGACTGGTCAGACGTCTGATCATATCCGCACGATTTCGATCTTCATTGCTTTGCGCCAAAGAGACAGGAATCACGTGCGATTCAGGCTTTAAGGGAGCCAACGCCACGGCACAGGTGAATCCATGAAGGGTGAGTGGCTCTCTGGCACATAAAACTATTTCCAGCATCATATAACTTTCTAATCGGTAGTTCTCAGGTATTCTTTCCAGTATACGCCGATATAATCCTTCTAGGTTCTTCGGCAGAGCGTTCAGCCGTGTCTGAAGTCGGTTTATGTCGTCGCCATCGGCTAGCCCACGCAGCAGGTCGTTTACGACAAGCGACACCCACAGAAAGACACCTTCGGCATCGGTGACGATGTAGCTAATTAGATCATTAGCAGTCTCTCTCTCCTTGTCCTCCGTAGTCAGATAAAGAGACATTCTTGGATGCTCCTCCAACCTACTTCGGACATAGATCGAAATATCGCCGAGTGTATGCTCATGAATCTGGATCCCGGGATTGGTACCAAATAGATCGATAAGCAACGGCTCCCGTCGACTAGAGAGGCAAATTTTGATGTTGGTCTTGGATACCAAATTCGAACCGGCCTGTTGGCCCACCAGGTCTTTCAGAAAGGCTGCAATATCATTGTAGTCGCCATCATATTCGTCCAGGGCATCTAGGAATAGGCAGATGTTGACTTCGGTGCATGTTTGGTCGATAATGGCACGAATAGCCTTCTTCATGGTGGGTGTCGTCCACATTCTGCGACCAGCTGGGTCTGGGTGCAATGCAGTGTAATAGGGTGCGATTGCTGATGTGAGTTGGGGAGCACAACGCAGAATTTGATACAAAATAGAGTGCAAAAGTCCTGTCAAGGATTTTTGGTTTGCTGAACCTCGCTCGTGAAAAAAAAAACCGGCCATCACTTTGGTACTAGTTAAATGCAACTCGCTAAGTGCAGCGGAAGTCCGCGGGTGGGAGAAGGCGTATTTCATAAGTGTAGACTTTCCGGAGGCAGGTTTGCCACTGATCCAGTAGATTCCAGTACCGCTGCGAAGCCAGTCTTCAAATCTCAGAGAAGTATTCTCAAACAGCCATTCAAATGTATGTGAATGTGCTTCCACTATCTGGTCGTATCGAAAATGCATTTCATGCTGGAAAAGGCTGGCACGACATTCTGTCTCAACCCAGTTTAGCCATATGCTCCCACATCATTTCTATCGATAGTAGTCTGTGCTACATACCTGCTGCTAATGCATGCCGACTACCATTTTCCATGGTATTTATATCCAGTGTCCCCAACCGGCCGGGCTGACCTACAGTCACCTGCAGGTTTACCTACAGTCTAGGCCGGGCATCGGTTGACAGAAAGCCGGCCGGCCAGGCATGGAATACGAAATGACTGCGGGCATGCAC
>Ga0307515_10019352_pt1 | contig 12264 bp, 2 predicted proteins | sample 17_EM_MG_FD_194513 | JGI IMG/M metagenome (GOLD analysis project Ga0307515, IMG submission 194513) | Populus trichocarpa ectomycorrhiza microbial communities from riparian zone in the Pacific Northwest, United States - 17_EM | ecosystem: Host-associated > Plants > Roots > Unclassified | place...
AGACAAAAAAATAAACCTCCCCTATTAATTTAAGTTAATGACGATAATAAATAGGAAATTAAAGAAATACTGGCCTATAAACTTATAAAGGGAATATTAAAGTATTATATTAGTTGGAAAGGATATAACCTAGACCCTACTTAGTACCCTATATAGAACTTTATAGGTAGCCCCTATAAGCTTTAGAAGTTCTATAGCTGTTACCCTAATAAACCCGGACCGCTAAAGTACCTAAACAAGTAGATAGAGTGCTGGTATAATAAAGATAATAAGCTACTAGAAGAATATAAGGACAAAAATACCCTAGAAATTTCTTAGTTATATAAGGTATTAAGATATTTAGGAACTTTAACCAGCGGTTAAAGTTGTCTAATTAGTTAGATTCTCTTATTAAGACTTTTAGCGGCAAAGCCTAAGGGCAGGCTTTTTTGGAGGGGGGGGTAATATTACGGCACTGGTAGAACTTAGCAGAACTACGCACCGGCAAGTTGCCACAGATTGCCGTATATTGCGGTTATGTAACGTAAAGATCTTATAAAACATCGAACGGCGCTGCTCTTCTTCTCCTTTCCTTTCCCTAGCTTTAGATTCTCGTTTATAGATAATCCAATCGTATAGGCTCGCGCGTCCCTTTTGCTGTGCCTATGCCTCGATTAACCGAGTCGCTAATAGTCTGCATTATTAGATATACGTTTATAACCCATTATAGTGATATAATTAAGGTAGGAAGCTATATAGATTCTATACTAGAGACATTTATTAATATTTTAATATTCGCGTACAGGTCACATTCCTACTAAACCTTAACGGCGCATGAGATAGGCGAGGTACGTTAGTTTTAAGCACTATATAATAGTGGTACTAAAATTAATCTTATATAATATAATTTAGTAAAAGAGTATAAACTTATCTTATTACTAAAGTAGCAAAAACCTATTATAGGCTTCTTAGATAAGTATTAAATTAAACTATATAGTGCCTATAAGATTATAGTATTAGTAGCTAATATATATAACTGCACTAAGGTAGTTAGCCCGTAACCCTTCTAGGCGGCTAACTTTATAGGTTATAACTTTATCCTTAAATGCCTTTAGCCTATAAAAGTAGATTTTAAGATACGCTTTAAGATAGAAGCCTTTAAATAGTAGAATAATAAAGATTTAAAAAGGTGTATATTACTAATAAGTTTAAAAGATATCCTAAAGAATATAGCCCTAGGTAAAATAGTATACGCTTTATACCTAAAGGAGTATTAAATCCAACCCCTATTTAATAGCAAGATAAGTATAGAGCCTAGTATAGGTAACAATCTCTTTATATTAAAGACTTTATAAGGAATTACTAGATAGGTTATAGAGATATTATAGGGAGGCGGCGATCTTAAAGATCTTATAAGATACTTTAACCGTTATAGGTTACTCTAGCTTAAGTAATACGCAGAGAGTATACTACAGCACCTTAAACACTGCGTTAAGGATTTCTCTACCCTCTATTAGCTACTATATAAAACGGTTTAATATATAGTGGCAACTATATATAAGCAATTACTATAGCGCGTAACGCTACTTATAAGTATCTTAAGGAAGCTCTAAAACCTACCTAATAATAATATAGAGAATAAACACGACCCTAATCTATTAAATATTATATTAGGCCTAAGAAACTTACTAAGAGTATTTTTAGGTAGGTAAGCTAAAGTTCTTTTATAGAACTCGGAATCTAATTATATAATTAATTTAGAAGAAGGTAAATAACTACTAAACCTTTCTATTTACAATCTCTCTTATAAAGAGTTTAAGATTCTATAAAAGTACCTTAATAGCTTACTAAAAAAGGAGTAACTTTAGCCTAGTAAGTTACTAATAGGCGCGCTAATCCTCTTTATTTTAAAACTAAATAGAACTATTACGGTCTTAATAGGATTATAAGTAAGAACCGTTACCTATTACTACTAGTTAGTAAAATGCTAGATTAACTATTTAGGGCAAAGATCTTTATAAAGTTATATTTATAAGACGCCTATTATAGGCTCTATATTAAAGAAGGGGATAAGTAAAAAACCGCTTTTAAGACCTAATACGGCCACTTTAAGTATCTAGTAATGCCTTTTAGGCTAGCTAATACGCCTATAATATTTTGATTATATATTTATAGAGCCTTAAAGGAACTAGTTAACTGCATATACGTTATTTATTTAGATAATACCTTAATCTACTTAGAAAATAAGGATTAATATAAGTAATATATTCGCGAAGTACTAGAACGCTAAAATAATTAGGGCCCCTACGCTAAGGCGTTAAAGGACATCTTTAATTCTAAGCAGGTTAAGTTTCTAGGTTATATTATAACGCCTATAAATATAGTTATAAACCTAGTATAGGTATAAATAATCTAGGAGTAGCCGGAGCTAGAAAGCTATTAGTATTTTTAAGTATTTTTAAGCTTTACTAATTTCTATAGGCGCTTTATCTATAACTACTTAGATATTATCTAATACCTATTTAACTATATTACGGAAGCCTTTTAAGACCTAACCTAAGAAGTAAAAAGCTTAAAGGCAGTAAAAAAGAAAACTAAGAAGAGACTAACTAAATAGTATAAACTATGGTTATAGCCTAGAAAGGTTTAAAAGGCCTTTTAAAAACTATATATAAAGTTTATAAAGTCCCTATTACTGCAGCATTTTAACCTAAATTAGCTAACGTGTTTGGCAAGCAAGTAGCCACTACAAGCATATAGCCACCCCAAAAACTTACCAAAAAAAACCAAAAATTGGGTTTTAATATCTTAACAACGGCTAAATAAAATTTTTTTTTTTTTTATAATTAGACTTTTATATTTATTTTAAGACCTAAAATTAAAGTTTTAAAATAATTTAATAAGTAGTTTTTAAGATATAATAGTTAGGCTTAAATTTAAAAGATAAATTTTAATATATTAATAATAGCAAAACTAATTACTTTAAAACTTTAATAGAGGTTTTAAAGTAAGTATAAGAATCTAATTATAAATTTTTATAATTTATTATTAAGCCGTTATTAAAATATTAAGAAACAATTTTTAGGTTTTTTTAGTAAGTTTTTAGGGTGGCTATATACTTATAGTGGCCACTTACTTACTAAACACGTTATTAATAATAATTACTAATAACGTATAGTATAAGTACTGTCGTTTGCAAAAGATTAGGAACTCACTTAAGGATAAAAGAGCCGCATTGCCCCCTACCAAAATTAGTATAGGGGGCAATTCTTTTAATTTTAACCACCATAATTAAAGTTATTATAGGCCGCTGCCTTCTAGATAAAGTTGTTTATAAAATTAGGGTTTATATTAAAGCTAATAAGGCAGTACTAGCTATTATAGAGGCTATAAAAGTGGGTAAGAAGACGATTTATAAGATATAATTAAACCTTAATATTTAGGGTAAACTATACGCGCCTTTTACCGTGGTTTAAGGTTAACTAAAAGCCCTACTACCTTACTAAGAAATTATAATATATACAGCCGTAGTATTAAGCTTTTAACTAACTTCTTATGCAGCGCCTTTTTAACTTTCTTAAAAATTAGCTAATAGTGTATCTAGATAAGATATAGACTTTCCTATTTAACAAATTTAATATTTAAGTCTCTATTATAACTGTCGGTATCACCCAAGTGCACTTAAATGGCCTATTAACTGTTGAATTGATTCTTATCTAATAGGTATCGAAAGCAGAGGATCGTAAGAATCGCAGTGCCTAAGTAGGGGGCCGTAAGGATGACTAATCAGAGACGTGACCACGTAACCTCTGTCCATACATTCCTGTCCATATATTCCGACACTGGCAGTTCTTTCTTTGTGCTTATAGCGTTATAGGAAGGCAGTAAGGCAGCAAGGTGTCGGTTTAGCTGGAGGTGGAAGGCAGCACGAGGTAATGGTGGTACTGCAGGCGGAGCAGCAGTTGTCGATTGTACTACTGTAGGTAGAGCAGTAGAAGTCAATTGTGGTGCTACAGGAAGGCAGTAAGGTGTTGGTTAGCTGCAGGCAGAGCAGCTAGAGGTTAATTGTGTTACTGCAGGCAGGAGCAGTAGAGGGTCTGTTCGTGATGAACTGGATCTAAGGATAAATGAATGAATGAATCTATAGAATCTATCTATGAGGAATATAGGCCTTAATATAGGCCTATATCTACGGGGTCCGGGGTAACTACTGCGGATACTAAAGTAGTTGCTGCGGAGACCGAATAAGAAGGGACTCTGCTTATATAAGCAGGAAACGCGTGTAGACGTATGTGGAGGACTCTTCCAGAGCCATTATTATACCCCCTAGTGCTCCACCAAAAACAGAAGTAGACCCTTCCTAAATAAGTGTTAAACTTATTAATATATAAAAGAAACACCTCGTAATCCTCTGAGTGTACTATAGGTCCTATTTGACCTCTCCCTAAGCTGTAATTAATCACCTATTATAAGCTCTACATCGTTTCTATCCCCCATTTAAAAGTCATCAGCATTAGTCAGAATTATCAAATGGCGTACCCTCTGAGGTTTTGCCGACCTGTATACAATTTCTTACTTAGGTTTAATGTCTATGTCGCATTAAACGAGGCCCAGCTGCTTAACGAAGTTCCTAAACTAAGTTGTCAACAGTGGCTTTATAAGACCGTCTGCCACTATACTGCTCGTAGGCACATGCTGTAGGTGGATTACGCCGCTTTAAACCTTATCACAAATGTAGTGCCAGTATAGCTTAAAGTGCTTAGTGCGCGTGTAGTAGTCGTCGCTTTTAGTAAGGCTTATAGCTAGTTAATTGTCGCCATATAAATATATCGGTAGTAGATCCTTTCTAGTATAGCCCAAATTAGTAAGCAATTAACGGAGCCATAAGGCTTCCTTAGCCGCATACGTCATTGCTATATACTTAGCCTCTATAGTAAAGGTTATAAGAATTAACTGCTTACTTAATTTGTGTGAAACTAGGCCACCCGCTAGCTTATAGATATAGCCAGAAGTTAACTTCCTGTTAACCGTATCTACGAACGCTGCATCGCTATAGCCGTGTAGTTATAGGTCAGGTATATTACCTAGTGTACTTCCGCTATACTCCCTATTGCAATTAGGGGTATTATAGTCCGTAGTTAACGCCTTAGCGAAGGCTTTTAGAGGTGGCTGCTGCCCTTAGGGTAAGCCGAATTCTATACCTAAGTCGATCGTCCCTATATAGTAGGCGAGTATCTATATCGCGGCGTCTATATATAGTTCGGTAGGGTTATATAGGAACTAATAGAGCTTCCCTATAGCCTAGGCCACATTAGGCCGAGTCTAATTGTATAGATATAATAGAGAGCCTATTAGCGATTAGTACCGTTTTACTAGCTCTGGCGGAGCTTAATCCTTAAGCTCACGTAGCTTAAAGTCTACTATAAATAGGTGGATTAGTATAGAGGCTAGTGCGCAGTCTTCTATATAAAATGTATGTAGGATCTTTTTAATATAGGCGTCCTGTACTAGTCGAATTAATCACGCCTAGCGGTTCCTTATAATTCAAATACCTAGGTAGTATGTAATTGGGCCTAAGTCTCTCACTTTATACTTATTCCTAACTGCCTCTTTAAGGAGTTTAATTATCCGTATATCTCGTCCAATTAAGATAAAATTATCAACGTAGACAATGATAATTTGGCCGCTTTACTAACTAACGAAGACGTATAAGTTAGCTAGAATTGGCATGTATTTAAGGGTAATAAGGAAGCTCTTAAGCTCCTTATACTAAAGACGTGGGGCCTGCTTAAGACCGTAGAGAGCCTTAAGCAGTAGGCCTATAAGAGCAACGCCGTCCTTCTAATACTAACGGTATCCTTCTAGTAGCTAAATATAGATATTCTTGCGGTTAAGTTTCCCATTAAGGAAGGCCGTAATTACGTCCAAGTGCTCGCACTTTAGATTATATACGGCAACCAGGGCCATTAGTAGCTTAAATATACTAGGTTAAACAACGCTTATAAACGTGTCGCCATAGTTAATTCCTAGGCGCTGCTTATCACCGCGTAATACTAGCCGTGCTTTCTATCTAAATAGGACGTTGTTCTTATTAAATTTATATATAAAGACCTATTTAATAGGTAGAGCCTTGGCTCTAGATAGAAGTTCGACGATCTTAAATAAGATATTTACTATTTAAGACTCCTATTCCTTATCCGCCGCAGCCTTCTACTCCTTTTTAAATATTAAATTCACGGCTTCCTTCTAGTTGCGAGGTTCCAGAGGTAGTCCTTTAGTTATTCTTATCCACTAAGGCTATAATAGAGCACTTGTAAACGTATAGGCGAAGGACGGGGTAAGGTAGGTGACCTTTATAGCTGGCTTCTTCCTTTTAGTTCTATAGAGTACGCTATAGTTAAGCCGTGGCTTTAACCGTGTACAAGTATTCGCTATAGGTTTAGGTTCATCATCTAAGTACTTAGGCAAAATCTGCTCTAGATCCTCCTGGTAGATGTCCCTTAGGGAAGTCCCTTCCTAATAGAGGTATCCTCCTAAATTAGGAAGCTCTTACTAGTTAAGGCCTGCCTATTCGTCGTCGGTGAGGGGAGGTCGATTAAGCTATGGTGCGATATCGTGATCGCCAGAGGCACCCCCCAACTAAAAGTCACCCCCTAACTGCGAGGCCCAAGAGACCTCGTCTGCCTCCTACAGTGACCGAGCAGCCTTAGTTCCTTCCTGCGGTAACTAAGAGACCTTGCCTTCTCCCCGCAGTAACTAAGAGACCTCTGGTGTAGTGTTATTAGTAGGAAGTTCCTTAAGTAGTACCCAGCAGATATCACTATCGCCACCTTCTTTCTCACTAATTAGTGTAGTAAGAAAGGTTCCTAATTCGTTAAAGGTGACGCTACTTAATTAAACGACCCTGTTCTTATAAGGTAGATAGACGCGATATATATATAAACCTTTATAGCCAACCAATCGTCCTTTCTAAGCTCTTACAACAAACTTATCACCCTACTACCGCTAAAGGTCTTTTTTATTAATGTGGACGTAGGCGGGACAGCTATAGATCTTCCAGTTAGCGTACGTGATTATAGAATCGGTGTCCCCTAGGGTAAGAGCCATTACTTAAGCGGGCGGAGCTTTGTCCTTATTAACTAATATAGGTAATATATTAAGCCCGTATATAGCTGCCTTAGCGACTTTAGGCTAGAGCTTTAGTAGCAATTAAGTCTTAATTAATATTACCTTAACCCTTTCTTTAACTAGGTGGTTAGCCTTCTCTACTATTCTATTTTGGTGTATAATATATAGGGTAGAGGCCTTAGTGACTATACCTTCGTTCTTAAAGAAATCGGTTATATCCTTACTAAACCACTTAGCAGCTCTATCCAATCGGAAGCAGCCAATCGTTATCCCTGTTTAAGTCTTAATTATACAGACAAACTGCTTTAAGGTAGAGGCCGCGGAGCCTCTATTTAATATATAGTAGATCTATCTAAAGCGTGTTTAGTTATTAGTGAATAGTACCTAGTACTTTTTACCGTGGAGACCTTCGTGTTTTAATGGCCTAATTATATCAACATGCACCTTTTCAAATATGCAATTGCTACGTTATTAAGGGCGTCTTAATATTTACTTCTTGGCCGTTCCGAGGTAACAGTCCTTATAGTAAAATGGCTTGTCCTTAGTAACCATAATCCCCTTTATACTTTTGGCCAGTTAACGTATCTAGTTAAGAGGAAGATGTTATAGTCTCTTGTACTAAGTCTCTATAATAGCTTTAGCAAGCACGCCTTTCTTATAAAGGCGCGATTGTGCGGTAGCCAAAGCTATTACAAAAGGAACCTCCGTAGGGTTGTCTACTAGTATAAACATATTAAGTCCGTTAATATATAGGACGTAGGCTATTTCCGCCCGGTCTTTAACGAAGTTAATTATATTATAGAGACCGTCGAAGAACGCGCCCTTCCCCCATAGAATATTAAGCGAGACAATATTTATAAAGAAGTTAGGATAGTAATACACTTTAGTAAATATAATTGTATAGGCTGAGTGGTTAGTTTAGGCGACTATAAGCTTAACTAATCTAACGCCAATGGCCTTTATTAGGCCTCCTCCTGTCTAGATTTAGAGAGGTTTAATTTCCTTATACTGCACGAACTTCCTAATATTATTGCCTATATAAATATTTAAGTAACTATCGGCCATCTAGGAGTCCTTAATGTTCGTTTTTAAAGCCATAGCTGCTAGCCCAATGGCCTATATAGCAAAGATCCCTCTAGTTACCGAATTGGTAGCTTAAGAGGGGCGATTAGATGTCCCCTTGGAGGCCTTATTAGTAGTCATTAAGGCTACTCCGTCACCTAAGCGCGGTTGTCTCTCTCCAGGTCTCCACCATTTAGGCCTTAGGTGGGAGTACTTTATCTAGCAATCGTCCTTACCACCTAGATAACCTAGCTTACACCATTTATACTTATTTAAAGCATCCTTAGCAGAGCCTTAATTGCCTAATAAGGCACTATAGCCGGCTCCCCCGCCTCTGCCTCAACCATTGCCGCGACTACGGCTATTACCGCGTTCTTAACCGGAGTTACCTAGTGGCTTATTAACTAAGGCGAAGCTCTTAAGTAAGTCCTTTTACCAAGCCTCGTCGGTAAGGTTAGCAATTAATTAGACTAGTGTAATCGTGTAGCCGTTGCGAATCTTATTACGTTAGATTTAAGCCCACATAGGGAAGTGTTCGTTAACGGCGTTAATAAATTAATAGTTGATGATCTTATTATCTAGGGTAAGCTTTACCTACTTAACTCCTTAAACCGCTTCTTAGTAATGGCTTAAGAAAGTAGTAACCGCTTAGTCTGATTAAAAACGGAGCTTAATAAAAGTCTCCTATACGTTGGCCTTATGGATTAAGCCACGGGCCTTAAACGTCTGCTTAAGGTAATTAATGTAGTCCTTTACCGTCTGCTTATATTCTAAGGCAGTAAGGATCTTATTGTTAATTATACTAAGGATAACTAAACAGACTTTGCCGTCTTCCTTGCTGTACTATTTAAACTCCTTATCGTACTCGTAGGAGAGTGCCTTATTAGCTGAGCGAATTGAATTATTAGTATCTGTAATAATTTAAGACCTCTTAAGGATCTCGTCTCGCTCCTCCTTGTCAGCGTCCTTTGGTACTCAATTGATAGATATCGTAGGCTTCTCTTCCTAGAGCTTTGGGTAGAGGGGTAGGCCCGCATCTTCCCGAATAATGTGCAAAAGGCCCTCACTACGTAGGTACGTGCTGAGCTGCGTCCAATATTAGGGCCAATTTGAGCCGTCTTTCTTGAGGCGTTAAATGCCTGGATAATCTTTACCTATGGCAACGCGTAAATAAAAGGATTTGACGCGTAAATACACGAACTTGACGCGTAGATTTAATAAATAAGAAATGATGCAGAGCAGTAAGGAATGACCTAGCACGGGTGTGGTAACCCTTAATGCAACCTGTGGTAAGGTGTTAATCTTCTAACGTCGCAGCTTGGTAGCAACGAGTGCTCATAACCTAATGAACTGGATCTGAGGATAAATGAATAAATAAATCTATGGAATCTATCTACGAGGAATATAGGCCTTAATATAGGCCTATATCTACGGGGTCCGGGGTGACTACTGCGGATACCGAAGTAGTTGCTGCGGAGACCGAACAAGAAGGGACTCTGCTTATGTAAGCAGGAAACGCGTGTAGACGCATGTGGAGGACTCTTCCAGAGCCATCGTCAGTTCGTTTGGGTAGTAGTACGGTACCAGCGACGGTAGTGATAGTGGTTAAGCATAGAGCTTGTCTATCAGTCGGTCGGTAGATCGCAGGTGTATTGGCGCGATTAGTATCGTAATAGCAGGCATAGCGGCGCTATCAGTTTGTCGATGGTATGTGGCAGTACGGTGCCAGTATTGAGGGTTCGTAGCTGCCGCAAGGCGCCGGCCGATTCGAGAGGGCAGAGGGGAGCACGTTGGCGTTGTAGGAGACACGTGACCACGTAACCTCTGTCCATATATTCCAACACTGGCAATTCTTTCTTTACGCCACTATTGAGGGATTATAGCTGCCGCAGGCGCCGGCAGATTCGAGAGGAAAGAGGATGGGGAGCGCGCTGGCGTTATAGGCGCGCTGTTGACGTGATTTCCGACGTAGCAGATCTGCAAGGAAGGTAGCAAATAGTGTCGGGATTGTAGGTAGTTGTTGAAGCGGAACTGCCAAAGTGTTTGTGTGTTCTTGTAAGGTGCCGTTAATTAATAGGTAGGCGATCGAGATTTATACAAGGCAGCTGTTGAACCGTGGCTGCCAATTTTATAGAAGTAGAATCGACGAGGTGTCGTACGTCAAAGGTAGGAAGGATTTCGGTGTTGTAGAATCTCGTAGGTTTGCTGTCAAAAGGTAGGCAATTTAAGATGTTGTTTGATGCGTTTCGGACGTTAACTTGGGACCCTAGGTTCAGTAACACTTCTAACCTAAAGTACTCAACCAAATCTTCATAAACGTAGTTGTTCTGCGTAATAGACGCAACTTGGTATCTCCCAGTACTCAGTAACACTTCTATTACTGGTTTTCCGCAAGTCTAAGGTAGCTGGGTGTTTTGGTGCTGCTAATGCCGCTAGGTTGTTAGGTGCTAGGTGCTGCTAACGCTGCTGGGTTGCTGTGACGCTGGAGACTACACGAGGCTGTTGGATATTGATTTATATGCTAAGCATACTAGGTAGTGGTTTACTGCTAAGTTGCGTAGCTACGCTGGGGTACTGCGTAAAGCAGTTGGGTAGTTGGATGTTGGGTGCTGTAAAAGCTGGTATACTGTGTACGGCTAGAGCGCTGCCGTAGTACTGCTGAGGTAGCTGCTGCTGGGGTACTGCCCGAGGGCTGTTGGACGTTGGGTGCTGTTAAGCTGGGGGTATAGCACTTAGTGAAGAGGTCGTACTAGGGGTTAATGCTGTTAAGCTGGGGGTACGGCGCTTAGTGAAGAGGTCGTACTGGGGGTTAATTTGCTGCTATAGAATGTCTTGTGCGTTGCGTATTTGTCATATATTCTAAGCTACTAGGGTTAGGTGCTACCGGAGCTGCTGGTGTAGTTTTGCTGCTAGGTACTAGGTTGCTGCTTTTAATTAAACGAAGCTACTAGGGCGGCAGTGAACCTTATTGCTCTATAGCCAACCGGTAAGGTTAACCATTGATTAATATCGGTATCACCTAAGTGCACTTAAATGGCCTATTAACTGTTAAATTAATTCTTGTCTAATAGGTATCGAAAGTAGAGGATTGTAAGGATCGCAGTGCCTAAGTAGGGGGCTGATAAGTCACCGTAAGGATGACTAATCAGAGACGTGACCACGTAACCTCTGTCCATACATTCCTGTCCATATATTCCGACAGTAACTATCTGCCGTATTTTTAAGAGAGCTTTCTAGTTATAAAGGTGGTTACGGCTTGGGCGGCTTAAAGGAGCGCTCCCCTTTATAACGCCTAGATTAGTATATAAAAGAGCTAGGTAGTAAAGTAGCTTATATTTCTTAATAAGTTAGTAGTAAATAGAAGGACTAGTAATAGAAAGTACGGCTAGTTACTAGAAGGGACTATATATAGTATAGCACGCGTACTTAAGAGGTTAGAGAGGTAGAGCATTTTACTAGCGTTAGTAGTTAATGGATACCTTAGCTACCTTATCTTTTAAGGCTTAATTATATTTATAATATTTAAAGCCTTTATAGAGGAGTAGGTACTACTTTATTATATATTATATCTAGGGCTATAATTAGTCCTTATTTTTAATAACGCGGCAATCTATAAATTAATATGGCTTTAAGAGCTTTATAAGCAATATAGTGTCTTACTAAAATTTCTACTACTATACTTACCAGATTATAATCCTATTAAGGCTACGTTTAATAATATTAAGGCTTAGATTAAAAGAAACTAGTAGCTAGTTAAGGACTTTAAGAGCTTTAAGAGCTTCTTATATTTTACTATTAGTTAGGTATATAGTATATACGCAGAAGCTTACTTTTAAGAGGCAGGATATATTATAGAGTAATAAATAAATACTATCTTAATTACTTAAACTTTAAGATTAGAGGCCTAATTCTAACTAGCGTACTAATCTTAAAGCTATGTCTCTTCTATTAATTTAACGTTATACCTTTACCTAGCTTCTCTACATCGGGAAAATATGGTACCCTTTCAATGGCCTCAATGGCTGGTGGTTGACGCAATTGGCGCGCAGTTGAGGTCATTTGGCAACTCGACCGACTAGCCTATGTCGTGTTTTT
>Ga0307515_10019353_pt1 | contig 12263 bp, 3 predicted proteins | sample 17_EM_MG_FD_194513 | JGI IMG/M metagenome (GOLD analysis project Ga0307515, IMG submission 194513) | Populus trichocarpa ectomycorrhiza microbial communities from riparian zone in the Pacific Northwest, United States - 17_EM | ecosystem: Host-associated > Plants > Roots > Unclassified | place...
AAAAGAGTTTATACTATACTTGTTTGAAATACCATTAGTGGATCCTCTAACCTTGACAATTGTTTTATCCTTGTTTAATCCTTACATCAATATCACATCTCAAAGCTCTCTTTAACTTATTATTATTGTTGTTATTGTTATTGTTGTTGTTATCTATAATTTATACAATTAACCTCCCTGTGGTTCGACCCCGGTCTTGCCGGGTTATTTATTACTTCGACACTCCTGCACTTGGGAGAAGACATCAATCTTTTGGTCGTGTCAGAACACTCATCAGATTTTTAACTATATCTAAAGTTCTAAAACTCCATTTTAACTGAGATTGATCTCGTTGGAAAGCTAAGACACGAGGCTACTAGTTCTCTGAGGGAGGAGAACCCAGTTCTGCCTCCAAGATAGTCAAAATTGTTCATTTACTAATTAGTCCTACTGCCCTACATAATCAGTCACGACTCAGTCTCAGTTGGTAACCCATAACTAGAGTTCTACATTTCCAATTGAGCAAGACCAGTTTCCTTGGTTAGCTAACATTCAAATCTACAATTTCTATGGGGAACCCGATCCTAATCCCCTCATCCTCCTACCCGAAATCTCATCGAAAGTTAGGAGACAAGTCTGTCCAGATTCGTCTCCCCCTCCCCTTCACACAATACTTTCATAAACTACATACCACACACATGAATTAACTTAATCTCAACAATAAGTACTTTTTCCCCAATTTATATCTAAGAACCCTAACCTATGATTCAATATCAAGGCATCAATTCTTTATCGAATTTAAAAATGAATTTTTTTAAGATCATGTTTAGAATACCTTACCCGGTACAAATTAAGATTTTGATCTTCAACCAGTTGAAGACTTTCAACTCCCTCCTTTCTTTTCTTCTTGTTCAATTTCCCTCCTGTCTTTTCTTCTTGTTCAATTTCTTGGTAATCCTTTGCTCTCAAGTGTTTATCCCATCTTTAAGCTCTTAATCTTGGATGGGTTCTTGGATGGGTTCTTGAAATTTTAGTGTTTCTCTCTTGATTTCTCGAGAATGGGTATAAAACTCCCTATTTTCTCTCCTTATGGTTCCTACAGATTGTTTTTTGGTGAGGAGAGAGTATTTATACTCTATATTTTCCCTTATTTGCATTTAGACCCCCCTTTTCCTTTAAGTGTATTATTCTCTTCAATTAAATCCAACCCTCAACAGTACCGGGTTTATTATAATGTCTCGAATTATTTCGCCCGGAAATTTATATTCAAAAATTTCTGAATTTTTGTTTTTATTTAATCATATTCAAGAATTTCTTCACTTTTATTTATTTATTATTTTTCCCGGGGTTTACATATCGGGTTAACGCGGGTTGGCCTATATTTTTTTGTTTTTCTTAATTATTTTTTTTAAAGTTCCATCATTCAACATTGGGTTATTTTATAATTGAGCTTCATGATTTGATTCAGTTTGCTTTTATTTGTGATTTTTTACCTTTTATTTGCATAGATAATTGTTTGATTAAATAAAAAATATATTCTAAAAAACAAAGCTATTAAACACAACTTAGTGCATGAATAGATTTGCGAAATCATGTATCCTTATGCTTTCTTCAATTTCATCCTTCAACATTAATCTTTTTTAGAATTGGTATTTGTGCTTTTTTTTTCACTTTCCTTTCTATAGGATTATCTCTGTAAGATCCCACATTGACGGGTGAGGAGTTAGTTGCTGACCTTATTAGTAGTGTTGGCGCTAACTTGTCATACGCGTTTTGGGGCGTCAGGCTCAAAAGTGAGCTCGCGTCACTAGGAACAAAACCGTGAGGGCGGTAAGGCCCAAAGCGGACAATATATGGCAGGTTGTTACAATCTCAATCATGTTCTCATGGTCACAGGGTTAGCGTATTTATACAGTTTGACCCGTGTCTCTTTTTTCATTGTTTTTTTTTCCAGTTTCTTCATTCAGCATTGGGTATGACTTTTTTGTTACCTTTTATTGGAGCATATGGTTGTACAAACACAACTAAGCACATGACCCATTTCACGATATCAAATATCTTAATCTTTGTTATCTCTTATCAAATATCGATCTAATTACTAAATACATGTATAGGCATTTCGATTTGTGATTGAAAAAAAAATTATATTAAAAAGCGCATTGTAAGAGCTTGCTTATTAATTTTTTTTTACTTAAAAAATAACCACCCCGCCTCGGAGCGCCAATACAAAACTAGTTACTTATAATCTAAAGCGTGTGGGGTGAACACTGTGTAGCCGCACTGTTCACCCCCTCACGTTTTACAGTGGACACACTGTTCACTGTTTTTTTATTAGGTTTTGATATAAATTTAAGGGGAAGATATGTGAGGTGAACACTATGCAACCATATTGTTTATCCCCTCATGTTTTTATTGTAGACGACATTGTTCACCTTTTTTTTAGGTTTGCTATAAATTTAAGGGGGAAAATATTAAACCCGGTTGAGTTTATGGTTCAGGTTCACCCTAAATAAGCTAAATCATACGGGGTGAACACTGTGCAGACGCATTGTTCACCCCCTCACGTTTTACTATGAACGACATTGGTCACTGTTTTTTTGAAGGTTTTGCTATAAATTTAAGAGAAAATACGTGAGGTGAACACTGTGCAATTGCACTGTTCACCCTCTCATGTTTTACCGTGGACGACATTGTTTACTTTTTTATAGGTTTGCTATAAATTTAAGGGGAAAAATATTAAACCAGGTTGAGTTCATGGTTCCGGTTCACCCCACAAGTTTTACTGTGACGACATTGTTCACTTTTTTTTGTTTAAGAAAAAATATTTTTTATTTGTTTTTTTTTTAAAAAATTAATCTTAATCTTATTTATATTTATATTAATATCGCTTCTCTCTTTTATGTTATTTAGAAAACCTATTTGAAATGATGATTATTGTTTAATTTTTTAGGAGGTTTTTCTGATTAATCTATATTTTTTAAAAATCTTTTGTATGGATGAAATTTATTTTTGAAAATAAAAAAATTATTTTCAAATAATATTTCTAATATGTGCAGCCTTGCATATTATTTTTTCTCTTTTTATTTTATTCAATCAATTTATAATGTGTGTGTCTGTTTTTATTATTGTTTGATCGAATAAAAAAATTATTTTAATTAGAAAATTTAGAAAACACAACTGCATAAATGTCACGTCTGATGAAATTAAATATTTTGTTCTATATTTGTATCTTGATTTTTCTAGTTTTTATTTTGAGTCATCGTTTATTTTTTTTTCACTTATTAACACACATATTTCTCTATTTATTTGACTATATTTGTGTATACATTTTTTAATTTTCACTTAAAATTTTTTTAAATAAAAAATATGTTGAAGAAATCTATATATATATAATTGAAAAAAAAAATTTAACTTGTGGTGAAACTGTGGTCAAATATCTAAGTATATGTACTAAAATGAGTGTCACTCGAAGGTTCACATACCAAAAATGTGAACAAAAACATGGACACAAATTGATGTGGACCCACACCACTTTGATTATTCTTTACTTTCTTCACTTTTACTGTGTTTCACTACTTGATGATTCAAAAGTTATCTATTTAAAATTTTTTAATTTTTTTAAAATATTTTTAAAATACAAAAAAAAATAGGTATTATTCATGCAACTAAATTTATTCTGACATTATTCACATGAGAATTATATATTCAATTAGTTAAGTATTAGCAATGCAAAAGAGACAATGGCAAGTACAAATTATATGTATTTTATAAATTTTTTTATTTAAAAGCTTGTATCAATGTTTAGTTTTTCAATTCAAATACTTATATTCATGGAATTTAATCAATAAAATATCTTCATTAGTTTTATTATCAAAATGATGATGTCATAGTTAACTCCTTTTAGGTTAGTCAAGATTTATTTATTTTATTTTTAATTCATGAACAATAAAGTATGTAAAATACTTATAATTTATATTTTTTTTATTCAGTACTCTAATTGATTTTATTTTTCTATTGAAGTACTTGATAATCTAATGTTTGCCATAAATTTGTTTACATTGATTTCTCTAATAAAGTATATAAAAAAATTCAATAAAACTATATTTTTATTAATAGATTTGAACTAAAAAAACCGTATATTTTCAAGCAACCAAGAGGCAGCCATCCTTCCAAGAAAATCATTGTTACTAACGCCATCAACATTTGAATTAATAGGCCCAGCTTAATATAAATGCTGATCAATCATTACTAAATTGCTACTGGTATAAGTAACTATCTCTTGCAAATTACAGCGAGGAGTTTCAGGCTTCTACCAAGGAAGGTTGTCAATTCTGTTTTAATTGGTGTTCTATTTTTTTAATTGTAACAATATATTTTGGTTTTTGAGTATTTTGCCGTGTCATTTTGGGTTGTTCTATTTATATATATATAATTTAAAATATTAATTTAACAAATATAATTTCAATTCAAATTTAAAGATAAACTAACTTGAAATTATGCAATTTAAATTTCAAATATAAGTAAAAAAATAAGAGATGAATCGATATAACCCGATCGATTCAATGGGCCGAAAGATTGTTTGGACGACTGTTAAAAATATAGTTTTACTTAAAAAACCTCAAGATGACATACTTTTTTAAAAAAGTATTGAGACAACAACATATTGGATCGATTCGAGTTAATCTGGGTTAACCTTTGAAATTCATGACCCAGGTTGTTGTAACCCATTTTTGGGTCCCAGCACAAAAAAAGAAAAAATATATATAAATATATATTCAGAAGAAATTGAAAAAAAATAATAATAGCAGTAGGATGCTAGAGCACACAGAAAATGATCAGAACAATTGATTAAGGAGGTTAAAAAAATACAAAGATTGAAATTTTGACAGTATATACTTGAATGATGAGAGCCCTGTTTGAAAAGAAAATTCAATTTGAGGAGAAAAGTCCAAAATTGGATGTTTATAGACTCAATTTGATTTTATTGAAGGTTTAATTGAATTTATAGAGGGTTTGATTGCAAGAAAATTTGGTTTTTAAGTCAATTTGGGCTTTAATTGGAAGAAATTAAAGTTCTGGGGTCAAATTATAATTTTTGAGAGTTGATTTGGTCAAATCAGGAGCTTAATTGCATAAATATTGAAGTTTGGTGGACAATTAAGGACTTCATGGCATAAATCCAAAACCAAGAACCAAACTGAAAAAGGCGCATAAATATAGGGACTGAAATTGATCGAATCAGGGACGAAATTGAAGAAATTTGAAGTTTATTAATCAATTGAGGGTCAAAATGCACAAATTCAAAACCAAGGACTAAAGTGAAAAAGGCAGCCAACTATAGGGGCGGCGATTGAAGTTGATAGGGATGCAATTGAATTGATATTTAAAATCAAAATTACATTTGAGGACTTAAATGAACAAAGGATAAATTAAGGATTGATTTGGAAGTGAACGCGCTGACACCATATTTAAATGAAACGGCGTGTTTTGTCCAAAACGACGTCGTTTCATGTTAAAAAAAAATAGAACAGAACAGTGTCGTTTTGAGCGACACTGTCCCTCCTTCTTCTTCCCCTGGATGTGCAGCAGGGGAAGATAGAAGCTTTTGTTTTTTTCTTCTTTACTCCTTCCTGTTGCATGCTCTGCCAAAGCCCGAAGCCCCACGCCTCCTCATGATGAGAAACCGGGGGAGCCGCGCTCTACCAGCCATGCCCACTGGCCAACTAACTCGGCGCCGTGGCAGGGCAGGAAAGCCCTGCTCTCCATGAGCAGCAATAGGGCGGCGATAGGGACGCCCCCGCTCCCCTTTTACCTATAAATACTACTCTCAACACCAGCACAAGGGATGGGGGGAAAAAAGAGAGGACGGAGAGAATAGAAAAGACAGGAAACAAAATAGAGAGAGGAAGGAAAGAATACGAGGAAGTTCGAAACAGGGGAGGGTTTGAGAGAGAAACAAACAGGAGAGCAGAGAGTACAAAGAGGGAAACCACTTGACAACGAAAGAAGAGAAAGACAAACGAAACACTAGAGGAGAGGGGAAGAGCAGTAACCTCTCTCTCCGCCGCTTGAAACAGCAGCACCACTGCTTGGAGCTGTCGTCCGTGAGCCACGACACAGCCACCGGCCTCCACCGCAGCACCGCCAGCGAAGCAGCCAGACCAGCAAGGCACCACGTCCTCCGCGCCAGGTAACTCTTCTTCCCCTCCACTTTTACTTCATTTTCGGTATAAGTTTCCCTTGCATGCAGAACGAATATCAAATATCGTTCTGCATGCAGGAGGATGGGAGGGGGGAAATAATTCCCCTCCCCGTTTTTACTTTCTGGCCCAGCCCTGCCAAAGAAGCAGAGAGAACTGTTGGGCTGAGATCAGCCCAACCCTTTTGGGCTGAGTCTGGCCCAGCCCACATAATTATAACATTATATATTATAATATTTTATATTATATATATATGAAAAAACAAAAAAATTAAAAATTCTGAAAAATCCTTAAAAACTTTGTTGATTTTACAGCATATTTTTATCAAATTTGTTTAATACTAGTTTGTAAAGATACAAATCCAATATTAAAATATCTGGTTTTTGTCAAAACATTGCAAAAAAAATTTTAAAACAAAAAAAATAAAAAATATTTTGTTTTTCATGCATACGGCCAAGTCTCTCAAAGATAAGAAAAATCACTGCATCGTATTTTCATACAACAAAAAAAATCATATTGTTTTTTTTATACAAAAAAATTCAAAAAAGGTTTTAGCATGCACTTTGGCTTTAATAACAAGCTTGTTAGAGCCATGAGAACTAGGCCAATATTTCAAAAATTCCAAAAAAATATTTTTGTCTTCTTTTAGTATCTGGGATTACGAATTTATGCGTAAAACGTATTCCTGATATTAAAAATGTAGTTTTTTTATATAAACGTTAGAACGGTTAGGATTTTACCCGATAAGATAAGGACCTTCTTATTGAGGAGGACTTTTCTTGAACCATAGACGGACCAACAATTAGAAATATAATAACACAGCTTTATATCAGACAATCAAACAATGTAGCTTACCTTAGGTAAGGTGTATTTGGGGTGCTAATACCTTCCCTTTACACAATCAGTCCCCGTACCCGATCTTTGAGACCAGTTAGGGTTCCTAGTGACCAAAATACTAGATGGCGACTCTCATTCCATTTTCCACCAATAAAAGACAAGAATTTCTTGTCTTCCCATATTTGCCAAAAAAATATATATAAATTGAAGTGGAATATTCGCCGCGACGCCGCATATGTGCGACACAGGTCATGAGACCATAATAACCCCAAATAAAACAAATTAAAACAAATTATGAATCTCAATTTTCAATAAACCTATTGTTGAATTATGAAATTGAAAAAAAAAATCAATCTAAAAAAAGACACAAAAAATAACCTTTTGAAACAAAATTATGAATTTGAATAAAATTATGAAAATATCATCGATAATCTCGCAAAGTCTTTCTAAATTCTGATTGCCCTAAAATTTTAACTTGCGATATAAATATATGTCAGGAGATTCCTCGTAAAACTTTAGTTTAATCCAATAGTTAGATTGAGAAATATAAATGATATCGTAAAAATAGACTATATTTTTTTTATAAAAGCAAAACAAAACATTATTTGGAATGGCTGGAATAGAACCGAAACATTTCAGCTAGAATTTAGGTGAAATTCATGGATGGAGATAAGATTCTCAATGAAATGAAATATCTTTTAATTTATTCAGTTTTTAAATTAAAATAAAATATACCTGCCATTCTAAACGTAACATAATGAAATTAAAAACCATAGCTTTTAGAGCCCCAAGCGTACGACCCCATCTCGTGGAAAAAAATGCATGATGGTTGGAAGAGGACGTCTCACGGCCTCTCCTCGAGGAAAAATGTATGATGGCAATAGTCTCATGGACCCATGTGCAGATGGCAATGGTCTCATGGACTCCTAAATGCATGTTGGAAATGGTCTCAGGAACTCATAAAGGACTCATAAATGCATGAAGGAAATTAATGGTCTCATGGAAATGGTCTCACGGACTCATAAATGCATGATGGAAATGGTCTGTGGAACCCATCTTGAGGGAAAAAAAATGCATGACGGCAAAATACTTATTTCGTGTGCTCTTGTTGTTAGTGATATTTTCACTGCTAGAGACCATAGTTATTAAACCCGGACCGGCCCGGCCGGTCGACCCGGGACTCGGTTGACCCAGGAGCTTGACTGGTCCGGGTTTATCAAAAGATCGGTCGGTGCAATGACTAGGTCAAACCTGGTTGACCCAGTAGGTCAACCCGTGACCCGGGCGACCCGAGTGAGACCCTTTTTTTTTTTTTCTCAAATGTGAGATTTGAAACCCATCAGTATATATACTCTATGTTCCCAAGAAAAAAGTTATGTTTTTTCAATGTGGGATAAAAAACTTTTTGGTTTAAATACTTCAACTTAAAAAGATAACATAACATCTTTTTAATGTGGGATTGAAACCCATTAGTATATATACTATATGTTCACAAGAAAAAAGCTATGTTTTCTCAATGTGGGATTTGAAACCTATTAGTATATATACTCTATGCTCCCAAGAAAAAAGTTATCTTTTTTCAATGTGGGATTTGAAACTCATTAGTATATAGGGGTGTTCACAGTCCGGTTCGTTCCGGTTTTAACCTAAAAATTGAACCGAACCAGAAAATACTATTCCTAGCTTGTTAATATAACCCGGACCGAAACAAGAATCGGTTCAAACCAAACCGGTTTTGTTCAGTTCAGGTCGGTTTTTTAGCCTGAAAAACCAGAAAAACCGAAACCAATTAAATAAGAGAAAACTTGGCCGAATCACATTCAGAAAAATCCTTGTTGAAAACTTTGAATTCGAGCCCTTCGGTTGAGATCTGAAAGATCTCCCTAAGCCGAATCACAATCACTGGATTTATCCAAGTTAGCACAACTACATGTTAACAAAGATTTCAATAGCATCTCGCAAACTACCGGGACCTCGCTAGCACAACTACATGTTAATAAAACCAGAAACAAGAATTTTATCCAAGTTTTCTGCCAAATACTAAAGCAGAGAGTAGAAAGGCAACAATATGAGAGAAAATGAGAGAAAAGAGCATAGAGGAGAAGGAGCGGGAGAGAGGGAAGGGTGGGGCGACTGGAAAGGGGAAGGGGAAGGGGAAGGGGGGAGAGAGAGAGCAGGGAGGGAGGGATGGGTGGGGTGGCTGGAAAGGGAAGAGGAAGGAGGAAAAGGGAAAGGGAAAGGGAAGGGGGGCGGCTGGAAAGTTGGGGGGGCTGGAAAGGTAGGGTTAGGGTATTTACTATTTAGGTTTAGGATGTTTTCTTTTATACTTTTTTTTAGATTCAATTAAACTGGTTCGGTTTGGTCCGGTTCAATCGGTTTAAGCCTTTTTAAATCGGAACCGAACCAGACCTGGTGGTTTTTTTATTTTTTAATCGGTTTATTCAGTTTTTTCTATCGGTTCGGTTTTTTTGTTAATTGTTTCTCGGTTTTTTCGGTTTAATCGGTTGGTCGGTTTTTTTGAACACCCATATTAGTATATATACTCTATGTTTCCAAGAAAAAAGTTATGTTTTTTCAATGTGGGATAAAAAACTTTTTTGTTTTAAATACTTCAACTTAAAAGCTTAACATAATATCTTTTTAATGTGAGATAAAAAAACTTTTTAAAATATTCTTTTAAACTTCATTATTTACAATATGTATAGCCTATATTTACATGGATTTTTTCTTAATTTTTTCATATAAAATATTAAAACCTTAATTTTTTTTAATTTTTAGAATTTATATAGTTAATAAAAACTGCTCCACTTTTGTTCTCTTTTCTTTCTTTCACTTTTGTTCTTTTTTCTTTTTCTTTTGAACTGTTGTGTCTCTTATTCTTATCTTTTTTCCATCTTTTAATTCTTTAAGATTCAAAATACGTAGCAATTTACGTTAGGAATATTGATGAAAAATATTATGAATTTTAATAAAATTATGAAAATATCGTTGGTAATCTCGTAAAGTCTTTCTAAACTCTGCTCTGAAATTTTAACTTGTTATATAAACTAGATGAAATATCTTTAAATTTATTCAGTTTTTTAAATTGAAATAAAATATACCTACCATTCATTGTAGACGTGACATAATAAAATTAAAAACCATAGCTTTTAGAGCCCCCGAGCATACGGCCCCATCTCGTGGAAAAAATGCATGATGGTTGGAAGAGGACGTCTCACGGCCTCTCCTCGAGGAAAAATGCATGATGGCAACGGTCTCAGGGACCAATGTGCAGATGGAAATGGTCTCACGAACTCATAAATGCATGATGGAAATGGTCTACTGGACTCATAAATGCATGATGGAAATGGTCTTGAGTAAAAAAAATGCATGACGGCAAAATACTTATTTCGTGTACTCTTGCGATAGATTAACTTTATTTAAAAAACTGAATAAATTAAAAAATTCTTTTTTATACTTATAAAAATCTTTTGTATAGAAGAATTTTATTTTTAAAAATAAAAATAAATTTATTTTCAAATAATATTTCTAATATGTGTAGCCTTATATATTATTTTTTCTCTTTTTATTTTATTCAATCAATTTATAATTTGTTTGTTTGTTTTTATTATCGTTTGATCCAATAAAAAAATTATTTTAATTAGAAAATTTAGAAAACACAACTGCGTAAATGTCACATCTTGTGAAATTAAATATCTTGATTTACATTTGATAAAAAAAAATATCTTGATTTATACCTGTCTTTTGATTTTTCCAGTTTTTATTTTGAGTCATTGTTTATGGTTTTTTTCACTTATCAACACACATAATTCTCGATTTATTTGACTACATTTGCGTATAAAGTTTTTGATTTTTACTTAAAAATTTTTAAATAAAAAATATGTTGAAGAAATCTATATATAAATTTTTTTAATTGAAAAAACAATTAACTGGATAAAGAGATTAATATTACCAAAAACATGGACAAAAATTGATGTGGATCCGCACCACTTTGATTATTCTTCACTTTCTTCACTCTTTTTGTGTTCACTACTACTTGATGATTCAAAAGTTATCTATTAAAAAAAAATTTAAAAAATTGTAAAAATACAAAAATAAACAGATATTATTACGTCATACAAATTTATTCTGACATTATTTCGTGTACTGTTGCTATAGTGATATTTTCACTGTTAGAGACAGTAGTTTAGGGAGTTTTATCAAGGAACGAAGATATTTTCAGAGAATAACATTTATAGTGATATTTTTATGCAATTCAATTTTTTCTTTTTTTTATTCTATGATCCTGATGAACATGACTTTCTTAAGCTAGTTGTAGTATATAGAATTTTTTTTAATAAAAAATTAGAAATATAATTCGCATCCAAGTAAATACCTTCACAAATTAATATAATAGGTTTTAATATTTACTTTTAATATATATAAAATGAAAGATATTAAGAGTTGATTAATATTGTTAAGCCATATATGTTTATAAAAGTCTTTTTTTTTTAATTGCCTTATCTCTCTTTCTTTTCTGTTTTCTATCTTTCAATCGTTCAAGATTCGAAATACGTAGCAATTTACGTTAGGAATACTGATGAAAAATTAAATATAACCAGAAAACAAATACAAAAAAATATATGATATTCTAGTAAAGAATTTACATTTCCATTGAAAGAAGCGTCATATATTAATCTAAGGTCCTTTGTCCATTAATTAATCGGTGGTTGCATTCTTACACTTGAGAATTATTTTTTATGCTTAAGCTTTTAATTTATTTATTTTTGTAAACTAAATTGAAATTAAAGCATATTATCCATTCCCAAGCTTATGGGGCAATGGTCTCATGGAACATCCCACTAGCCTCCCCTTGTCTTGATCCAATATATTGTCATCTCAATATTTTTTTAAAAAAATGTTATCTTAGACTTTTTTTAGTCAAACTATATTATTATCAGTCATTTAGATTGTTTTTGGACCCGTCTAGTCGATCGGGTCATATCGGTATAACTCTCACTTTTTTACTTGTGTTTGAAAAAAAATTGCATAATTTCAAGTTAATTTATCTTTAAATTTAAATTTAAATTATGTTTATTAAATTAATATATATATATATATATATATATATATATATATATATATATATATATATATATATATATATATATAATCTCAAAACAACACACTGAAATGTTCTAAAACCAAAACATACCGTTTCAATTAAAAAAATGAAACACTAACCAGAATGAAACTGATAACCTTGAC
>Ga0307515_10019354_pt1 | contig 12263 bp, 11 predicted proteins | sample 17_EM_MG_FD_194513 | JGI IMG/M metagenome (GOLD analysis project Ga0307515, IMG submission 194513) | Populus trichocarpa ectomycorrhiza microbial communities from riparian zone in the Pacific Northwest, United States - 17_EM | ecosystem: Host-associated > Plants > Roots > Unclassified | place...
ACGATCATCGCCGCACCCAGGATCGGAAGCAGCGTGAGCCATCCCGGCCATTGCGATTGCGGAATGGGATACGCGATGCAGGCCCCGACCAGTACCCAGCCCACGCCTGCGACGATCGACGTTTCCAGCCACGACGCCTTCGCAGCACCGTCGGACCGTCGCCGGATTTCCGCCGCGGCGATCAATCCGCCAGCCAATGGCTCCCAGGCCCGGGCAGGCAAGGAGAAAAAAGCCGATCCGGCGGCATCGTGCTGGCTCTGCCATACACACCACGCCAACGAGGCCGCCGCGACGATCTGGAATGTCAGCGTCGCTGCGCCGAGGCTGGATTTCGACGCCGACGCCAGCCGCCATACCAGCCACACGACCAGAGGCATCCAGAAATAGAACTGCCACTCGACCGAAAGCGACCACGTATGCAACAGCGGCTTGGTCTGCGCGGCCATGCCGAAATATCCGCTGTCGGTGCCGAACGCATTCGACACGAACACCAGCCCGTACAGCGCCTGCCGCAGATGCCGCAGATATTCGTCCGGCAAGGTCACGAACCAGCCAACGGCGACAGACACAAGGGTCACGACCGCAAGTGCCGGATAGATCCGGCGCATCCGCGCGGCGATGAAGCCCCAAAACGAAAAGCGATCCCGCGACAGGTCGTTCAGCACCTTGCCCGTCATCAGGTAGCCGGTGATGACAAGGAATACGTCGACGCCGGCAAATCCCCCGGCGAAGCCCGGTATCCGCAGGTGATAGCCGAGCACAGCGATCACCGACAGCGCCCGCAGCGCGTTGATGTCCAGCCGGAAGGCGCCTTCCCCGATAGGCTTACTTGCCGCCTTCAATCAGTCCCCCGACGCCTGTTTCTGCTCGTCCCTTATCAGTCCTGTTAGCATATCCGCTCGCCACCTGCGACATAGGAGGCTAGTGTTTCCAGCCGAATCGACCTGAGATACGAGGCTTCACTTCATGACCATCCGCCTGCATCGCGGCGATCTGCCGGATCTTTCCCGCTACACGGATTCGGTGGCGATCGATACCGAGACCATGGGGCTCAATCCGCATCGCGATCGGCTCTGCGTGGTGCAGATGTCGAACGGCGACGGCACCGCCGACGTGATCCAGATCCCGAAGGGCCACAGCGATGCGCCGAACCTGAAGGCGCTGCTCGCCAATCCCAAGATCACCAAGATCTTTCACTTCGCCCGCTTCGATCTCGCCGCGCTGTACAACGCCTTCGGCGTGATGCCGCAGCCGGTCTACTGCACCAAGATCGCATCCCGGCTGATCCGCACCTATACCGACCGGCATGGCCTGAAGGATCTGGTGCGCGAGGTGCTCAATATCGATCTGTCGAAACAGCAGCAGTCGAGCGATTGGGGCTCGGCCAGCCTCAGCGAGGCGCAGCTCGCTTATGCGGCCTCCGACGTGCTGCATCTGCATGGCCTGCGCGAACGGCTCAACACCATGCTGGCGCGCGAGAGCCGCACCGAACTGGCGCAGGCCTGTTTCGACTTCCTGCCGACCCGGGCCAGGCTCGACCTCGGCGGCTGGGAAGCCGAGGACATTTTCGCGCATTCTTAAGCGCGCTGGGGCTATTTGAAGCAGCGGCGGGGTGTCGAAGCGCGCCCAGGGGCCATTTGCGCCCCGTTTCGGTCACACTGCTCAAGCGTGGTCCGGGCTGCACCGCAAGGCAATCCCGGCTACAATGGCGGGCAAACCACGCGCTCTGGAGCAACGGTGAACTCGTTACAGAACCCAGCCATCGTCGCCGGAATGGAGGCCCGCTTTGCCAGCGCGGCGCGCCACAGCCGGATGGTACGGGTGCTGCGGGTGGCGGTGCCGGCCGCGGTGGTTCTGGCGATGGCCGTCATCGTCTTCGTGTCCGTCTACAATCCGTTCCGCATCCTGTTGCCGAAGATTCCGATCGACATGAGCAATCTGGTCGTGTCCGGCACCAAGATCACGATGGAGTCGCCGCATCTGGCCGGCTTCTCGACCGACCAGCGGCCGTACGAAGTCTGGGCCAAGGCCGCGATCCAGGATCTGACCGATCCCGATCACGTCGAGCTCAAGACGCTGCGCGCCAAGGTGATGATGGAAGACAAGAGCACGGTGACGATGGACGCCCGCACCGGATATTTCGACAGCAAGAGCCAACTGCTCGACCTGCGGAAGGATATCTTCCTGCAATCCTCCACCGGCTACGAGGCCCGCATGTCGCAGGCCTATGTCGACATCAACAAGGGCACGGTGACGTCGGACGAGCATGTCGACGTCAAACTGCTGAACGGCACGCTGACCGCCGACAAACTCAGGATCCTCAACAGCGGCGAGGTGGTGCGGTTCGAAGGCAATGTGGTGATGAATCTCGACAAACTCGGCGACGACGTTGCGCCCGCCCCCGCGCCCGAACCCGCGCCTCCACCGCCGAAGACGCGATCCGTCTCGGGCAAATCTTCCAGCACGAAGTGATTTTCATGAAGCTGTTTTTCTCGCGCAGTCTGGCGACCGTGGCGTTCGCGCTCGCGCTGATCGGTCTGTTGATCGATCCTGGCGCGGCCTTGGCGCAGGGCGCGGTGTCGGGCGTGCCCAACGCGATGCAGGGCTTCTCGCAGAATCGCGATCAGCCGATTCAAATCGAGGCGGCGTCGCTGGAGATGCGCGACAAGCAAAAGGAAGCGACCTTCGCCGGCAATGTGAAGGTCGTGCAGGGCGACACCACCATGACGTCGAAAACGCTGGTGGTGTTTTACGATTCGGGGGCGTCAGCGTCGGCTACGCCACCGCCCGCTGCTGCCAAGGGATCGAAATCCGCCCCGATGCAGGCGGCAACGCCGGGGCCCGGCGGCAGCTCCTCGATCCGCCGGCTTGAAGCCAAGGGCAAGGTCGTCGTCACGCAGAAGGATCAGGTGGTGACCGGCGAGACCGCTATCTTCGACACCAGGGCCAACCTCATCACGATGACCGGCGGCGTGGTGCTGACCCAGTGCAAAAACGTGCTGCGCGGCGATCGCCTGAAGGTGGACATGACCACCGGCGTGTCGCGGGTGGAGTCGGATAGCGGTACCGTGCAGGGCCTGTTCAACCAGGGATCGGAGGGCTGCGGGCCGGGCGCGGCACCGGCGCCGGGCGGCGCGAAGCCGGGCATGCCGATGGTGTTGCCGGGGAAAAAATAAGACAAATCAATGTCTTGATTATTATTTAGGGCTCGCACGGTTGAAGCCAGGGTTGTGAGCCTGTATCTACTGGGCGGGCGCGGCAAGGTGTTCCACTGGGCAGGGAACATCCATTCATTCATGCTTGGCAGGCGAATCGATTTGCCGGCGGGTGTCGCGGGATCACCGTGAAAGGCTGAAGCGAAGCGGGATGGTGGATTTACTCGGCATGTTCCGTCGACGCCCCGCGAAACGCGGTCCGGCAGGATTTGCGCGTTCGCGCGACGACATCACCGCACTCGGCGATTCCTTTGGCGACATGCTGAGGAGCCCGGTGCGCGATGCGCCGCCGATGGCGCGCGCCGTCCCGCTGAACGGACTGGAATTGCCCGAGCCGCCTGAGCCTGCCGTCGAGCTGCCGCGCGAGGAACCGCGCCCGCGTGCGCAGGCTCCCAGAAACCCACCTCCAAGCCAGTCTCCAAACCAATCAGCCAAGACCAATGGTGCGGTGGCGCCCCGCCTGATCAAGCGGCCGGGCTATCTGGCTGTGCATAGCGTGGAAAAGAGCTTCGGGACGCGCAAGGTCGTGCGTGGCGTCAGCATCTATGTTCGCCGCGGTGAGGCGGTGGGTTTGCTGGGGCCGAATGGCGCCGGCAAGACCACGGTGTTCTACATGATCACCGGGCTGATCAAGGCCGATCGCGGCGCCATCGAACTCGACGGCCATGACGTCACGAAGCTGCCGATGTATCAGCGCGCGCGGCTCGGCATCGGCTATCTGCCGCAGGAAGCCTCGATCTTCCGCGGCCTCACCGTCGAGCAGAATATTCGCGCGGTGCTCGAAGTGGTCGAGCCCTCGAAGAAGAAGCGCGAGGCCGAACTCGATTCACTGCTCGATGAATTCAACATCGCGCGCTTACGTAAATCACCGTCGATCGCGCTGTCCGGCGGTGAGCGCCGCCGCGTCGAGATCGCGCGCGCGCTGGCGACGCGCCCGAACTACATGCTGCTCGACGAACCCTTCGCCGGCATCGATCCGATCGCGGTCGGCGACATCCAGGATCTGGTTCGCCATCTTACCAATCGCGGCATCGGCGTCCTGATCACCGACCACAATGTGCGCGAAACGCTCGGCCTGACCGACCGCGCCTATATCGTCTATGCCGGGGAAATCTTGACAGAGGGCAGTCCGGAAGAGATCGTCAACGATCCGGATGTACGCCGTCTTTACCTTGGCGAGGAATTCCGACTTTAACGCATGACCCGCCAAAGTGTGAGCGGTTTGGCGATAAGGTCATGCGTTCATTAAAGAATTTATAGCGCGCCCGGACGCAAAACCGGTTCCCACTTTTGCTGGGCGCGCTATATCCCTTTTTTAGCGGACGTCAAGCCGTGTACATCGGCTTTGGACTAGGATAAGCAAGAATCGGACCAACTTTCAGTGGATCGGTTCTTTTTTCGATGGCTTTGACGCAGAGACTAGAGTTCCGCCAGTCGCAGTCGCTGGTGATGACGCCGCAGCTGATGCAGGCGATCAAGCTGCTGCAACTGTCGAATCTCGACCTCTCAGCCTTCGTCGAAGAGGAACTGGAGCGCAATCCGCTGCTGGAGCGCGCCAACGACGGCCCGGAAGCGCCGGTTGCGGGCGAACCCACCCCGGAACGTGCCGAATTCTCCGAGTCCGGCGATTCAGCCAGCTATGGCGACGAGGGTGGCGCCGGCGACATGGCCGGCGGTTCCGCGGGCGACAATTTTGAGCCCAGCCAGTTCGAGTCCGGCCAGGAAGACTGGCTGAACCGCGATCTCGGCACCCGCACAGAAATTGAGCAGACGCTGGACACCCCGCTCGACAACGTCTTCACCGAGGAGCCTGCGGAAGCGGCCGCCCGGGCGGCGCAGGATGCCGCGCCCACTGCCTACACCGAATGGGGCGGCGGCGCCTCGAACGACGACGACTACAATCTGGAAGCCTTTGTTGCCGCCGAGATCACCCTGGGCAGCCATCTCGCCGAGCAACTGGCAGTGGCTTTTCCCGGGCCGGTGCAGCGCATGATCGGACAATATCTGATCGATCTGGTCGACGATGCCGGGTATCTGCCGCAGGACCTCGGGCAGGCCGCCGAGCGGCTCGGCGCCGCGCAGAGCGACGTCGATGCGGTTCTTGCCGTGCTGCAGAAATTCGATCCGCCCGGTGTCTGCGCGCGTAATTTGAGCGAATGCCTCGCGATCCAGCTTCGCGAACTCAATCGCTACGACCCCGCGATGCAGGCGCTGGTCGAACATCTGGATCTGCTGGCCAAGCGCGACATCGCGTCTTTGCGCAAATTGTGCGGCGTCGACGACGATGACATCACCGACATGATCGGCGAGATCCGCCGGCTCGATCCGAAGCCCGGCCTGAAGTTCGGCTCGGCGCGGACCCAGACCATGGTGCCCGACGTCTATGTGCGGCCGGGCCCGGACGGCGGCTGGCATGTCGAACTCAACAGCGACACGTTGCCGCGCGTGCTGGTCAATCAGATCTATTACACCGAGCTGTCGAAGACGATCCGCAAGGACGGCGACAAATCCTACTTCACCGACTGCCTGCAGAATGCGACGTGGCTGGTCCGCGCGCTCGATCAGCGCGCTCGCACCATCCTCAAGGTCGCGACCGAAATCGTGCGCCAGCAGGACGGCTTCTTCACCCATGGCGTGGCGCATCTTCGGCCGCTGAATCTCAAGGCCGTGGCGGACGCGATCCAGATGCACGAATCGACAGTGTCGCGGGTGACCGCCAACAAATACATGGCGACTAATCGCGGCAGCTTTGAGCTGAAGTATTTCTTCACCGCCTCGATCGCTTCTGCCGATGGTGGCGAGGCTCATTCGGCCGAAGCGGTCCGCCATCACATCAAGCAGTTGATCGATGCGGAAGCTCCGGCAGCGATCCTGTCCGATGATACGATCGTGGAACGATTGCGCGAGTCGGGCATTGATATTGCCCGCCGCACGGTCGCGAAGTACCGCGAAGCGATGCGGATTCCTTCCTCGGTGCAACGCCGCCGTGATAAACAAAGCATGCTCGGTAACGCACTTTCAGCCCCTGCCACTTCCTCCGACCGGTCCCGCGATACGGCGCCGGCCTGATTGCGTTCGCGTCAAATCGCGATAGTGTCGGTTGCCCGACAAAGCGGTCGAGCATCAAGCGAGGCATCCAATGACCCTTCGAATCTCCGGGAAAAGTATCAGCGTCGGCGAAGCGCTTCGTTCGCGCGTCAGCGAGCGCACCGATGAGGTCTTGCGAAAATATTTCGACGGCAATTATTCCGGCCACATCACCCTGAGCAAGGATGGCTTCGGCTTCCGGACCGATTGTTCGCTGCATCTCGACTCCGGCATCACGCTGGAAGCCGATTCGAACGCCACCGACGCCTATGCCAGCGCCGACCAGGCGCTGGTGATGATCGAAAAGCGCCTGCGTCGCTACAAGAGCCGGCTCAAGGACCGTTCGGCCCGCAAGACCTATGCCGCCTCCATGGCGATCGCCGAATTGAACGGCGCCGGTCTCGACGCGCCGAGTTATATCATCGAGGCACCGGAGGGCGACGACGAGGTCACCGAATATAGCCCCGTCATCATCGCGGAAGCGACCAAGTCGCTGAAGCGGCTTTCGGTCAGCGAGGCGGTGATGGAGCTGGATCTCAGCGGCGCCGCCTGCATCGTGTTTCAGCATGGTTCGAGCGGCCGGGTGAACATCATTTACCGGCGTACGGACGGCAATGTCGGGTGGGTCGACCCCCCGGCGGTTACCCCCTGACATCTATGGCTGACAGCATTGACGCCCCATGCCCCCCTCCCTATGGTCCGCCGCTTCTTAAGGATAGGGCGAGGGAACCTGCCCGCGGGAGTTGGCACCGGTCATGCGTTGGAGTAGAAGCCCACAAATCGGGACCCGGGCCTAAGCCCGCCTCCCACCTCAACTTCTTGACGCCCAATTCTTGAAGCTCAAGTCCTAGAACCTATTTCGCACCCTGACGGTTTAATTCACCTCGGAACGCCCCATGACGATTACCGATCTGGTCGCACCCGAGGCGATACTCCCCGCGTTGAAAGTCATCAGCAAGAAGCAGGCGTTGCAGGAGCTGGCGGCGCGCGCGGCTGTTCTGACCGGGCAGAATGAGCGCTCGGTTTTCGAAGTCCTGTTGCAGCGCGAAAAGCTGGGTACCACCGCCGTCGGCTATGGCGTCGCCATCCCGCACGGCAAGCTGCCCAAGCTTGAAAAGCTGTTCGGTTTTTTTGCCCGTCTCGAACGCCCGATCGATTTCGAAGCCATGGACGGCCAGCCGGTCGACCTGGTGTTCCTGCTGCTGGCGCCGGAAGGTGCCGGCGCCGACCATCTGAAGGCGCTGGCGCGGATCGCACGGCTGTTGCGTGACCAGGACGTCGCCAAGAAACTCCGCGCCTCCCGCGACGCCCAGGCGATCTATTCGGTACTGGCACTGCCCCCGGCGAGTGCGGCGTAAGCGCGACTGTCACCAAAGCATAGCTTTGTCGGCGCTCGTCGCCGGTAATCGCGCGCCGAGGCGCGTCAGTCGTGTTCAGCAAATCGTCGGCAGCAGACGGCGGACTTCGTCGAGCAGGTCAGGAAGTGCTCGCTCGTCGTCTGCAAGGTTCCGGAGCAGCGCGCTCTGGAACAAGCCATCAAACAGTGCGTAGAGCGCAGCCGGTGACGATGCCGGCCGTGAGCCGCCCAGCTCGGCGTAGCGCGAGGCGATGCGCCAGATCATTGCTTCCAGGCTCTTGTCGATCTCGAGCACGTCCTTGCGAAACGCGGGCTCGAACATCGCCTGGGCGCGCAGATCGTACCAGAGCCGATGCATGCGGGCTTCGTTTTGCAGCGTTCCCGCGAGCTTGGCGAGAAAACCTTCGGTCAATTCGTCGCGGCTTTGCGACGACGTCACCACCTCGTCATAGCGTGTCACGCATTTGGCCTTGTAGTGGCGGACGCAGCAGCAGATCAGGTCGAGCTTGTCGCTGAAGTAGTAGTGAAACACGCCGTGCGTGAATGCCGAGTTCTGCGCGATCTCGCGCAGGCTGGTGCGTGCGAAGCCGAGCTCGCCGAGGGTTTCGAGCGCGGCTTCGGCAAGCTCGATCCGTCGCGCGTTGAATTTTTCATCGCGCAGCACCACTGCCGCCGCGGCCACCCGCTGAGCTGCCATCACCGCTTGTCGCGCCATCTGGTGCGTTCTCTCTTTGATTTCTTGCAACGAATTATACCGCGCGAACCGCGTCACATTCCATCACTCACAACCACTCTCTTGGACGCTTGTCAAATTCTTGCTTGACAAGTGTCAAGCTTTGGGAGGAGGTTTGGTTCAATAATTTGGACAGTCGTCAAGACGTCGAACAGGGAGGAGATGCATCGTCCGGAGCGCCAATGGTGCACTCCGGCGACACTGGATGCGGCTGCCTCGCGCAGTCCGCCGGCACGTGCTGCCGATGCCGCAGCACCAAACAATCACCAGCAACGGAGGAATACGTCATGAGTGAGAAGCGCCTTGAAGGCAGGAAAGCCCTGGTCACCGGCGGCGCCCGGGGGATTGGCGCAGCCATCGCGCAAGCGTTGGCGCGATCCGGCGCCGCGGTCATGATCGGCGATATTCTCGAAGATGCCGGCAAGGCCAGCGCCCGCGAACTCGCCAACGCCGGCGTAAAGACAGGCTTCGTCAAGCTCGATGTCACCGACGATGCGCAGTGGGAAAAGGCCGTGGCCGCGACGGTCGCCACGCTCGGCGGTTACGATATCCTGATCAACAATGCCGGCATCGAGATCACCTCACTGGTCAGCGAGGTCAAGGCCGAGGACGTGCGGCGGATGTGCGACGTCAACATCCTCGGTACCGTACTCGGCATGAAGCACGCCTTCCGCGCGATGCGGCCGGGCGGTGCGGCCGGCAACGGAGGCGCGGTCGTCAACATCTCCTCGGTCGCGGCCACCATCGCCTTCCCGAGCATCGCCGTCTATTCGGGCACCAAATCCGCGGTCGATCGGATGACGCGAGTCGGGGCAATGGAAGCCGGCAAGCTCGGCTTTGGTGTGCGCGTCAACTGCATCTACCCGGGCCTGATCCCGACCGACATGGGTATGCAGCTCGCCAACGACATCGTCCAGGTCGGGCTCGCCGCTGATGTCAACGCGGCGGTCGGCTCGGTGGTCGAACAGACGCCGCTGGGTCGGCTCGCTGAAGTCAGCGATATCGGCGACGCCGCGGTGTTCCTGTGCTCGAACGACGCGCGCTTCATCACCGGCATCGGCCTGCCGGTCGACGGCGGCATGGGCATGTAAACGCGCACGCAACAACAAACCATTTCGGAGGAATACAATGAGCGAGAAGAAGCCCGTCGTCGTCTATGGCGCTTCCGGCTACACCGGCCGGCTGGTGTGCGAATATCTGCGCGAGTACAACATCCCCTTCATCGCCGCCGGCCGGAGCGCCGAGAAGCTCAACGCCGCAATGAAGTCGAACGTGGCCGGCATCGAGACCGCCGACTACGAGGTGGTGGCGGTGCCGCACACCGTGACCGCGCTGACTGAACTGTTCAAGGGCGCCTCGGTGGTGCTCAACACCGTGGGCCCCTTCGCCAAGTTTGGCGGCGAGGTGGTACAGGCCTGCCTGGCTTCCAAGTGCCACTACACCGACACCACCGGCGAGCAGGACTGGCTGATCACGCTCGAACAGGAGTGGGGCACGAAGTTCGCCAATGCCGGCCTGCTGCTGGCGCCCGGCATCGCGCAGATGTACACCACCGGCGAGATCGCCGCGCAGCTGTGCCTGGAAACGCCCGGCCTCGACACGCTGGACATCGCCGTCTTCTGGGGCGGCAGCCCGACCATCGCCTCGACGCTGACCATCCTGGTCAATGCCGCGATGGGCAAGGCCTACTACCTGGAGCAGAATAAATACGTCGAGCATCAGGCCGATGCCGGTCTCTACAACCTCGTCATCCCCGGCCAGCACGAGCTCGCTCTGGCGCTGCCCTGGGGCGGGACCTCACACCCGGTGTGGTTCAAGCGCGATCCGCGCGTGGCCAACGTGAAGGTACTGGGCGGCGTCTTCAACCGCGGGCTGATGCTGGGCGTGCCGCAGATCGTGGCCGCCGCGCTAGAGGCGACCAAGGACATGAAGCCCGACGACCGCTACGCCACGCTGGTGCAGACCGCCGCGAGCGTGATGAACACCATGCCGCCGCGCGAGAACCCGCGCGTCAACAAGTCGATGGATTCGGTGCATGCCTCCGGCCCGCTGGGGCGCGCGCACTGCGTCATCTACGGCAACAGCAACTACAAGCAGACCGGCATGTTGCAGGCCTATGCCGCCGCGCACCTGCTGCAGCAGCCGCCCAAGCGCGTGGGCTTCGCCTCCGGCTGTCAGGCGTTCGGCCATCACGAACTGCTCGGGCAATTGCGCAGCTTCGGCCTGGTCGGCAAGCCGATCCTGACCGTGCAGGATTGAACCGGCACGGCGGGCGACGCGATGGCCGCGTCGCTCGCCGCCCGCCTTGCGATCGACCAGTTCGGGAGCGACCATGCGCTTCATCGACTATCTCGACAAGGGCGCCTCGCTCGGCCCCGATGCGCCGTGCCTGACGATGGAGGGGCGCGACCTCAGCTACCAGGAGGTCCAACGGCTGAGTTACCGGATCGCGCGCGGCGTTGAGCGATCGGGGATTGCGCCCGGCGAAAAGGTTGCGATCCTCTCCGGCAACGATCCGCTCGCCTTTGCCTGCGTGTTCGGCATCTCTCGCGCCGGCGCGGTGTGGTGCCCGATCAATCCGCGCAATGAGGCTGCCGAAAACAAATTCATCCTTGACCAGTTCGATTGCAGCTTGCTGCTGTTTCATTCGAGCTTCGCCGCGATGGTTGAGGCGGTGCGGCAGGATTTGCCGAAACTGAAAACGCTGATCTGCATCGACACCGAGCTTCCGTTCGCGCCGTCGTTCGATCGCTGGCTGTCCGGCCTCGCCGGGGATCCCTACCAACGCGAGACGATCGACGATCTCGCGATGATCCCAGGCACCGGCGGCACCACCGGCAAGCCCAAGGGCGTGATGTTGTCCGGCCGTAACATCGAGGCGATGACGGCGCTGACGCTGATGGGGTATCCGTTCAAGGGTCGCCCGATCTATCTGGCGCTGGCGCCGCTGACCCACGCTGCCGGCGTGCTGTGTTTCCCGATCATGACGCTCGGCGGCCGCATCGTGATCATGCACCACCCCGATATCGGCGAATTCCTCGATCTGATCGAGCGTTACGGTGTCACCCACACCTTCCTGCCGCCGACCGTGATCTACATGCTGCTCGATCATCCGAGGCTCGATTCCGCTGATCTCGGCTCGCTGCAATGTTTCTGGTATGGCGCAGCGCCGATCTCAGCGACACGGCTTGCGGAGGCGGTGCGGCGAATCGGACCGATGGCGCAACTATTCGGCCAGACCGAGGCGCCGATGATGATCTCGATGATGGCGCCGGAACAGCACTACAATCCCGACGGCACCATCGCGATGGAGCGGCTGGCCTCGGCCGGGCGGATCAGCCCACTGGTCCAGGCCGGCATCATGGATGGCGACGGCAAGCTGCTGCCGACGGGCGCGCGCGGCGAGATCGTGGTGCGCGGTTCGCTGGTGATGGAGGGCTACTACAAGAATCCCGAAGCCACCGCCGAAGCTTCGGCACATGGCTGGCACCACACCGGCGACATCGGTTACATCGATGGCGACGGCTATCTCTTCATCGTCGACCGCGCCAAGGATATGATCATCACCGGCGGCTTCAACGTCTACTCGATCGAGGTCGAGAACGCGTTGCGCGCCCATGAAGCGGTGCAGGATTGCGCTGTGATCGGGTTACCTGACGACAAATGGGGCGAGCGGATTGTCGCGGTGGTGCAGCCCCGCGCCGGGCAACACATCGACGTGACCGCACTGGCCGTGTTCGTCAAGCAGCAGATCGGCAGCATCAAGACGCCGAAGCAGATCGAGGTCTGGGATGACTTGCCGCGCTCCAGAGTAGGCAAGGTGGTCAAGCCCGAGATCCGCGCGCGACTGCAACCTCTGGCAACCTAAGCT
>Ga0307515_10019356_pt1 | contig 12262 bp, 9 predicted proteins | sample 17_EM_MG_FD_194513 | JGI IMG/M metagenome (GOLD analysis project Ga0307515, IMG submission 194513) | Populus trichocarpa ectomycorrhiza microbial communities from riparian zone in the Pacific Northwest, United States - 17_EM | ecosystem: Host-associated > Plants > Roots > Unclassified | place...
GCCCCAAGCACACGAGAGAGAGAGCTACCTGACATGCAGATGGTTGGTGGTCATGCTAGAAGGTTTTGCGTGATGCTGGTGGCAGTGACAGTAGAGGAGACGCGACGGAGGAAGAGAGGAAATGTTGATGGAAAGAATAACAACAAGACCTAGGTGAAATAACTGATTTTTTTCCCAACTCTGGCCTCTAATTTCTTGATGCTCAATGCCTGAAATCCACCTCTATTTATAGGGGGTGGAAGAGAGACATTTTATCTTCATCCTGGACAAATCTTGACCCTTGATTCAATTGACAAGGATCCTAACCATTGACTCAAAGGTGCAATCATGGACTGTGAAAATTGATTGCTAAAGGCTGGTCGGGTTGACCATTTTAGAGCGGTGCCATGATGGCTGTTAGGGCAGTCGGTTGGCACGACCTACTCTGAAGTAGAGTACAATGTCAGGCCATCATGGTGGTGTATGGTTTGTCTGGTTTAGTGGGGGAAAAGAAGCATTAAATGTCCCTGAAAAGTAGCCACTCAGGTAAAAAGAAGAAGATGATGAATAGTAACCAAACAAAAAGTCATCTGTTTTGTTTTGTTTTGGTTACTATTTGGCAAAACATTGTCATTTTGGTCAAAATGTGCCATTTCACTTAAATGAAACGTTATTTTGGATTTTAGGGTTTTAATTTATGGATTTGACCAAAGTTCAATTTAGTCCTTCAACTTTTGATTTCTTTTAATTGCATCCCTAATTGATCTCAAACTTTTGATTTTATGTAATTTTGCCCCTGTCGAATTTCAACATCAACCCTGAATTTCAGCGACTTTTTTTTTTATTATGGTCCTTGGTTTTGGATTTATGCAAATTTATTCTCAATTGACCAATAAACTTTTAATTTCTTCAATTTCACCCATGTCTTCCACCGGATTAAGTCCCTGAAGTTTAGCTCTTTTTCAAAAAGGTCATTGGCTGCAAATTTCTTTTGACCTCTAATTGACCTGGAACTTTGATTTTCTTATGATTTTACCCCTGATTTCAATCAATTGACTTGGTAGAAATTAAGTTTGGTCTTCTAAAATTCTAATCTTTTCAATGAAGCCCAAATTGGGCCCCAAACTTAATTTTTTACCAATTAAGTCCTTAATAAAATTAATTTGACCTATTAAAGCATAATTAAGTCCTAACACCTATTTAAATATTTTAATTGGATATAAATTAATTCTTAAACATAATTAAACTTTAATTTGGCCCATGATTAAATCAAATTGGTTTATTAAAAATCTAATTATATCCCTGAACTTAAATTTTATGCAGATTCATCCAATTATTATTTAATTTGACCTTCAATTTGCATTGTCTCTCTAATCTCGGGTATAATAAGATAAGTTTAGGCTCCAAAGTTTGTCCAAAAATTCTAGCTTAATCCTTATATATATATATATATATATATAGGACTTTCTTCATGCAGCTTTTGCCATATTGCTAGTCTTATTGTTATTATTGCTTTTGTTTTTTATTTTTACAAGAAAAAAGTAAAATTTAGGGAATAATCTAGAAATTGGTTATGACATCAGTCACGGGTTATGTGGACGAGACTCTATTTGAAAGAAGTTATAAGAGAATTTCTCATATGACGAAGATTTTGGTGCAAATTTCAGCAGTCAAAGCCTAATAGTGGTTAGCAATGACGAGTCATTTATCACTTGGGAACCCAAGAGAAAAAAGGTTATCAATGAAGAGTAGTTGTGAGATGAGTTGGATAAGCTGATAATTGAGCTAAGTAACATCAAGAGTCAACAAAAGTTCTTAGAAAATCAGCTATTTGAAGAAGAAAAGATGAAGGTCCTTTTGAACCAATAGTCGAGGGAAAAAGATGAACAGATAGCCGCACTTATGCAAGACTCAGAATGAGGAAAAAAATGATCAAGAGATGATTAGTGAGTGGTAGGACATGGCCAGAAAGTCTAAGGAAATTGCACAGGGAATCCAAGAGTAGTTGAAGGAAAGAATGGCCAAGTATAACGATTTGGTGAACAAGCATCTGATGTTAGAAAAAGAGTTGGTTAAGTCAGATTGCCCCGACCCAACATTGGATTCCTAGGATGGCCGATGCCAATAGGACAGGCTGAACCGGAGGACATGACGAGACCACCATAATGTAATTGAAATTCTACTTCTTCTGTCATCGGCGAAAGCCTTTTTTCAGTTCTTCCCATCAATAAAAAAGAGGAAGAATTCGGAGTGGTGCCCCAGGCCGACAAAGAATTGATAGCTTCTTTAAAGAAAGAAAAGAATAATAATAAAAGGAGGTTGGAAGTTGAGAAAGAAAAGAATAGGTTAGCCAATCTCATTATTGAGGAAGAAAGAAGCTTAAAAGCTTAGTACAAAGCACAAGCTGGTGATGAAAGAGAAGCTAGAAAGACAGCTGAATAAGATATGAGGGAGTATCAAGATAGAGCAAATTCCCTAAAAGAATAGGTCTCCATAGTATAGTTTGAGCTAGAAATCCAGGAGTAAGAATTGAAGAAGCTAAAAGAGTAGTATTTAAAAGCTGATGGAGAGCTGAGTTAGTTGAGACAGAAGTTCAAGAAATGACAAGATCATATTAATGAATTCGATGTGCAAATGAACATGAAAATAACTGAGCTTGACATTGAACGAGAATAACTTTATAGGGCTGAAGACTAGACTTAGCACCATTATTGTTAATTTAACCCAAAATTTAGCAATACTACAACAATCAAAAAAACATTATAAATAAAACATGCTTAATTTAAAGAAATTCAAGGTGTAGGGCACCTACCTGCTTCTCCTGTAGACCCAGCTTCTCCAACAGATGGCCTAACTCCTGATACCTCTCTTAATTTAAAAGGAGATACAACATTAATCAATATGTCTCTCAAATTCACTAATCCATATTCATGTTAACAACTTTACATTTAATACTTAAACATTTCACTCTTTCTTAGCACATTACCAAACTCAAAATATTATAGCATTTAATAATCCCATATACATGAAATTCCACAATCCAATAACTATCACAATCCATACTTAGTCAAATTCAATACTTTTAAGAATTTTGCTGGTTCAAAATTATATTCCACACTTCTTTCTTTACATGCCAAACACTAAAAAAAAACTCTAATTATCACATTTTCATATGAATTCAACACTTCTCACTATTTCCATAACATGTAAATCATTTTCCTTAACATACTTATAACATAAATTATAAGATTAATACCAACACTTAATTCACAACACATTTTTGCCACCTCTTGATTTTCCCCAACACATCCAACATGGTCGACCCTAAGACTTATTGTTACCTCTTGATTTTTCTTCAATTTTAACTTATTCATACTCTTGGTAACATGTATCTCATGTCACTATAACAATTCTTCAATCAAACACATTTTCCCCCAAGTTTTATTAAAGAATCCTAAATTGAAAAGTTAGGGTTTTCTCCTAAAATTGTCCCAAATTCAAAACAACAAGAATTAATTGGTAAGGAATACATTACCAAGTTACTTTGCACTTAATGTTATGGTTTTCTTTGTAAGTTTCTCCTCCACTTCTTTTCCCTTCCAAATCGTTGGATTTTTTTATCAAGTTTCCAAATCTCTCTCTCTCTTTCTCTCTCTCTCAAACTCTCCCCCAAATCCTTTATTAATTGTGTTTCTTCCTTATAATCCACTCCTCACACCCTAAATGCACTAATTTTAGAAAGCAAATCACTCAAAATAGGAAGGAAGATAAAATTTCAATCTCTCCTGGCCATTAATGACACCATCCAATATATTTAAAGATGGAAGGGTTGTTTCGCTCTTTTTTTAAAAAATGCCATCACTTAACAATTTATTGTTATTTTCTGTAATTTTCCTCAATCCCTATTATCTTTGCATACTGAATTATGATCAACTTTTCTGATACTTCTAAAAAATTTTCCAAGACTCTTTCCCCTATTTAATAGCTTATTTATTTTATTTTTGTTAATTTATTTCCTTCCATCAAGATTTACCACCATGTTATAAATTCATAATTTTCTTACCTCGCAGGTCCTTAACCGTTTAGTTTAGTTCACCCTTATTTAAACTCATTTTAAATGTTTTTAGCAAGTTCTTACAATTTAAAGCCATGAGTTTACATGTCAAACTTGTTAGTTGAAATTTTCTTAGTAGACCTGGCCATGTGGTCATTACTATCCAAAATAAACATATTATTTACATAGAGGCATATAATGCTATAACCTTTATCTGTGTTTTTCATATAAATATATTTATCAACTTTGTTGATTTTAAACTCATTTGACAACATAACCTTATTAATATTTTCTTTCCATTATTTAGGTGCTTATTTCAAACCATACAATGATTTGACAAGCTTACAAACTTTCTTTTCTTGTGTTTTGATAACAAACTCTTAAGTTGTTCCATGTAAACCTCTCCATCAAGGTCACAATTTAAGAAAGCTATTTTTACATCCATTTGAAGTATTTCGAGCTTGTTAATAGCCGCAATGATTATTAACATTTGTATGAAAATTATTCTTAACACAAGTGAATATGTGTCAATAGTCCAAACCCTCTTATTGTCTAAAACCTTTAACAATAATCCAAATTTATATTTGTCAATAATTTCACCAGCTTTCATCTTTCTTTTGAAGATCCACTTATGACCTAAAGTTTTAATTCTGAAAGAAAGATCCACTAGTTTCTGTCGTGACATGCATGACATCAAATGGCGAAATTGTCTCCTGTAAGTTAAGGGAGAGGTTTAATCATAAGGTTATAATTATAGAGTTCAGGAGTCGTCACTTAATATTATGGTCACTAGAAAACTTAATGGCCTACGAGAATTTGGGTAAGGGGACTAATTGTGCAAGGGGAAGACGTATCACCTCTAGTGCACCCTACCTAAGGTAAGCTGCATTGCTTATTTATTGTGTTTCTAAGTCATGTTGCTATCCGTTAGTCTCGTCTAAGGTCCAAGGTAGATCTCTTTTTGTGAGGAAGTATCCACTTTACTAGATTAAACATAACCGTTCTTAGACCCAAACTTATTTATTTCTTAGATATAGCTAAATTCCTAATGTTCTGAAAAACAAACTAATTATTATAGGATTTTTGGTATTTTGACCAAACTTTAATGGATAATCATAAATTGGTTATGATATCCATTTTTGCATTTCTTAAAACATGATAAAAATGTGATTTTATCTTTTTTTTATAGAAAATTATGCATGGAAAACCTTTAGGATTTGACTGTATGCATGAAAACAAAAAATCTTTTTTGTTTCTTTGAAAATATTTTGTTTTTGAAAAAATCAGATATTTTGACAACAGGTAAGTTTATGGCCTGATATTAGACAAAATTATTAAAAAAATACGTGACGGACCCACATATAATTTTAAAATGATCTTTTGAAAAAATATTTTTTTTATTATCATTATTAATTTTTTATTATTTGGGCTAGACCCAGTCTGAGGCCCAGTCGAATTGGGCTGGGCTGACTATAGGCCAAACAATCCTTTCTTCTTTTCTCTCTCTGTTTTTTTTTAAAATAGGCTGGACCTAGCCCAACCATATGGGCTGAGCTGAATGGGTCGAGCCCAGCTTACATCTACTTGCAAAAAGCCAACAATTATTGGACGTGAATTAATTCATGTCCTGCATGCAAGTAAAAAAGTGCAAGGGAAAGAGGGGTGAAGAAGCTTACTTGAGCTGGATGGGTTGTTTCTGGCGGCTCACGGTGGAGCTATTGGTGGAGAAGTTGGCAGCGGAGAGGCTGGTCAGAAGGGGCTGGCATTATTGGAAGAAGAGATTAGGTGTTGGCGTGGTTGTTCCTGTTGCCAGTGGGAAGATGGAGTTACAAGGGTGTTGGGCCGCTATTGATCATGGTGTAGAGGCTGAAGTTGCCGGGATTGATGGGGAAGAAGACGGTTGCAGAGGCGGCGAGGAGAAAACAATATTGAAAATGCTAAGAAAAAACTGGTTTTTTGCTCACTTTGCACTTTTCTCTCTTGCCCCTCAATACCCGAAATCTACTCCTATTTATAAGGGTGGAAGAGGGACTTGTTGTCTTTATAGAGGACCAATCTTGGTCCTTGATTCAGTCGGGAAAGATCTCAACCATTGGCTCAAAGTCGTCATCATGAGCTGCTAAATTCAACTGCTAAAGGATGATCGGGTTAGCCTCTTTGTGGTAGCGCTGTGGTAGCTGTAAGGGCAATTAGCTGACATGAATTATGTTGGGGTGTAGTACAATGTCAGGCCATCGTGGTGGTGTATGATTTGTTCGATTTGGTGGAGAGACGAAGCATTAAATGCTCTGGAAAGCAACCACCCAAACAACCTTTATGGTGTGAAAGGTAGAAGATAATGAACAGTGGCCAGACGACAGTTCGTCTGGCCTCTATTTGTTGTTGTTCATGTACTGGTCAAAACGACATCGTTTTGTACCAAAACAAACCGTTTTGATCAAAACGCACTGTTTTATTTTAGTGAAACGACGTCGTTTTGATTTTCTTAGGGTTTTAATTAGGGATTTGACTAAAGTTCACTTTAGTCATTTGGTTTTTCATTTCTTATAATCACATCCCCAATTGACATTGAACTTTTAATTTTATGTGATTTTACCCTTGCCGAACTTCAATACCAACCCTAAATTTCAACTCCCTTTTAATTTTGGTTCTTGATTTGGGATTTATGCATATTGACCCTCAATTGACCATTAAACTTCAATTTACTTCAATTTCATCCCTGTTTTCAAACGAATTGAGTCCCTATAGTTTAATGCCTTTTCAAAAAGATCCTTGGTTATGAATCTCTTCATTTTAACCCTTAATTGACCTTAAACTTTGATTTTCTTGTAATTTTGTTTATGATTTCAATCAAATGACTTTGTAAAAATTAAGTTTGGTCCTCTAAAATTCTAATCTTCTCAATTAAGCCCAAATTGGGTTTATAAGCTTAATATTTCACCAATTAAGTCACTAATAAAATTAATTTGACCCCTTAAAAGTATTACTAAGTCCTTGCACCTAATTAAATATGTTAATTTGACCCAAATTAATTCTTAAACATAATTAAAATTTTAATTTGGCCCATGATTAAATTGAATTGGCCTATTAAAAATCTAATTAAGTCGTTGGACTTAATGTTTATATAGATCTGTTCAATAATCATTTAATTCGATCTTGAATCTGTATTGTCTTTTTAGTCTTAGGTATAATGGAGGTGATTAGGCTTATAATTCCATCCAAAATCGCAGCTTGATCTTTTTATATATCTGAAATCTTTCTTAGCCTACTTTTGCCAAGTTGACATTCTTCTTGTTATTGCTGCTTTTTTTTTTTAATTTTTATTTTGAAAGGAAAAAAGGTAAATTTAAGGCAAGAACCCAAGAATGAGTTACAATAGTTTCCATATATGATTATTCATAATGGATTCAACTTCATTATTGACTGCCTCCTTTCAATAGGAAGTTTCTGGACAGGATGTTACCTCGAAGTAGGCTCAAGATCCATTTTCTAGCAGGTATGTTAAGAAATCAAGACCAAATATTTTAGTTGTTTTTGTTCTTTTACTTTTTCTAAACTCAATTTTGTCATCTTCTGATTGATGATGATTACTGAAGCTAGCCTCATTCGTTCTCTTAAGTGAATGATTTTCTTGTGCTCCTTTCCATGGAAACACATATTCAAAGAATGTAGCATCCCCAATAATTGACTTGTGTACAAGAAATTGATATGCATATCTAATAAATATAAAATCCATAGTTTTATGTCCCATCTTAACCCTTTTAGGATCAGGTACTACCTTTGCAAGACACCCTCAGACTTTAAGGTATTTATAAGGTCTTTTACCATTTCATAATTTATATGATGTCTTTTCTAACTATTTATAGGCTAATTTATTAAGTATATAAGTGGCAGTTATAATTTCCTCCCCCTATAAGTTCTGTGGTGCTGATATGGTTCAACCTTGTGATACGACCCAAGCAAGGTCAGATTCAGATTTTGGTGTAAGCTTTTCTACCATCCATTTTTATGATATTGAGCATAACTCCAAATCCAACCGTTTGATTGAGATGAAACCTTACCAAAAGATTCCAGAGGTATTGGTCTATGTTGGGGAAAGTTTAAGGTGAATTGGAGTTCGGCAAGGACTTGCGATATAGGTCAGAACATACTGTACGAATTTTATTATTTACTTCATTTTGACTTGTGGACTTCCTATTTGACAATGACCCTTTTTCTACAAGGATGTGAGAGCTTGTTTTGGGAATCTTCTAGTTCCACAAGAATCTTTCATGAGCTGCAATATAATCTCCAAATGTGGCAATGATTCATTAATGTTTCAGAATCTTTTTCTTATAAGAATTCCTTATTCATCCTAGCTACACAAAGAAAGAAGGGCTGATGGTATTTAATGACATATTAATTATTTTCTTTCATGTTTGGGCTTAATTAATACTTTATTTTTCAGCTAGGATCAAATGCTTGTTTGTATCAGGCTATGAGCTTTTCAGTTTAATGTTTTTGGGTTAGTTTTGTATGTGGTTCAGTTCAGCCCACTAGGGTAGATATATTAGGGTTAATTTTTAAGAACTATTTAAACACATGTAACAAAATTTCAGTAACCATTGATGAATATTACTTCTGATTTTTTTAGTTTTAACTTATGAAAGTGATTCTTGCATTCTTCAGTTCTTGAATGAACTGAATTTAACTTATCAAAGATTAACTGACTTCATGACGTCATTCTATTTCATTCCAATAGTGTTGGTGCCTTGTGACAGGTTTCTATTGTGTCACACTCCTATCAGACCCATTTTAGTTTTCCAGGATCAGATCTCAATCTTGATTGTGAGTTGCGTGATCAATTTTCTTACAATTTTACTTTTGATTTCAATCAATTGACTTCGTAAAAATTAAGTTTGGTCCTCTAAAATTCCAATCTTTTTAATTAAGCCCGAATTGGGTTTCCAAACTTAATTTTCACCAATTAAGTCCCTAAAAAAAATTAATTTGACCCATTAAAAGTATAATTAAGTCCTTGCACCTACTTAAATATTTTAATTGGACCTAAATTAATTCTTAAACATAATCAAACTTTTAATTTGGCCCATGTTTAAATCAAATTGACCTATTAAAAATCTAATTATATCTCTAGACTTGATTTTTATGCAGATCTGTCCAAAAATCATTTAATTTGACCTAGAATCTACATTGTTTCTCTAGTCTTGGTGATATGGTTCAACCTTGGGATACGACCCAAGAAGGTCAGATTCAGATTTCGGTGTAAAATGTGCAACAGTTCAGGTTTACGGCAACAATCATAATTCTCAATCTGACCGTTGGATTGGGTTAAAATGTTACGTGAACTCTCTAGACATGTTGTCCTACCTTGGGTTGAAATTTCAGGTCAATTGGTGTTGGGAAGGCATGGGAATTCTGGTCAACAGAGGCTGTATGAATTTTGTTATTTACTTTCTTTTGACTTGTGGACTTCCTATTTGGTTAAGTTTCTTTTCTTATAAGGATGTGGTAGTTGGTTTTGGAAATTTCCTAGTTCCACGACGATCTTTAATGAACTGCAATATAATCTCCAAGTGTGACAAGGATTCATTAATGTTTCAGAAACCTTTTCTTATAAGGATTCCTTATTCATCCTAGCTACACAAGGAAAAAAGGGCTAGCGGTATTTAATGATAAACTAGTTATTTTTATTATTTTCTTTCATGTTTAGGCTTAATTAAAACTTTGTTTTGAGCTAGGATCCAAGGCTTGTTTGGATCAGGTTATGGGTTTTTCAGTTTTGTATGGGGGTCAGTTCAGTCCACAAGGGTAGATCCATTAGGGTTACTTTTAAGAACTATTTAAACACATTTAACCTAAATTTCAGCAGCCTTTGATGATTATTACTTCTGAATTTTTCAGTTTTAACGTGTGAGAGTGATTCTTGCATTCTTCAATTCTTGAACGAACTGAATTTGACTTATCGAAGATTAATTGGCTTCGTGGCGTCATTCTACTCATTCCAATAATGTTGGTGTCTTGGGGCAGGTTTTCATTGTGTCACACTCCTATCAGACCTATTTCTGCTTTCCGAGATCAGATCTCAATCTTGATTGTGGGTTGCGTGACCACGTGATCACGAGGTTCACATCACTTGGGTACATTGAGGTATGATTAGGCTCCAAATTTCATCCAAAATTCCAACTTGATTCTTCTGTATATATCTGGGACCTTCCTCAGCTAGCTTTTTCCAAATTACCAATCTTTTTGTTTTATTTCTTTTGCTTTTTTTTTTTACAAGGAAAAAGGTAAATTTTGGGGAATAACCCAAAAATAACTTATAACACCTAGTACTAATATATAGATGCTTGTCAAATGACATGTACACTGAACTGGCCCGCATGAGAATTATGTATGGAGACATCATTTGTGTTTATGGAAAGATTCTCGCGACGGTTGTGTAAGAGATCTTTAGACTTGATATTACTAAGTTATCTTATATAGAGAATGTTATATTTTGATCCTACTACATATTGTTCTAATTAAGAATAAAAAACAAACAATTATTTAATGTAACATGAACTATATGAAAGTATATAATTAATTAAGATATGATTCATCACCCTAAAATTCATACCCCTAAAAGTTAATTATGGAGGGGTAGTCGGGGACATTGCTATCAACAGGGTTGCCGGGGACAGGTTGGCCATTGACAAGTATGGAGATAGGGGTTGATAACTGGGGAAGGGTTGGCCATTAACAAGTATGGAGAAGTGGTTTGCTCGCCGGGGGGTTAGAGGCTGTGGAGTGGTCATCTCCAATTATGGAAAAGCTAGTTTTGCTTTTCCCTCTGCACAATAAAAATAATTCCATCAATTAATACAAGCAACATTGCAGCAATATATATAAACATCATACAAATAGAATAAAACTACAACAACTTACTCATTATTCACTTGACATAACATCTGGATACTGTGCCAACAAGTATGTGACAAAATGATAATTTTTCCTTTGACCGTGGTCTCATTGATTTATAATTTTTTTTTATTGGATTATATACCTGTGTTATGAAGTTTATTTTTTATTTCAATTTTCAATAATAGATTTCTCTAAAATGAAGCTTTGTAATTTTTTTTATTTACTTTCTATAAATTTATCTTAATGTAATTAATATGGTTGCAAGTTTAACATGTTAACTTAAGTTGACTCTTGAATTGGGTTTTTTAGGTTGTTTTTTCTAATTGAATCTTTTCATTTCATGTTTTAAAATTGGATTGGTTGGAAATTGGATTTCATATATTTTTATTTGTTTTTTGACAGGTTGACTATGTTCATTTTTTTTATTTGAATATATTCTTTATTAGGCTTCGTATATTTTTTATTTTTTTTTCATGGGGTTATCCCGATCTCATGATCTGAGTTGCGGGTTTGATGGATTGATCCAAATTGACTCAGTTTTTTGGTCCTTTCTTAATTGATTTTTTTTTCAATTTCACTCTTCAATAACTCAATTTTCATTTAGCTTTTTTCTTCAATTTTATCATTCAATATTAAATTACTTGGGATTTGGGCTTTGTAATTTTTTTTAATTTGTTTTCTATAAAATTATCTAGTCGTATGGATTTAGTTTTTTTTTTTCTTCTCAATTTCAACTTTCAATATTAGATATGTTGGAAATGTAGTTTTGTGATTTCTTTTATTTTCTTTTTATGAAGTTATTTCAGTCTCATGACCTAGATCACGAGTTTAATAAGTTAACCTGATTTGGTTACGATCATTTTTTTTGCTGTTTTTTCTAATTGATTTTTTTATTGCATCCTTCAGCATGGGGTAATTGAACTTCAAAATTTCTTTTGATTTGCTTTCAATGAGGTTATCCTGATCTCATGATCCGGATCACGAGTTTGACAAGTTGAATCTGTTCATTTTTATGCACCTTTTTTAATTGAATAATTTTTTAATTGGACTTCATAAATTTTTTGATTTGCTTTCTATAAGGTTATCCTGATTTCATGACCCAGGTTACGAGTTTGATGGGTTGATACGGGTTGACTCAATATATTTTTTTGGTCTTTTTTTAATTGAATTTTTTTTTCAATTTCACCTTACAACAACTCAATCTTTTTTTTAGTTTTTTTTTAATTTCATTCTTTAATATTAGATTGTTAGGGAATTAGGCTTCACATTATTTTTCAATTTGCTTTCTATGGAGTTATCCTAGTCTCACAGATTTAGCTTTTTTTTCTT
>Ga0307515_10019357_pt1 | contig 12262 bp, 11 predicted proteins | sample 17_EM_MG_FD_194513 | JGI IMG/M metagenome (GOLD analysis project Ga0307515, IMG submission 194513) | Populus trichocarpa ectomycorrhiza microbial communities from riparian zone in the Pacific Northwest, United States - 17_EM | ecosystem: Host-associated > Plants > Roots > Unclassified | place...
CTGTCGGCCTGAAGGGTCTATACATAGATGCGTACGCACGCATTCACACTTGTACTCGTATATATATGACCTTGTGGCACTCTTAGATAATATACAATCAAGCTTCTCTAGCATCACTATTTCAACATACAGGTCAGCAACCCCGAACACTCCCCGATTACCGATTACAATTATGAAATACTACCGAACAGAACGCATCGTGATTACTGATTACGTTCGAACCTTGATGCACGGTACAGTACAGTTCGCTGCAAGAAACACATCGTTTCCAAACCGAATCCGCTCTCTTAGGCCAATTCGAGGCATCTAGCCAACGGAACGTTAGTGACAAAGCAAAAACGAAGATACTTCACACTCTTTAGCGTTTATAATGATAAGTAGTAAATTCGTTAGTTTCTAATATTGAAACAAATGCAATAGGTATCAATTTGAATCCAAAGAAATCTCATCCCTGCTCTTCTGCTGTCCATGCACCCAGCCCGCTATTTTGTCACAGGAAACAACCTCACTAGGCATTGTTGCGGACTAATCGTCAACGTCGCCTCAATCTTCGGCACCTCATCCGGATGCACCGCCTCCATGCGTTCGTAACACTGTAAAATCCTTGCAACCGTGAAGCCTGCCTCAGTGAGTGCATATTGCTCTGCACGTAGAACACCTAATTAGTAGTCACCCACACCACTCTGAAGTTGAGAAATAGAACTCACGTCCTAAGCAGATTCTCGGGCCTCCATTAAATGGGAGATAATCCCAACCCCTGCCAGATTTTGTACCCTCACCCCACCGCTCGGGTCGGAACTCGAGTGCATCAGGTCCGTAAAGATCGGTGCGTCGGTGCATTGCGTACACGCTGTATTGAACCCGTCCACCCTTGGGGACAAAGATTGGAGAGAGACCGTCGTCGCCGCCACCGACGGGGAGAACAGTGTCGCGCACTGCATCGCGGCCATTGAGGGGGACAGAAGGGTAGAGGCGGAGGACTAGGTGTTGTTAGAGAGTTCGTGAGGGGAAGGGGGGAGGGAACAAACCTTCGTTGAGCACGTAGCGGAGATATACCACATCCTTGAGGCCCTCAAATGTTGGGCGTCTCCACATACCGCGCTCCCTGGTTCCAAACGCGGACTCCAGCTCGTCGCGTAGTTTCTTGTAAATATGCGGGTGCCTCGCGAGGAGATAAACAGTCCAGCCGATCAGTCCGGCTGTGGTGTCTCTTCCGGCAAGTAGGATATTCAGCATCTGATCCCTGAGTGCCTCTGGGTCCCGATTGGTCTGGGCGACGGCGTCGAGGAAGATGTACTTCTTGCTGCTGGCAGCGGGAAGTGGGTACTTCTCCCTGTTGAGCGCCATGTGCACATAACGGTCCACAAACTCGTGCACCGCGTTGTTGACATCGACCATAGCCTGCGGTGCCCAGATCTGCGCGAGCTTCTTCCACCGAAGCTTCCACATGATCCATTGTTGCCCTTCGTTGAACAGATACGCAAAGTCGTTATGGCCAGTTTCTTCCTTCAGCAGCGAGTCCGCGCTCTCGCCGAACAAGAACTCGGTCGCGGAATCGAGTGTTAGACCGAAGAACCACGGCTGCAGATCCACTTCTCTTCCCTCCGCTTCCTTCATAAGATCGAGCACGCGGCCAACGTGGACATCCAGCACCTCGGTATCAGCAACCTGCTCTCGACTAAACTGCGGTCTCAGCAGCGCGCGAGAGTACTCCCAGCCCTTTCCATCGAGCGTGAAAATCCCATCTCCAAGCAAGGCATGGAACGCTTCCTGTCGGACGGGGCCGAGGGAAAAGTCCTTGAACGACGTGGCGAGGACCGTTTTGATGTTCTCCGGCTCGACAGTTTGTACGACGTCGGAGCCAAAGATGTTGACCATGAAGGTGTACCACCCGGGCTTGTAGCGATTTGCGAGGAACTGCACGTGCTCTTTTCTCTTTGCTGCCGCGATTACCTGCGCAAAGTTCACGAGGCCGTAGATACCGGCGGGCCAGCGCCGTGGCGGCTTGCAGCCGTGTTTGCGTGCGAACGCACGGTTGTTGCGCCACAGCAGCAGGGTGGAAACGATGCGGTGGAGGAAGAAGGCACCGAGGACAAGGGCGCAGGCGTCTTTGATGGTCAGGCTAGGGCCCATTTTGGTGGTGATGGAGATGGAGAAGTTGTGTCGTTGCAGTATAGTTGGGCGGTCGTGGTCGCTAATAAAATGAAACAAGTAAACAAGGAGGTGGTGGTGGACCATATATACCCATCTTCACGAAGCGAGAGGCGAGGTAGCGCTGTGCGAGACATTGCGTGAGTTGCATGGCTGCGCGAGTAAATGGCTGGCGGCATTGTCCGATTGGCTCCAACTCTGAAACCGATTCAAAACAATCTCAATCTCACCCTACGAGCTTTTTGTGCTGTTCGTGGATCTGCTCCGAGGTACTTGTAACATTTCCACAAGCAGCTCCAAAGGATTCGAATTCGGCAGCCCCGAGTGCTCGGAGCGTTCGCTTACACTGCCCTGCGGCGTATCCGTTTCGCTCGGAGCGATTGCGCGCAAGCTGACCAGCGAGCCTGCTGACCGCAGAATCTACCCCTCATTGGCTGGGCGTCGCCGGGACAGGTAATCCGCCAGAAAACCGACGAAAGTCGACAAATCGTCGCCTCGGCTGACATCGGCGACATGTGGCAGCGTCCACGGACAGGTGCGTCAATCGGACGTTTTGCGCATTTTGAGATGTCGCCTCGTGGAGAGAAATACCCCGCCGGCGCTAACGTTCACTTGCTGATCTTCCGCGCCCAGGCTCGGGTGTCACTTGCAAGCAAGCGAACGCAGTTCGCGAGCTGGTCTGTCACTGACGCCACAAGATGGAAGACCTGAGAATATGGATGTTCCAGAAGTTGTGAGTGGTATATCTCGGACTTATTACATTCAAAAATAACATTTCCGCGGCGCCCTCGTATCACTAACAGCATACATATGTAAGCGTGTATATTGTACATTCCTTAATATAGCCGATATGACCGAGGGGTATATATCCAGGTAGAATTGCAGAGTCTGGATTCCGGTGTAGTGGATACAACATATTCACACCTTTCTACGTACACGGCAGTCCAGAAGTGCCGAGGTATATATTAATATGCACACGAGGTAGCGTTTGCGGGTACCCCCGATTCCAATTAGTTCATTACAAAGTCTACTATTTTACCCGTACGCAGCGGGGAAGCTGTATTGGTTCAACCTACGTAAGAACATTGATGGTTGGCTGTCAGATGTTGCCGACCTTTCACATATGTGAGATTACTTAAGGTATCTTGAACATGATACCTCGCACTCACGTCAGCTTCGGTGTCAATTGTGGTAGACCGAAGCCATGGTCAGATAGGGGACTACAAGAATAATAGGCCTCAATATGAATCTTTACGTAGTTACAGAAACGGTTCGGTTCTATACCCGGTAGTTTAACAATGGTGAGCAACAGCGAATGCGTGGCCACTCGTACTGAACAAATGATGCAACATGGCATCTCGTACTGATGCCAAGGACCTCGCCGGTTAGGTGACACATAATCTCCATCCGAACCCCGCACCCCCTTCACCTCTACACGTTTTCCTCACGAAGGTGAGTTCTTGACGGCTACAGTGTATGAATGGTGGATAGCTGCATCGTTTGTTGCGGCAATTGTCTTCGGAACGGGGTCTTGACGAAAACAGACCGATCACAATTGCCCTCCAACTCCTCGTGACGCTTGCCAACAGCGTTGACGATCTTAGAGTTTTCGAGTTAATGATGGCGCCCCCGGCACAGCACTTTAGCATGGCATGCTATATTGTTTATATTGTGAATGTACTGCGAGGAATAGAGCCACATGTTTGTGAGAGAGCATTCCGGAGTCTTCCGCGCAGATGACGAGAAGCTGTTGTGTTTCCCATGCTCGGCTTCAGGCCGCGTTTGGATTGAACACTCACTGCTTGGTTGAAATACCGAAATCTAAAACAATTGCAGAGATTTTGGGAGACATTCGCACGGGTAGGTGAAATCGAGAATGCGGGCATTGTGAATCAGCGGGAGCTAAAAAATTACTTGGGGTTCAGCCCTTGTCAAGAAAGGGAAATAGGACAAGGCGTTTCGACGTCTCGTATCTGGGGCAGAAGTCATCGAATGATGCCCATCCAGATAAGCTGTAAGAGCAGCATCAGAAATTTGTCGTGGGTATGAAGCTAAAAAAGTAATCGATATGCATCCTATACGAGAAGGTTTGGGGTTTACTAGTGAAAAACCATCAACCACGACTTCAGAGATATAGCCAGCCTAGTGCTAGCGAACATGACAGTATAGTCTATTCCAGTACTGGAGGCAGCTACTTTAAGTAGAAGTGGAGGTTGCCTGTATAGACTTTTTGAGCTAGCCAAGAGGCAGGAGACACGAAATTACCCATCTGCTATCTCTGTCCACCATTTGTGGGTAATCAAAAAATATCCATCAAGAAATACAATTTTGCAGTTGGGAAGTGAAAGTGTACCTGGCAATAAAGATTCTATAATTACACAGGGTTATGGGTTGCTATATGAGTGTAATGGCACGGCTGTGCAGGATGTGTTCAGAGCCGGGTAACCACCATTTTGCATAGTCGGCTCACCACTAGCCATAGATCTTTAGCGATAACCTTACCTACAGATCTATATATATTATCACTCAGATCTTAGCGTACAACTGTAGCTGGATGAGTACTCCATTAGTGAGTCTCAGCATCATTTGAGACCTTGTGTGCGGACGAGGATATGTAGAAACATAGTGGCTGTATGAGGATATTTATCAGGATCAGGGTTATGCATTTTATGGGATATAGAGCATACACATACACATGTGGGAAATTATAGATTCATGGGACTTTGGCTGTCAAAATAGATCAATCAACACGATCAACAGGTTAAAGATGTATCTGCAGTATCACTGTATCAGCCCACTGCGGTTGGAAATGTTGTGTACTACAATTGCCACTTATATTGAGAGTTGGCCATTCTGGACATAATGTGATTATGGTTGGTAATTGAGTGGTAATGTGGCATCAAGGTGGAGCTGAAAGGCAGTGAGTGTATAGTTAACTCCTGGCTGTAAACGGTCAAGTACAGTGAAATAGTATAGTCAAAAGACGAGATGATATATTGAATTCACTGATATACACATGGCATGCTTGAGCAAAGACAGGTTCTGGGTTGTAGAGCATAATAAGATTGCCACAGGATACCGTAGTCTACCCAGGTGTGAGGAACATCAGAAATTGAATAGATGGCATCAGTAGATAAAACATCTGTCCGGGTGGATTGGCTCGTCACAGTGGATGTGGTCCCTCTTCGCCGTCAGTGACATCCAGGTAGCAGCTTGATCTGTGCCTGGCATAAATACCATGCCCGGCGTTGCATATTCGCTTCCCATCGCAGTTTCACTGTTCCTTCTCACTCTGTCAGTCTCCGATTTTAAAAGAACACTCTGGCATTGTGGTCAACTGTTGCAATACATGGGAATGGGGTCATTAGGTATGCGCGTGCATCGGGGTGGAAATGCAATGGGCGACACTGCGAAAACCTCTACTTGCGTTTCTTCTACCAGTGCACACAATGCAATTCTTTCTTTACTAATGATACCAATCATTCCATGTCGCCAGATCTAGGTGGCTATTGACAATCCATCACTCATTCGGTCCGCCTCCTGTCTGACTACTAGTTGCTTTCTTGCGAATTACGTGCATGTAGCCGACGATGTTTCCCACGCTGCAAACTGGCAATGCAATGGCTGCTGGTGCTTTTCTCACTTGTCGCAATTTCGAAACAGGATCCAGGTTAGCAGAGTTTTCAGATATTGCCGCGAGCGCCAGGGCTATGCTGTACCCGACAAATGGTCCATCCTTGTTCAGGAGCTTGATTTCAAATAGTCATTTCAGTCTCCATGGGAAACAACAATTCAGTGCACCATAGCACCTCCCTGGGGATTGCATTACCTACACCCAGTCGTCCCATTGGTCCCCTCCACAGCACCTCTGGCATCCAGTGCATCGACAAATCTGAGGTATACGTTCACCTTCTAAAATGTCAACTTGAACCTGAATACCATGGTAAAGACACAGCTCCTTTGCATTCAGATGTTCATCCGACAGACAAGTATTGATACGACTCATCTGGTTGAGACATTACCATGTGGTGTTGAATATGGTCACACGGTTAGCCTCCTACTGCGTATTGTCGAGTGATGCTGGGAAGTCGTCGATGACAGTGTAAAGATGCTTTCCATCATGGTATCTTTCGGGTCCCAGAAATTTGGCCATCGCATATGACTTGGAGCTCAGGGGGACAGCGAGATTCTGACCCTAATGGACGACTTTTCATGTGGAAGCGCTGTTCTCTCGACCCTGAGCAAGGGCTTGGAGATTGAGCTCTCTGATCATGAAGTGGAGAATACGATGCTGCATGGAGATCACTTGCGGCAGGAACTTGTCAGTGTCATTGAAGGCATTCCGACCATCTTTGAGGTTCATTTTATGCATATGTTCAGGTCTCGCCTGAGCATAACGATGAAAGACTCCTTATTGACAAATCTGTTCGACCCAGTGAGACATCAAGTAAATTGTCGGAAAGTTGAAGTCGGAATGTAACTGCTTGGAAACAACTATCCTGTGGATGATATATCACTGCCAAGGGTTCATTTTGCGCCGTTCCTTTGACGGCTTCCAAGGTGCAGAATTTGTTCCCTTGCATACCTTTTGCTTCTGGACAAGTTCCGTTCTCAGGGCATTGGCTTCACCCTTCGCCGTGTTGCCGGCTCGCCAGAGTGAGGAAACATCTTCGAAGGTTTGAAAACGACACAAGGAGTTTACCATCTTGGCCAATATTGCATCATTTCGAGGGTTGTATCGAGCATACATCATCAGCACAAAACATTTCCGTCTGGAGGGTATGGCTGCATCAGAGTTGACTCACTCCGCCAGCGCTGTCAGAGACACCCCGGGGGTGGATTATTGCATGCACGGTGTCAATACCCCGCGTCGCATTGCATATTGCACTCCGATCGCCGTTTCGCCGTTTCTTCTCTCTTTCCCTGTCTTCTATCTTCAACAACCACTCTGACTTTGTCGCCAACTGCGACCATACGTCAGAATAGGTTCATTGGGTACACGCTTGCATCAGGATTGCCATGCAATGGGTGATGCTGTGAAAATCTCTGCTCGTCATCCTTCGACATAAAGCTCGAGGAGCGTAGGAAGGCGTCAAGATATGATACAACCCGGCCGTGAGGATCCACGAAATTGGGTGCACTCACCAAATCTCCGACAGAGCAAGTGAGTCTCACAGTTGGGAAAGGTACAGTGTGAATTTCCATTGTATGATAAGAGGAGATGGAAATAGGATTATGTCTATCTACTCCGGAGTCAGCCGAATATAGACTCCCTGTCACTGTTTCCACCTCCGATACCCCTGTAGAGTCTCCGGACAACTGCTGTGGCTCACTGAAGATGTACTTGATCGAGCGTATTTGAGACCCACTTTGAGGCAAAGATCGAATGAACTCAGTGATGCATTTGGAGGCTGGGATTGAGGAAGTATGGAGATGCACTTGGAGGCCGAGATCGAGTGAACTCCGAAGACGCACTTGGAGGTCGTGATCGATCCAGTTTGGCGATTCACTCTGAGGCTGTGACCGAGCTAGTATGGAGATACCTTTCCAGGCTATGATTGAGTGAGATTGGGGGAGTACTTGGAGGCGGTCAATTTGGAAGGAGGCGCGACGGCAGCTGAGACTCTGTTCATTGGTTAACTTGTAATTGTGGGAATGTAGAGAGTTGGGTACAACATCCGCCGAGAGATGAGAAACTGGCTCGGAGCGGGAGACTGTTGACGTTGGGATGATGCTGTACTTGCTGTATGCTGTACTCTGTGTTAACTCATGATAATGGCATGGAGAGATAGAGATGGATGACTTAACTTCATGTTGTTAGGTGATGGTAGAGTTGAGCACAAGAATGAGAGAGATCAGAAGAGATGGGGGAAATCATCATGAGAAACTGGAACCTAGAGAAATCTGTTTGCGAGTCAATTGACCATCCCCAATACGGCAGCTAAGAGGAGTGTTCCCAATGGGCCAGGCCGGGCCACAGTCAAGAGTGGGGCCCCCAGGCCAGGCCCGTCTGGGCCCACGGAATTGATAACTGTGCAGGCCCGGTCTACACCTTCGAAGTCTGGCAATAACTGTGGGTGACTGGGCCAACTATAGGCTTTTTGGTTATAGAGTATGTCACCATTGCAGTCAGTAATCTGTAGTGGTTCGGTGTATATTCTAGAAGTCCTAGATGTTGCCACAATTCACCTGTACAGTTCTTCACAATATATGACTCATACCATTTGGCTTCCATCATCTGTTAAACTTATGATTCTAAGCGTGTCTTTGCCTACATACATGGACAATGATTTTCAGATGCTGGATGCACTCTACCAGGAAGCAATTATGAAGCAGAATTTAAGGTACACATATCTTGGGCTTGAACCTCTGTACTTATGATACAATCACACTGTTAGGCACCGATTGAAAATACCAGTGCCAGTGGAAACTATAGTTACCTACTGGCGCCCACAGTTACACTATACGCTTTAGGTGCCATGGTTGGCGCAGGAACCAATGGTTTCCACCAGTGTGAAGCCTGTAGATATGGGCCATTCATCGGCCTGGCCTGTCACTTGTGGGCCAGGCCAGTTATGACCTGAAACTGGCCCACCTGGCCCATTGGAAACATTGGGTACGAGTCCCAACCCGGCGCAAACTAACACCGATACAAGGTCTTCCCATCTAAATCAGGCAAATTGTACCGCTCATTTCTCATATCCGCTCGTATCATCCATATCATCTTCTGCTTCATCCCCCATCTCCCTCTTTCTCATCCACAACTCAACCATCATCGCAGAACACAAAGTTAGGTCGTCCCTCTCTATCTCTCCATGACATGATCATGAGTTGACACCGGGTACACCATACACCGACTAGAGCATCCAAGATTGTGTGTCTTCCCTTCATTCCCATGATGTCGAGTTGACCACTGAATCTAAGCTTCAGCTTCCAGCGTACCTCCCTACACTATCAACCGCCATCGGCTAGATCACCTTGAAAGCTGAACGGGAAAGTCACATTGTCACTTTCCGATGGTCGAGAGTTAACAACCTGATGAATAGAGGCTCATCTCCTGGTACGCCGTCCATCAACCGCCCCGAAGTACTCGTCCAATCTCGCTTGATTGTTGCCCCCAAGTGCTTGTCCAACCTCGCTCGATCACAGCCTCCTGGTGTATTTCCAATCTCGCTTAATTACGGCCTGCTAGTTCGCACGATCATGGCCTCCAAGTGCATCCCCGAACCCGCTCGATTATGGCGTCCAAGTTAGCACAATCATGGCATTCAGGTGCATGTCCTAACTCGCCTGATCCCAGCCTCCAAGTGCATTACTAAACATCCTTGATCACACCTCAGAGTATATCTCTGAGTTCACTCCATCGTCATTTTCAGGCGCACCTCGAATTGCTCTCACGCACCGCCTGCAGCCAGTCCAGATATAGCGTGTGTAGATGGGTAGGTACATAGATACATAGATACATAGATGAGAATACAAACTAAATACATGACTGTGATTCGAGGCGCTCCCAGGCTTGTTGGCGGCGCACCCAGTCTTGTCGCCAGCACACCCAGTTACCCTGAGGGCCGTCCGGAACACCCCGGTGTTTCGGACGGAAACTAGAGTTGTTGCTGATGAGATTGAATTCCAACAATGCCTGGGCGCACTCAACTGCGCAATCGAATAGGGGATGTTGAGCAGGGCTTTCTCCTCGTGGAGACTGGGTTAGAACTCCAAGCAGGTCACGGCTTATTTTTGTCATCATCTTTCCATTCCATTGGGAAACTCCCTCATATTACCTAGTGATTGGTGAAAGGTCTTGTTAAGGAGGCAAGGGTAATCGTATTGCATTGCACTTGTCAAGCATTTCGTGCGTCATCTTGATGTGGAAAATCCACTGCTTGAGGTGGTCGAGCATGCCGAACTGCATTGCATGGTGGAGGTTGGGCTTCAGGTGCTCGTTCAAAATACACAGAATGTGTCGACACATGTTGAATCCTCCACGAACTTGGCGCCGTGACAGTTTGTGCCAGGCTGTCTTGGAGGTGGTAGTGACCAGCGTTCAACATAGGTTGTGATCCAGCCTGGGGTGTTGCTGATCAGGAGAGACATACTATCCAAGTTTGTGCTTTGGACACTCGCACCGAAAACAGCCATGCCGATCGAGAAGATGTAGGTCACTATACTCAGCGCAATCAGAAAGCCATGCTGCTGAAACTGGGTCGCAACGCCCAATGTTGCCACCAGCACGGAGAACAATGGAATACCCGCTCGCAGCACAGGGATTTTGTATAACGATGTGAGGCTGGAGTACCTGCCGCAATACCTCGTTCAGCTCCTCTGGGTGTGTTTGCAGCAGCTCATCCAGCTACTTCCGTCGAATGAGGTGGTTGTGGATCAGAATCGGCAGGAGTGCGACCATTACAACGCTGTGAGTTGAGGACATCTAGCGGATGTTTCCAAGATTGATTGCCAATTGACATATATAAAGCGCACTCTAGTTTGTCGCAAGCAAAATTTGAGAGATGTCCTCTGGTGAACGTGAAGATTAAGGGAAGTAGTGTATCCGTCAATCTGAGGACTGACATGGCATCGGATTGCACATGATGATTCTTTGGTATCTCTCCTGTCCTGTGACCGCCACCACTGGTCCGCTGTGCAAATTTCGCTATAGAGGAGTTTTGGTTGCCTATTGCTTACAAAGCCCCACCAAGTGGCAAAAATAAGGTGCTCGGCGTAGGCTGGCCGCCACATGAAGCATCTCATTCTTTTGATGATGTCTCGACAGCAGTATTTGATAGCGCGTTGGTGATTGTCACTCAGTTGAATATCCATGGGGGTGTATAGTTCGAACTCCGCAAGGGTCTGATCATCAGGCATACTACACACTAGCTTCTGGACGCCATCCCTGTTATTGAAGCTTCAGAAACACAGCGGGGTGTTTTCTTCCTTCAGCATGTTGTCATAGTACGTTTTCTTGCCCTTTGCATGGATCCCACACTGGATCTACTGGTACTGTTCCAGTGTGGCAAACAGGTAATATAGATTGGTTGTAGGTTCATCTGATGGCAACCCTGAGTGTTGTGTTCAGATGGCTCAGCATTGTCATGGCTCAGCGGAGTACCAGCACTGGGGATTGGTTCAGTCCGCAGGCAGATGAGGGGTCCTTTGTTGCGATTTGGACACTGCACTGAGTATAGCCAGAGATTCAGTTGCTGGTTTGAGGTTAAGGCTACACTTCCGGCCGGAAATTTGGATCATTTCAATTTCAAACAATATCTTCCGAACAGAGGATGGCAGTCTATGTATACTCCGACCGGAAGTTGAGAATTTCTCATAAACACCTGCATCTCGCTCTGACCGGAAGTTGAAAATTGCTCTCAGGCAGATTATTGTATCTTCCGTCCAGGAGATATCAGTTTCTAACTGTATTGAACTGAGTCTTTGGAGTGGAAAGCTCCCAGATTCTGCTGTGTAGATCTCAATTCTCGGCCCGGAAAGTTGAAACATTCCCAAGAGAAACTGCATTCTCCGACAGGACGTTGAGAATTTCCCCAGGCAGGTAGCATTGAATCTTCCAGCCAGAAGATTATAGTTTCTACAATCGTTTAACTAAGCCTTTCGAGTAGATAGTTCCCAGGTCCTGTAAGGTAGATCTCCATTCTCTGCCTGGACATTTGAAACTATCCCAAGAAGCATTGCATTCTCCGGCCGGAAGATGAGAATTTCTCCCAGCTATGTATATTGAATGTTCTGGACGGAAGATGATTGTTTATATCAACATTAAGCTCAGTCCTCCGAATAGAACATTTCGAGCTACTGCTAGGTAGTTCTCAAATCCCTGGCCCGAAGTTGGAACTGTCAAATGCGCAAAACATCCTCAAACCAGATGTTGTGACTGTATGTAGGCCCAAAATTATTCCTCCAGCTGGATAATGAAACTTTCTCACAAAGAATTGCATTGTGTGACCGGATGAGGGGAATTTCTCCCAGGGATATGGGATTTCGCTACCGGCCGGAGGATGATAGTTTCTCCCAATGTTGAATTCAGTCGTCAGACATCAACGGTCTGAACTGCTGATTGGTAGATATCAATTCTCTGGCCGGAAGTTGAAACTTTTCCCAGAAG
>Ga0307515_10019358_pt1 | contig 12261 bp, 7 predicted proteins | sample 17_EM_MG_FD_194513 | JGI IMG/M metagenome (GOLD analysis project Ga0307515, IMG submission 194513) | Populus trichocarpa ectomycorrhiza microbial communities from riparian zone in the Pacific Northwest, United States - 17_EM | ecosystem: Host-associated > Plants > Roots > Unclassified | place...
TTTAGGTGCCTTTATACTTTTAATATTTGGGAGCAGGTACTCTATTATGCAGGATAATTGGGCAGTTAAGGTGGGATTTCTCTCTGGCATTACATGCTAAGTTGCTGCTTGGTGCAAATTATATTCACAATCTTAAGCCTGGCAAGGATCAGAAACTACCTGCATTAAGGTTTTGGCTAAATAGGGATTCAATTTTGAAATAACATGAAAATAGCCAATGCTACATTTTCCAGTCCATAAACTGATAACGAGTTTCCGACATCTTCTTGATACCCTACTATCTTAACTATAACCATTGAGATCCTGTACAACACTTGGTTATCTGGTGGTGGAAAAGAGGGCATGTCCAACAGGCAATTGATTGCCTTTTGCGGCATCTCAAGATTAGTCCTTAGAAGCAGCTTGTGAAATGGATTTTGCTTTCTTAATGTTGGGCATCTGGATTCGAACTCACAGATTTAAGAGCAAACAGATAAAGCTGAAACAGCAGTTAACATTCCCTATTTCTGGACCTAGCTTATTATGATAGTGATGAGATGACTTGAACTAGCCTAGAATTATCTATTAGAATTTGTCTTGCCACTCTGCAACTCGATTATAAAAAGGTGATGAACACTGTAACAATGGTAAAGAGCCCATTATATGGAAGTAACTGGTAAAGCAATTGCGCTGCTGCTGATAAATCACTATGAGTTCATAACGTGACCACCACTGCAATTTCCATTTTCCATTGGTCTGGAAGCAAAATATCCTTCTGTTTCCACAACAGTTAGGAACCCATTTGGGAAAACAAGATTGATCACCCCGTTTTATGGTTGTCTAGTACCATTGACAATCTTTTCTTTAATAGGTGATGGTTTCCATAATTAACAGTTTTTTAAGGAACAACAAAAGAGTAAGTGGGGAGTAAGTGGGGATCATGATTTCCTTGTAACATTCTTTTGATTTATATCACTTGTGACAAAAAAATAAATCATATATGATAGTACAGATCTGTAAGAGTTTTACTAGCTTAGATAAACATTGAATAGAAGATTTCCTTTTGTTCTGTTTTCTTCCCCTGCAGTACTCTTAGAACCAACACCAACCGCGTTGATCACAGCATAGCCATTGGCACTATGATACTTCCCAGTGCCACCAATGACTGCAATATGAGACTCAGGCACGTCTGTCTTATGCACACCAAAAAATCTCAACCCATCCTTGTACTTATTCTTCACAAACTTTACTGTCATTGCCATCATGTGGCTAGTTCCATCTTCTGAGCTAGCAACGTACAACCCTTGTGCTTTTCCAACCACTAATGAACCATAAACAAATAAGTCCTCGCCAATTTCTGTTACACTTCCAAATTCCAACTCTTGCAAGGTAGCTCTATCCGGAAATGATAGGCCAATGTTAGAAACGTCAATTGTTTGTGTTGACAACCCAGTACCGGAAACTGCTGCGTTGGGTTGTTGTAAAGGGATGCCTCCACTCGGAGGAAAATAGCCTAGAGGTTTTGGAAATGGTATCTGGCTAGTAACTTTAGTTGTTGCAGGCTTTGGTAAGGGGTGTGTCACGTTCAGCACATTTTGCATTAGGAAAGTTATTTTCTTGTGGTGGTTGTGGTGGTGGTGTTGGCCAGGACTTGAATTGCCAAGGCTTCGAGCGAAGGATGATCGGTTGATGATATTCATGCAAAGGAGCAAGCAAACCAAGCTCAGCATGGAAGGAAGCTTACCCATTTTCATATTGTGAACTTGTGATTAAATTTAAATTCTGGTGACCAACATTGATCATTTATAAGCTAGAAGAAAAGGGAGAAATAGCAATGTTGAGAGAGGGAGGGAGGGAGGGAGAGAGAGGGAAGTGGATTAGGCTTGTTGTAGTTGGAGTAGGTAGGTTATTTCTCTCTTTTTCTGAGAGTGACGTAGTTGGGTTAGTCATGTGGTGTATTTTTGTGCAGGTAAAAGATTTTTCTCATAAAAAAAATGATGATGATGAATAAATGTTTTTTTTTGGTCACGGATTCACATTCGTTGTCGTATTTACCCTAATGTTTTCTTAAAAAATAAGATGAATTAATTAATAAAATATCAATCACAATATCCTTAAGTAAAATAATATTCGTATTTCCCACAATATCATTTTCTTTTCATCTATTAAAAAAAATTACAGTAATTATTTATTTTTACATTTATATTTTGTGTTTTTAGAAATTATAGTTTATATTTTTTGTGAGTGTAAAATAGACTAAATTATATTTTTTTTTTCTAATTTTCTTTTCATCTATTAGAGAACATCATCCTAATTATTTTATAGTTTATTTACTTTTATATTTATATTCTGTGTTTTTAAAAATTACTTTATATTATTGAAGAGTGTAAAAAGATAAATTATATAATATCTTAGAATATAAATTGTTACGCGTATAACAAAGTTTATAATATAAACTTAAATTTATAAAAACACCAAAAATAAATATAAAATAACTAACTTATATAATAATTTCTTATAGTTTATGGATATTGAATTTGCACCATTTTTTTTTATATATATTTCCCCTCTGTGGATTTTTGAAACTTTCCCATTATTCAATCATACACCTAAAAAAATGATTTGTTTAGAATAATTGTATGAGATTATCTTTTAAAAGTACTATTTTGTGTTTTGCAATTCATTTTTAATATGATGATTTTGTTTAAATCAAATATTACATAGTAAAATAATATTGTATACTTGTGTAGTAATACTTGGCAAAATAGTATTTTTACTTTTGCTCCCCTTAATTGCGAATCCTAGACCCGCCCCTGGCTCTCAACCATCATTATGAACATAGCTAGCCTAGCAAAACAATTTGCAGAAATCCTCTTTCTCTGTGTGAGAGCAGGAAGAATACCACAGTAACTTTATCAGCCATTCTAGGCAAAATTTGTTTTGAAGAACAAACATTCATTGAAGAACGCCTTGTGTCTGCTGTGAATTTGATTAAATATGTAATTTCTATTCAATCTCAATTAAAGTTCTTAACTTTATAAAAAAAAAAAAAACAAGGAAAAGGAAAAGGAAAAGGAAAAGGAAAGAAAAGGAGGAATATTATTGGAATTTCTTTCACATCTTAAGGGTTTTATGAAAGATTTGTCTTATAGCCCATTTATTTTTGCGTTTGTTTTTAAAAAGATATAATTTTTTTATTCATTTTTTTTGTTTTTAAATTATTTTAATATGTTGGTATAAAAAATAAATTTTAAAAAGTAAAAAAATATATTTTTTCAATATATTTTTAACCAAAAAACATTTTAAAAAAGTTTGGAAATAGCTCGTGTGTGGGATGGATGGAATGATGCTGGCTTGAAACCCTAGCAACTAACAGGTTTCAACAATCAAGGATTATAGTTGTTAAAATCAACTTGGTCTATGAGTTTATCTAGAAAATTCAAGATTTTAAGTTTATAGAAAAAACTCAAAACCTGAAGTTTGATCTCGATCTAATTTTTATTTGAATTGAACAAGATATTGACTTGGTAGAATCTAGTTAACCAGTCTATATTTCTATAAAATTATTAACTTGTTCAAATCAAATCGGGTTAACATAAAAAACAAGAATTATCCATTTAACAAGAATGATTAATCCAATTTTAATTTGAAGTTTGATCACTTCAAAATTGATTATATAATAAACTCCTTCCCTAATTATTTTTTAAACTTTGGAACCTACCTAAAATTTAAAACACAAACCAGAAGTATAAAAAACCTATCGTTGAAGACTTTAGAAGACTTACTTTTTTATGGTTTTGAAAGTTCTAAAACTTGTTGTCAATTTTAATTTTTTGAAACAAAAACAAAAACAAAAATGTTTATATCTTGTTTACAACAGAAAATAGAAGACGAAATCGATACCAAACAATCCCTTATTTAATTACTAGAAAGATTCGTCTTGGATAAAACTGGGCTTGGTCCTTGTTTAGTTTTAACCGAAGCCCGTTCTCTAGCCCAGTAAACTGTAAGAGGACTTCTTGATTTATATATGGGCTTGTTCTTTGTAGTTGTAGTTGATGGGCCTAATCTTAAAGTCCATTACCAATAAATCTCATGTGGTCAGTTCAATAATCATACGAGAACCGATTTTTCTCGGAAATCCAGGGACACTCTCTAGCTAGCTCTCTTCTTTAAAACCCTAAAACCCCGATTCCCACCATTTTCTCCCACTTCAAAACCTAACTTTACCATGTACCTCTACAGCCTCACTCTCCAACGAGCCACTGGAATCATCTCCGCCATTAACGGCAACTTCTCCGGCGGCAAAGCACAAGAAATCGTAGTCGCTCGCGGCAAAGTCCTCGATCTTCTCCGCCCTGACGAGAACGGTAAGCTCCAAACAGTTCTATCTGTTGAAATTTTCGGTGCAATTCGCTCATTAGCTCAGTTTAGACTAACTGGTGCTCAAAAAGATTATATTGTTGTTGGTTCTGATTCCGGTAGGATTGTAATTTTAGAATATAACAAGGAGAGAAATGTCCTTGACAAAATTCATCAAGAAACTTTTGGAAAATCCGGTTGTCGCCGGATTGTTCCGGGTCAGTATTTGGCAGTTGATCCGAAGGGAAGAGCTGTTATGATTGGTGCTTGTGAGAAACAGAAGTTAGTTTATGTTTTGAATAGAGATACTGTTGCCAGGTTAACCATTTCTTCACCTTTAGAGGCGCATAAGTCTCATACTATATGTTACTCTGTATGTGGTGTTGATTGCGGGTTTGATAATCCTATTTTTGCTGCCATTGAGTTGGATTATTCGGAAGCAGATCAGGATTCGACAGGGCAATCCGCGAGTGAAGCACAGAAGAATTTGACGTTTTACGAGCTTGATTTGGGGCTTAATCATGTCTCCAGGAAATGGTCTGAGCAGGTTGATAATGGCGCTAATATGCTTGTTACGGTACCTGGAGGTGGTGATGGTCCAAGTGGGGTTTTAGTTTGTGTGGAGAATTTTGTGATTTATAAGAATCAAGGGCATCCTGATGTGAGGGCTGTGATTCCCAGGCGTGCTGATTTGCCTGCTGAACGTGGGGTTTTGATAGTCTCTGCGGCTACTCATAAGCAGAAATCAATGTTTTTCTTTTTGTTGCAGACGGAGTATGGTGACATTTTTAAGGTTACGTTGGATCATGAGAATGACAAGGTGAAGGAATTGAAGATTAAGTATTTTGATACGATCCCAGTCACATCCTCGATGTGTGTGTTGAAATCAGGGTTTTTGTTTGCTGCATCAGAGTTTGGGAATCATGCGTTGTATCAGTTTCAGGCCATTGGGGAGGAAGAGGATGTGGAGGCCTCATCTGCTACTTTGATGGAAACTGAGGAAGGCTTCCAGCCTGTGTTTTTCCAGCCACGAGGGTTAAAGAATCTTGTTAGGATTGACCAGGTTGAGAGCTTGATGCCTATTATGGACATGAAGGTTGCTAATCTTTTTGACGAAGAAACCCCACAGATATTTTCACTTTGTGGGCGTGGTCCTCGTTCATCATTGAGGATATTGAGGCCTGGTTTGGCCATTAGTGAGATGGCTGTGTCACAGCTTCCTGGTGTACCGAGTGCAGTTTGGACTGTGAAAAAGAATATTTATGACGAGTTTGATGCGTATATTGTTGTGTCTTTTAACAATGCAACTCTTGTGCTTTCAATTGGAGAAACAGTTGAGGAAGTTAGTGACAGTGGGTTTCTTGATACCACACCTTCACTTGCCGTTTCTTTAATTGGCGATGATTCTTTGATGCAAATTCACCCAAATGGCATAAGACATATCAGGGAAGATGGGCGTATTAATGAGTGGAGAACCCCTGCAAAGAGGACAATTGTGAAAGTTGGCTCCAATAGACTTCAAGTGGTTATTGCTTTAAGTGGAGGGGAGCTTATATATTTTGAGGTGGATATGACTGGTCAGCTAATGGAAGTGGAGAAGCATGAGATGTCAGGAGATGTGGCCTGTTTGGACATTGCCCCTGTTCCAGAAGGAAGACAGAGGTCTCGATTCCTAGCAGTTGGTTCGTATGATAACACCATCCGTGTCTTGTCTTTGGATCCTGATGACTGTATGCAGATTCTGAGTGTGCAAAGTGTTTCAGCACCTCCAGAATCCCTCCTCTTTCTTGAGGTTCAGGCATCAATTGGTGGGGAAGATGGTGCTGATCACCCTGCCAGTCTTTTCCTTAATGCTGGTTTGCAGACTGGGGTTCTATTCAGGACAGTGGTGGACATGGTGACAGGCCAGCTTTCTGACTCTCGTTCCCGATTTTTGGGTTTGAGGGCCCCAAAACTTTTTTCCATTAATGTGAGAGGTCGACGTGCAATGTTGTGCTTATCTAGTCGACCCTGGCTTGGTTATATTCACCAAGGGCATTTTCTGTTAACTCCCCTTTCATACGAGACTCTTGAATATGCTGCTTCATTCTCATCTGATCAGTGTGCAGAAGGTGTTGTTTCTGTTGCCGGGGATGCATTGAGGATTTTCACAATTGAAAGACTGGGAGAAACATTTAATGAAACTGCAATACCTCTAAGATACACTCCAAGAAAGTTTGTGCTTCAACCTAAGCGGAAATTGTTGGTGATTATTGAGAGCGATCAAGGAGCATATACAGCAGAGGAGCGTGAAGCAGCAAAAAAGGAGTGTTTTGAAGCTTCTGGAATGGGGGAAAATGGAAGTGCCAGTGCTGAGCAGATGGAAAATGGTGATGATGATGATAAAGATGACCCCCTATCTGATGAGCAGTATGGTTATCCAAAGGCTGAGTCAGACAAGTGGGTTTCTTGCATTAGAGTCCTTGACCCAAGGTCTGCTGCTACTACTTGCTTGCTGGAGCTTCAAGACAATGAAGCTGCATTTAGCTTGTGCACTGTAAATTTCCATGACAAGGAGCACGGAACTCTCTTAGCTGTTGGTACAGCCAAGGGACTGCAGTTTTGGCCCAAAAGAAGCTTGGTTACTGGGTTCATTCACATTTATAAGTTTGTGGATGATGGCAAAAGCCTAGAACTTTTGCATAAGACTCAAGTAGAAGGTGTTCCACTTGCTTTATGCCAGTTTCAGGGAAGATTACTTGCTGGAATAGGATCGGTGCTGAGATTGTATGACTTGGGGAAAAAGAGGTTGCTTAGGAAGTGTGAGAATAAGCTGTTCCCCAACACCATCGTTTCTATCCACACCTACCGTGATCGGATTTATGTGGGTGACATTCAAGAAGTATGTTTTCTAAATACCTTTAATCTGGATATATATTCCTTTTAGATATTTGTTTTTTTATATATACATTTTCCCATATTTATGTCATATTTTTCCTGGTGACATTATGAAGTATATTTTTGGTGTCTGCTTTGCAGTCATTTCATTTCTGCAAGTACAGGCGGGATGAAAATCAACTGTATATTTTTGCTGATGATAGTGTCCCAAGATGGCTTACATCATCATACCATGTAGATTTTGATAGCATGGCTGGTGCAGACAAGTTTGGAAATATCTACTTTGCGAGGCTGCCACAGGATGTCTCTGACGAGATAGAAGAAGATCCAACTGGTGGAAAGATAAAGTGGGAGCAGGGGAAGCTTAATGGAGCTCCAAACAAGGTAGAGGAGATAGTGCAGTTTCATATCGGTGATGTGGTTAACAGTTTGCAGAAGGCATCTCTAATTCCAGGTGGTGGCGAGTGCATCATATATGGGACAGTGATGGGGAGTGTTGGGGCCCTACTTCCATTCACCTCTAGAGATGATGTTGACTTCTTTTCACACTTGGAGATGCATTTGAGACAAGACCACCCACCGTTGTGTGGAAGAGATCATATGTCATATAGGTCTGCTTATTTTCCTGTTAAGGTAAGTTGATATAGATGGTCTCATTTGATTATGGTTTCTCAACACCAATTTAAAATGCTATTAAAGCCACTGAGCTGTTTCAAACTGGAACGATTCATTGCATGTAATTATTTGTCTCAGTAATTTATTTGTTTTTTTCTAAGTTATAGTGCTACCTGGTATTTTCTAAAAGAATGCTAAAGCCTTTGGGATAATTTTGCAGGATGTGATTGATGGGGATCTATGCGAGCAGTTCCCAACTCTGCCCCTTGATGCACAAAGAAAAATTGCTGATGAGCTGGACAGAACTCCTGGGGAGATACTCAAGAAACTTGAAGAAGTTCGAAACAAGATCATCTGAGGAAAGATTAACTTGAAGGTGCTTCTTTTCCCCTTTTAAATATTGTGATCATCTTATGTGCAGCTCAATATGCATGCACACAGTTGTTTTTGAAATTGCAGGAGTGGGACAGACTCATTTTCATGAATGCATTATAATGTCTGTGTGACTCTTTTTGGGATTCGGATTTGAAACTATATACGAACCTTTTGTACAATCAAACACCCTATGATGTGAAAAGTGTTTGGCTATGAGGTCGTCGCTTATGGAGTATAATAAATAGGTATACGAAATCAATTAAATATTTTACAGGAGAAGATGGTGAGTCCTTGTTTTGTGTTAATTTTTTGATGAGCAAGTGTTGTTGATGAAGGCTCCACTCACCCTTTCATTTGTTCTATAGATATACTAATAGTTAAAGTATACTCCAACTGTTATATATATATAATGTTTATGGTTGGGTCTTTGCAACTGTCTCGCTGGATTTTTCAAGGAAAAAAAAAAGCTTCTGTGCTCTACTTAACTTGTGATATGGCTAATTTCTTTGCTTGACTTTTTAAAACCTTTTGGTTCCCAAAAAAAAAAAAAATTCACTTCTTACATCTGCTTTAAATTTTCAAAGTTTAGGTTATTTGGTAATTTTTATTGTTTTATTTTTTTGACAGTGTCAAATTCCATATGCCATGTCAACCAGTAAATTGAGAAGCCTGGATCGCATAGAAGATTGCTTGAGCAACCCTCAAAGAAGCGCACTACGGAAGGGTTTGATTCCAACCTTCTGGGACCGTCAGGGAGAGGCTGGAAGATTTCAACGTCAACCCTCCTATCCATGCAGTGGTTCTATCAAGACTTGTTGGCATGGGGCCTGTATAGTAACCTGAGTGTGATTTTCTTTAGCCCCCTGCAAATGCAAGCGATCAAGCTTCACTTTTTCAACAGGTAAATGGGAAATGGATTTGCTTGTCATGGTGCACCGCCTTCTATCCACCTAATGGTGTCTGGGTGGTCCTGGCATGCTGTGAAACCCTATTTACAGCTGAAGTTTGATACTTGCAGTCATTGTCCGCCTGGTTGGCTTGCCACTGACTTTCTCGAAGTAACTTTGTACCTAATAGTAGGCTCGTAGCTTGGGTGCATATGCAACTCTAGTAGGTTAGCACTCATTTTTCACGATGATCAGTTTGTGAAACTTCAGTTAAAGAAGCCTTCTTGTTTTGGTTTCTTCCATTTTGTGAATTTGATGGTTGCTATAATTACTCGATACATGCCATCTACAATTACTTCAGAACTGAAGTGATAAATTAGCTAGCGAACACTTTCTTGAAATCAAGATAGAAGTTGCTCACTGTTAAATTAGAAAGCTTTCTGTAAAACAAACTTTTCGTACAGAGGATGTGCAGGCGTAATGAATGAATTTCCCGAAGCCATTTTATGTTATTAAATGCCCCCATGTATCTCACAGTTCTTACTTCTAAGCTCACTTTAGCCTTTACGTAGAACAGTCCAGTCCGACTGCCCTCGATTATTGATGAATATTTTCATGTCATCATTTGGGATGTACTGTTTTTGTAATGGAAATTCCACCTCGCGCTCATCGAATTGAAGAACTAAATCTTGCCTAGGGGAAGATCATCACCACTGAATTTCTTGCTCTTATTTAGACTTGGAAAAATCATCATGCTTGTGTTTTTGCTCCCTCTCCAGTCTTGTATTTCCACGATGAGTCCTGTTATCTAACCAATCGATAATGTCTTCAAAAACAATGTCACTGTTTTCTACTGGTTCTCCATAAAGTAGACCGTGCCACATCTCAGGATACAACTTAATGGTCTTGTCTGAACTTGAAGCCACCCTGAGGAGTTGTTCGCTGACAGATTTATCTGTCACTCTATCTGCTTCACCATGCAGAACTATAAACGGCAATGACACTTCCTGAAGCCTCTGCTCAAGATCCAAGCTAGTCCTTAGAAGTTCATGCCCGGTCTTCAAGCGAGGTTTCCCTTTGTAGCAGTAAGGGTTTTCTCTGATCTGTAATTAAGTAATCATCAATTATTAATATATCATTTTAGTGGGGGGAAAAGTCATTACAAATTGGGAGGAAAATAAATATTTGGAGCTAGAAGAAATATACCTGTTGTCTTACTTCAGGTACTTTAAAGGCAATATCCACGATATCTTTGGTTGGGATTATTTTCCAAGTTGGAATGATACTGCAAAGCTTTCTTAGAATAGTGATTACGAATTGAGGTGGCTTCACATCATCTGCAATCTGCAGATAAAATCGAGTTCAAGTAAATCCTCATGCCTTTTACTGAGCCTGAATGGGTACAAACAGCTAATAGAGGACCAGATCAATAAAATGACGAGAAATATTGCTTGCCTGACCAATTTCTGCGCAAGTTTATTTGACAATTACAGAGCTTTTCAGCTGTTTTTTTTTCCCTGCAACCATTGGCTAGTGTTCAACTTAAAAAGGTTTTCGGAAACAGCTTGTCCTAACGACTGACTCAAACAAAGTGGTTGAAAAGGTAAAACACTCTGTTGTTTTATATTTTTATTAGAATAAAATTCTAGCCAGCATAAAAACAACAAGAACTAGATCCAATTTTGTAGGCAGACCATGGATATATAAGTGAAAAAAAAAGAGCTACCAGACGTGTGAAACACTATAATAAAGGAGGGTACGCATTTTGTTTTTGAAAAAAATAAAGCAATTTGAGAGAGAATAAAGGGGAAAAAACATAATTAATAAACAAAGATACCTTACACATGGGTGCCACCAATACCGCACCATCCCAAAAATCTGGCTTCTTTCTGTGTAAGAGCAAAGCGACTGCTCCTCCCATGGACTCTCCTAACAAATATCTCATCTTCTCCTTGTTCTCTTGCTTCTCTAAAATTAAACAAAAAGAAGAAGAAGAAATGATTGGCCACACAGGATGCTTCAAGACAGTTGATATATACAATCATAAAAAACACGTTACAAGAAGAAAAATAAAATCTTACCACATATACTTGTAAAATGACTAGAGCAGTCATTGATAACGTAATCCATGTTTTCCACGTAGCCTTGTAAACCAGCTGATTTTCCATGCCCTTCATAATCTAAACCATAAACTGCATAACCTGCCTTTGCAAGCCGAATCGCCGTGCCTGAAAATTATAGTGGAAACGCCCCTTAGGATTGAATTGCCAATTTTCCATAACGTTTTGATATTCATCAAGGCAAACTTCAAAGCCTTAACAAGCAGATTTTTGTAGATACTCACTGTTCATGGTGATGCTGCATTCCATGCCATAACCATGGCAAATAAAGACCAAGGCTTTTGGTTCTTTATTCATGGGAATCCATTTACATGCGAAAAGCTTCAATCCTCGAGAATTCAATACAAACTCCTGTAAAAAATTATAAAAGGAAAAACAGTTTAAAAACTGATAAAATAATATACTATAATATAATTCAAAAAAAAGAAAGAGAGTAACATATGAATATAGCCACATGAACTTATCTAACCTCATCATACATGACATTTCCAATCTCTCGTGCCTGAAAATATTAAACCAAGAAGAAAAGAAGAAGAAAAAGGTAAATAATAAAACAACTATATATAAAAAAACAGGAGCGAGAGGTAAAACTTTCTCAGAAACAAAAGAAACAAGAGATTAACAGATTTGCCAGATAGAGAGCTATACGTACCATGACGTTGAAGGATCCCAGAAACCTGAAACTTGATAGGATGTATATGATTTAGACAGAGAAAGCTGGTGCTGAAAAATCTCAGGGAATTGTTATTTTGTACGAATGAAAACTTGGGTTTTGATGAGTATGTATAGATGTAGAGAAAAAGATTAAGATAGCGAAAAGGGAACAGTAAGAGAATTCAGGGTAGATAAAGATAATTAAGAGATATATAGCAGGAAGAAAGTTCTATAAAACCTCAGGTAAAGAAGGAAAGAATAAGAGACGAACAAGGATTACAGAAGCAGACAAAGGAACGGAAGTGGAGTGTTGGGTTGTATTCAGAATCAATTTGAACATATTTATAACTGTTTCGTGGCCATATTTAGATAGTTTTAAACCTAACGACTTG